>Ga0114949_10000559_pt1 | contig 20372 bp, 18 predicted proteins | sample N074metaG_FD_83505 | JGI IMG/M metagenome (GOLD analysis project Ga0114949, IMG submission 83505) | Deep subsurface microbial communities from Kermadec Trench to uncover new lineages of life (NeLLi) - N074 metaG | ecosystem: Environmental > Aquatic > Marine > Ocean trench > Sediment | place...
CTGAGACACCAGGACATGCTGATACCAGGAAACCTCCAAGCACCTCGCATCATATGATGCAATGGAAATAGACATTCAACAATGAGGATTGTGCAATTCACCGAGCCCCGTATTTGTGGTGGGGTTTATTACATCTCTGTCCTTAGTACTGTTATACAGTCATCCACTCCTCAAACATATTTTTTGATTCCTTCACAGCTTCCTCACTGTTTAGATAAATAGGTTCGGTCACTGCAATGGGTATTACCTCATTTTCTGGATAATACAGTTCGGCATAAACCTTGCCGGTGTTTGGATAAGTTGCCGTTTCTACGCGCAATCGAGCCATTTCATTTGCTCCTGAAGTTATCTTCATAATCGAGTGGGTGTAATTCTAGTCGTGATTGAAACAGGTGAATGTTAGGTGCGTCACAAATTAGGGTGGATAAATGATAAATGCATCACAATATTAGGAGATACACCAGTAAATAGGTGTTGGGTCACGCGAGTTAAAGGCTATGAACGGCCACGCAAGATATTAGGATTTGAAACATCGGCAAGTAGATTTAGTGCGTGTGTTGCATCGACCGGTTGAGATCGCAAGGAAAGCAGACACTCAAAAATACCACCGTTTATTACCTAAAAGTTACCTAAATCATCTGTATCAACGGGCTACATACAGATAACTCACTGATTACATTGGCGCTCCCTACGAGACTCGAACTCGTGTTTCCGGCGTGAGAGGCCAGCGTCCTGGGCCACTAGACGAAGGGAGCGAGTGACCTGAGAATGATAGTAACAGGGTGCGATAATATCAGTTATCGGTGTTACTATACGACCCGCAGGTGACTAATCCGCACAAATTATTCAAGCTTAAATAAAAAAATCTCATAGCCGCAAGAACAATTCGTTAAGCCATTTCTATTTATGGATTCACCTAAGTCAACATCAGTCGTCACAAAAATCGTCCGTAAACCGCAGATTATCCCTCGTTCAGAGCATGGTGTATCCCGTTCAGACATCAGCGAGAATGCATTAAAAGTTTTGTATCGCCTGAAAAATTCGGGTTATCAGGCGTATCTGGTCGGCGGTGGTGTCAGAGATATATTAATAGGCCTCAAGCCAAAAGATTTTGATGTCGCGACTGACGCACATCCTGAGCAGGTTAGAGAATTGTTCAGAAACTGCAGGCTAATAGGCAGGAGATTCAGACTTGCGCATGTGCATTTCGGGAGGGAAATTATCGAGGTGTCCACATTTCGTGCCTCACATAATGACGCAGTAAATGGGGAAGGTCATGAAGAGGATGGCCGGATCATTCGCGACAATGTCTATGGCAAACTTGATGATGATGTCTGGCGACGTGATTTTACGGTCAATGCGCTTTATTACAACATAGAAGACTACTCGATTGTCGATTATGTCGGTGGTCTTGAGGATGTTCAAAACAAGCAGTTAAGATTGATTGGCATTCCTGAAGATCGCTATCGGGAAGATCCAGTGAGGATGTTAAGGGCGATAAGATTTTCCATCAAACTTGGTTTTTCCATTCATCCAGTTTCTGAGCGACCGATTCGTAATTTGGCCCCGCTGCTTGAGGAAATTCCCGAAGCACGTTTATTTGAGGAATTCTTAAAATTATTTATGAGTGGGGAGTCTGAAAAAACCTATCATCAGTTACGTGAATATGGCTTATTCGCATTCTTGTTCCCACAAACAGAAGATTTTCTCAATCGTGATGACGAATTTATTCATAAATTACTCTCATCTGCCTTTAGAAATACTGATACGCGACTGGCAGAAGATAAGCCGGTCACGCCTGCATTTCTGTTAGCCGCCTTGTTGTGGATCCCTGTCAGGGATTTGGCGAATGATCATGAAAGTAATGGTTTGTCCGAAATGGATGCCATTCATCTGGCTAGTGATGCAGTTATTTCACATCAGATAAGAACTACTTCAATGCCGCGGCGCTTCACTCATATGGCGCGAGACATGTGGTCGCTTCAAGTTCGTTTAAAAAATATTCGTGGCAAGCGTCCCTTAAAGTTACTTGCACATCAACGCTTTCGTGCAGCCTATGATTTTCTGTTATTACGCGCAGAGGCTGGCGAAGATGTACAAGAACTTGCAAGTTGGTGGACAGCGTTTCAGGAAGAACATATGGATATCCAGTTAGCTGCCAGGAAAGAACATCAAAAAAAACGTTTCAGACACAGGCCAAGGCGTTTTAAGTAATATAATAAGAGCAATAAACCAGAGTTTCACAAAGATGATTAAAGTATATATAGGCTTGGGCAGTAACCTAGGCGATCCACAATCCCAACTAAAGAAAGCAATCATTGCAATGAACATGGTGCCTTCAACTTCTGTGGTGAAAACCTCATCTTTTTATAGAAGCAAGCCAGTTGGTCCTCATGATCAACCCGACTATATCAATGCTGTCGTTGAGCTTGATACAGAATTATCTGCACCAGTTCTACTGGATTATTTACAAGATATTGAAAATGAGCAGGGGCGTGAGAGAAAGATAAAGTGGGGCGCGAGAACTCTGGATCTGGATATCCTGTTATTTGGTGATGAAATCATTAACAATGATCGTCTACAAGTTCCTCATATCGAAATGCGTAATCGTGGATTTGTGCTGTTGCCGCTGAATGAGATTCTACCTGATTGCATGATCCCGGGTGTAGGTGCAGTCAGCAGTTTATTGCAGGAAGATAGTATCAATGATCTGGTAAAACTGACTTAAGAAATGAACGGACAACGTCATCCCGATTATATTGTTGTTGAAGGACCGATTGGTGTTGGAAAAACATCATTGGCCAAGCGTCTGGCGACAACCTTCAAAACAGATTTGATGCTTGAATTATCCACGGACAACCCTTTTCTTGAACGTTTCTATGAAGATCCAGAAACTGTGGCACTGCCGACACAGCTTTATTTTTTATTTCAGCGTGCCAGGCAGCTTGAAATATTCCGCCAGGCTGATTTATTCAGACCGATTCAGATTGCCGATTTTCTGATCGATAAAGACAGACTTTTTGCTGAGGTAACACTAAGCAAAGATGAGTTTGATTTGTATCGGCAGGTTTACAACAGGACAGCACTGGAGGCACCAATTCCTGATCTGGTGATCTATCTGCAGGCACCGCTTCAGGTTTTACAGGACAGAATTTCAGATCGAGGTATTCACTACGAAAGACGAATCAGTGAAGAATACCTGACCAGGATTAGCAATGCCTATATTGATTTTTTCTATCACTACAACAAATCACCACTACTCATCGTTAACACGGCCGATTTTGATCTGGTTAATAATGCAGATAATTATTCCATGCTGTTGGAACAGATATGTCATCTAAAAACAGGTAAGCAATATTTCAACCCTAAGGAAGTCGCGTGACTAGAATAAGCATTGCGCGATTGGATGAAATGAAATCCACTGGAGAAAAGATCGTTTCCTTAACGGCCTATGATGCAAGTTTTGCGACTGTACTTGACGAAGCAGGTGTTGAAATCATTCTGGCTGGTGATTCACTGGGCATGGTTTTACATGGTGAAGGCAATACTTTAAATGTCACGATGGAAGATATGATTTATCACACCAGGCAAGTTGTGACAGGTTCAAAGTGCGCCATGATTATTGCCGACATGCCGCATAAAAGTTATCTTAATCCTGGACAGGCGCTGACAAATGCTAAACGCCTGATTGAGGAAGGTGGTGCAGATGTTATCAAACTGGAACGAGGGGATAGTAGTATCTGCGAGATGATACAGCATATTGTTTCCCATAATATTCCTGTGTGTGCTCATCTGGGTTTAACACCACAATCCATAGAAGACCTAGGTGGTTATAAAGTACAAGGCAGAGATCCTGCCGCAGCAAAACAAATGAAATTGGATGCGTTGGCAGTACAAGCCGCGGGGGCCACCATACTGGTACTCGAATGTGTGCCTTCAGCATTGGCAGCGAGTATTACTGCTGTACTTTGTATCCCGGTAATTGGTATTGGTGCAGGCGCAGATTGTGACGGTCAGGTTCTGGTAATTTACGATATTCTGGGCATATCCGGTCGCCAACCAAAATTGTCGAAAAATTTTCTTGAAGTGACATCCTCAATTCAGGATGCCGTTAAGTTATATGTCACAGCAGTGAAGTCAGGTGATTTTCCTGCGATAGAACATCAATTTAGTTAATGCAACAGCTTACAAAAATAAAAGCACTCAGAATCTGTGTGCGAGATTGGCATCAACAAGGGCAATTGGTGGCACTGGTGCCAACGATGGGCAACCTGCATATCGGGCATCTGCAACTGGTCAAACAGGCAAAGACTGTAGCTGACAAGGTAGTAGTGTCTATTTTTGTAAATCCAACCCAATTTGCTGCAGGAGAAGATTTCGATACCTACCCGCGTACAATTGAAAATGATATTGCACATCTAGAAGGCATTGAGCCTGACCTGATTTTTATCCCGGAAGTTGATGAAGTTTATCCTGCCGGGCCAGAACATGAGACTCAGGTTGTTGTGCCGGAACTGGATAGTATTTTTTGTGGAGCATTCCGGCCTGGACACTTCACCGGCGTCGCCACGGTTGTTAGTAAACTACTGAATATGGTTCAACCGGACATTGCGCTTTTCGGAAACAAGGATTATCAACAGCTATTGGTGATAAAAAACCTGGTGACTGATCTATGTATACCGGTTAAAATCATCGGAGTAGAGACGGTCAGAGAAGAAAGTGGTTTGGCATTAAGTTCTCGCAATCGTTACTTGAATCCTCAGGAAAAAGCAGTTGCTGCTGAACTGTATAGAGCGTTATCAGGGCTCGTGGAGGCAGTGAAAGCAGGAAGTAATGACTATCAACAACTTGAAGCCAAAGCGGTCAAGCATCTTGAAAACAAAGGTTTCAAAATAGAATACTTGAGCATCAGAAATGCACAAGATTTGGGTGAGCCAACAGGAACGAAACTGGTTGTGTTAGCAGCAGCGTGGCTTGGTAAGGCACGGCTGATAGATAATATCCAGATCAATCGTTGAACAGTGAGAAATTTTCCGCCATAATCCGATTTTGCCATAAATTATCCCTGATGTTGGTTATTTTTATTATAAAACAAAGCCGTGATTAGCATGCAACTTACTGTTCTTAAAGCAAAACTTCATCAAGCCAGTGTTACACATTCAGAATTGGACTACGATGGTTCCTGTGCCATCGATAGCGCCTTGTTAGATAAGGCCGGGATTCATGAATATGAGCAAATCCAGATTTACAATATCACCAATGGCGAACGTTTCACAACCTATGTCATTCGTGCTGAAAGAGATTCACGTATTATTTCTGTGAATGGTGCTGCTGCTCACAAAGCAAATCCAGGTGACAGAGTGATTATCTGTAGTTACGCAAGGTTGGACGAAAAGGAAATTGCTAACTTCAAACCAACACTGATTTATCTGGATCAGGATAACAACATTACCCATATCAAGGATCATATTCCCGTCCAGGCTGCCTGATGTTTAACCCAGTGAGTTGTTCATTGTACACTTGATAGTACTTTCTGTAGCTTTCGCTGCAAAGTTTTACCATCCAAGCTTAATCAAGTAGTTTGGGTATAGAGTAATCAACATGAATGACTCATCTGAAATAACAACAGGGGAAGTTACAGCAGGCGTTATTATCATCGGCAATGAAGTTCTTTCAGGAAGAACTCAGGACACAAACCTTGCCTATATGGGAAAGCAACTGGATGCGCTAGGTATCAGAATAATGGAGTCTAGAGTTATTCCGGATATCGAACAAACTATTATTGATACCGTCAATCATTTTCGGGAAACCTATACTTATGTTTTTACCACAGGCGGTATTGGTCCAACGCATGATGACATTACTTCTGCAGCCATCGCCAAAACATTTAAAGTTGATCTGAAAAAGAACACAGAAGCTGTCAGGTTGCTTGAAAAATATTATGAGCCAGGGGGCATCAATGCAGCGCGAATGAAAATGGCGCTCATCCCGTTTGGTGCAGAACTGATCGATAATCCATTAAGTGGCGCACCGGGTTTTCAAATGGAAAATGTTTTCGTGATGGCAGGTGTCCCCGCCATTATGCGACTCATGTTTGATGGAATCACAGACAGGCTTGTTGGTGGTGATCCAATTATCACTGTCAATGTCGCGACAAATATCGGCGAGGGTGTTTTTGCTGACGATCTTTCCAAATTACAGGATGAATATCCGGATATCAGTATTGGTAGTTACCCCTATTTCAAACAGAGAAAACTGGGCGTGAACCTTGTCATGAGGAGTACAGACATTAAACGCCTTGAAGAACTGAAAGAAAAAATAATAGCAACACTTGTGAATTTAGGCGGCAAGATACTGGATGCATAATAAAGTTTGCAATATTTGAATAAGGCGTCTAATTTCATGTAATCTTGAGTTCACATTATCTGTTTTTTTTATGAATGTCATAAAAATGCGAGGGAGATTCATTTGAATATTCAAACAAACCTCAAGCGTCATTTGCCCTTGCTGAGTTTGAATCTCCTATTATTGATTTTCTTTCTTGCGCACGTTGCCAGTAATGAAGTGCAGCCTATGCGCATAAAATTCATCGATCAAATGGAAAATATGGCTTATGACGCTCGTGTGTTATTCAGTATTGAAAAGACCATAGACCCTCGTATTGTTATTGTTGATATTGATGAAAAAAGCCTTGCTGAAGAGGGTAGATGGCCGTGGGGAAGAGATCGGCTAGCCAAGTTGGTTGATGAATTATTCACACACTTTAAGGTTCAAATAGTTGCATTTGATGTTGTGTTTGCAGAACCAGATGAAAGTTCAGGTTTAAAGGTTTTGCAACAATTAGCCATAGATGAATTCAGGGATGTTCCTGAATTCAATTCAAAATTAGAAGAAATTAAAGAGTCACTTGATTACGATCGGTTGTTTTCGGAAAGTATCTCGAACCGGCCTGTTATTCTTGGGTACTATTTTGGCGCCGAATTGGAAAATGAGAAGGCACTTCGTTCAGGGGTATTGCCAAAACCTGTGTTAACAAAAAAACATTTCAGAGGCCGCTCTATACACGTGCCTGTCGCCACAGGGTTTGGTGCGAATTTAGAAATATTTCAGAAAAGTGCTGCAGGTGGTGGACATTTCAACCCTACGATTGATCAAGATGGCGTCGTTAGAAGAGTACCAATGTTTTATGAGTTTGAAGGGCAATATTACGAATCTCTGTCATTGGCTGTGGTCAGAAAATTGCTTGGTGAAAAGATTGTCGAGCCTGTTTTTGTTGAAGAGCTGGCTATCTTTAAAAAAGCTGACTATTCGGGACTTGAGTGGTTAAGAGTTGGCCCAAACCTTATCCCGGTGGATGAAAAAATTCAGGCATTGATACCCTACCGTGGCAAACAGGGGAGTTATCCTTATCTGTCAGCGACGGATGTGCTTCATGGGCGAGTGGATGCTTCAATTCTAAAAAATGCCATTGTGCTTGTTGGTGCGTCGGCGCCGGGGTTGTTTGATCTGCGTTCAACACCTGTGCAGAGTAAATATCCCGGGGTAGAACTTCATGCAAATCTGATCGCCGGAATTCTTGACCAAAGTATTAAGGAGAAACCCGCATACGTTGTAGGTGCAGAATTTTTCATTTTACTACTGGTTGGTTTATTAATGACCATGCTCTTGCCATTGCTGACACCCGTTTGGGCAACCGTGGCTACGATGTCGCTCCTGTTATTTTCAATTGTGATTAATTTTGTTATTTGGCAATACGCGAACCTGGTATTACCGATTGCCTCAGGTGTCATGATGATTTTGACGATGTTCTTATTGAATATGAGTTATGGGTTTTTCATTGAGAGAAGAAAAAAAGGTGAAATAACCCATCTGTTTGGACAGTATATCCCGCCTGAGCTTGTGGATGAGATGAGTGATGACCCAACAGCTTATTCACTTGATGCAGAAGAAAAAGAATTGACAGTTTTATTCTCCGATGTGCGTGGATTTACCACGCTATCAGAAGGCATGAGCCCGCAAGAGCTTGCTGCCTTGATGAATGAATTCCTCACGCCTATTACCAAAATTATTCACGACTACAGAGGCACAATAGATAAATACATGGGTGATGCTGTGATGGCTTTCTGGGGCGCACCAGTAAATGATCCTGATCATGCACGTCATGCGCTGCAGGCTGGCCTCGCCATGATTGAGAGAATAAGCACATTACGGGATGAGTTTATAGCGAGAGGTTGGCCAGAGATAAGGATTGGTGTTGGCATCAATACCGGGGAAATGAGTGTTGGTAATATGGGATCTGAATTTCGTATGGCCTACACTGTCATGGGAGATACGGTGAATCTGGGTTCCAGGCTTGAAGGGCTAACAAGGCAATATGGGGTGGACGTCATCGTCGGTCAGACGGTAAGAGATGCGGTTCCTGAGTTTGTTTATCGTGAATTAGACCGAGTGAGGGTTAAAGGAAAAAATGAACCTGTCGTTATTTATGAGCCTCTGGGATTGAAGGAAGAGATGACTAAGGATAAATTGGATGAGCTTAAGCTCTATGTTCAGGCAATACGGTACTACCGTAAACAAGATTGGGATATGGCTGAATTGCAGTTCCTGAACCTGCAGAAAATGCATTCAGAAAAACCACTCTACGAATTTTATATAGAGAGGATGAAATACTTCAGGGAGAATCCGCCGCCAGAAGATTGGGACGGTGTTTTCACATTTACCAGCAAATAAAAAGAGCATAAAAACCAGCAAGAAATATATTTTTGTTAATAAACAAATAGTTAATATAGAATCTCAACTGATGGGGAAAAGATCGACAATCCTTTCTTAATCTAATAAGGGATCAGTTGATTCCGGGGATTAAGCATCAACAAGTCGGAAGAGGGGCTTGTATTCTAAATGTGACAATATGGTTGCTATTTAAGGACGGAGGCAAAATAACATTGCAGGCAGATACTGTATTTGCCATTGAAGACATCAATATTGAAAAAGGTAAAGCTGGATCAGGTAATGCATTTTTCAGGTTGGTAAAAGGTGGGGTGCGTGCATTAACCGGGCTGATTGGCTGGTAGAACCCTGGCGCTTACAGGATTAAAATGCCGGTTGCGACCATAGGGATCCGAGGGACAGGTTTTGATTTACGCTGTCAGGGTTTATGTGTCAGTCAGGTGGTGAGTTCTGAAGATCTATCGGGGATGCCACTGGTTGACGGATTATTTGCCAGCGTCTGGGAGGGTTCAATTACCATCACACAGGATTCCAGAGAATATGTATTAGATGAAGAAAAGGTGGTCTTTATACCCAATGCCGAGACTGAGCCAGTTTCGTTAGATGAATTACCAGGCTTCATGCTTGAAAATCCAGCACCAAGACCTGATGAGGTGCCTTTGGATCATGAAGTATATTTTGGGACGGTAAATCTGATAGATTGGCCGCCGGGACTTTATGTTGATGTTGAAGAGGGGCACATCACCATAGTTCAAAATGACACAGGAGACGAATTAGAATTAGCGGATCATGAGGCTGCTTACGCAAGTTATGACGACAAAATAATGGTACGCCTTGAATGGAGGCCGCCTTTCCTGCTGGATGATCCCTATTTAGATACAATTAATGAATCTTTTCTTCCACTTTATGAGCTTTTAAATGACACTACAGATATGGATGAGTTTGAATGCAAGATTTTTTAGCTCCTTTTTATCCTGGAGCTTTGAATGATTCGTTGTCGGCAGTGGTTATTTATGTTTTGAAAAACTAGAAAAGATAACAGAATGGTAAAGAAATCGATTTGGCGAAGTGACTGGGGTTTTGCATTAGTTATTACATTCGTGTTTTTTATTATTGCGGATAGTGCGGGCATTCAAAAACTTGAATGGACACTCTATGATCAGGGAGTTCGCTCGTCATCCAGAGACCCTGGCGACAAGATTGCTGTTATTGCAATTGATGATGAAAGTATTGCCAACATAGGTCGTTGGCCCTGGCCTCGTGATGTTTTGGCATCAATGATTAGTAAACTCTCGGAAGGGGGAGCCAAGGTAATTAGCAATACTATTCTCCTGTCAGAACCGCAATTGGACCCGGGCTTGATCAATATCAATGAAGCATTGATGTATATTCAATCATCAGGCTTATCTTCACTCAATAACAAACAAATAAATGAACTGGAGGGAATATTACTTCAGGGTCAATCTGATCTGGATACAGATACGAAGCTGGCAAAGAGTATTAGTGCATCTGGTAATGTCATCATGAGCACTTTATTTAGTTTGTCTGCACAAGGATATCCTTTAGGTAATCTTGAAGGAGACTTACCTGACTACCTCAGCATGAATACTATTAAAAATCTGCAGGGGAATATTGAATCGGGTTCACCATTTCCTGCCGAGGCGATTTTCCCTCCGATAGAACTATTGGGAAAACAGGCTGCAGGAATTGGGCATCTGAATCTTGAATTTTACCTTGATAACAGTGTGCGATCTGAGCTGTTAGCTATCGATTATTATGACAATATTTTTCCTTCTCTGGCGTTACTGACCGCGGCAAAGAGTTTGAATCTTGGACCTGATGATATACAGATTAACCGGGGTGAATCTGTCAGTTTGGGAAGACTAACGATACGCACTGATCCTAGTACGCGGATGTATCCATTTTTCTACCAGTCCGCAGAAGGGAAATCTGCCTTCACCGAAGATTCATTTTATGATGTTTTTCAGGGCAAAATACCCGCAGAAAAATATAAAGATAAAATTGTCCTGATCGGCGCAACTGCTGCCGGTATTGGCACACAACTGAAGACTCCATTGGCGGAACCAGTACAGCCTGCTATGTTTCTTGCCCACACCATTGCCAGTATCCTGAATCAGGATTTTTTTATCGTCCCCGAGTGGGCTGGATTTATAGAAGGTCGTTTTGGACTGGCATTTCTGCTGATTGCATTATATCTCATTTTCGTTTTACCAAAATTAACAGCGGGTCTTGCAGCGACAATCAGTTTTCTCCTGTTTGTTCTGTTACTGGGTCTGAGTCAATACTTTATTGTGTCACAAGCTATGTGGGTGCAGTTGGCAATGCCTGCAACAATGTTATTCAGCGGTTATTTGTTGCTAATCACAAAACGTTTTCTAGTGACTGAACGCGGCAAGATTCGTGCAGATGAAGAATCGGCTGAGAGTAATCGTATGTTGGGGCTGGCATTTCAACAACAGGGTCAACTGGATATGGCCTTGGAAAAATTTCGCAAGTGCCCTCTCGATGACTCAATGATGGAACCTTTCTATAATCTCGCGCTTGATTTTGAACGCAAGCGTCAATTCAACAAGGCGACATCCATCTACGAATTTATGGTTAAGCATGATGTCAAATTCAGAGATATTCAGTCACGCATGGATCAGTCCAAACAAATGAGTGATACCTTTATGTTTGGTAGTGCAGGTGGTAGTAGCGCCGGTGCCAGTCTGATTATCAATGCTAGTGGTGTTGAGAAACCGATGCTGGGTCGTTATGAACTTGAAAAGGAACTAGGTAAAGGTGCCATGGGTGTTGTCTATCTAGGCAGGGATCCGAAGATTAACCGGACGGTCGCAATCAAGACCATGGCATTGGCACAGGAATTTGAGGCAGATGAATTAGAGGAAGTCACATCAAGATTTTTTCGAGAGGCCGAAACCGCAGGACGCTTATCACACCCAAATATTGTCTCTATATTTGATGCAGGTGATGAACATGATCTGGCATATATCGCCATGGAATTCCTTAAAGGGCGTGATCTTGAGGTATATACAAAGAAAGATCAGCTTTTACCGATTACCAAGGTATTGGAATTAATGGCTTTAGCAGCAGATGCACTAGGCTATGCGCATAAGCTAAATGTTGTCCATCGCGACATTAAACCTGCCAACATCATGTATGAACCTGAATCAAATGAATTCAAGATTACTGATTTTGGTATCGCTAGAATTACGGACTCCAGTAAAACAAAAACAGGTATGGTTTTGGGGACGCCTTCTTACATGTCACCTGAGCAGCTATCCGGGAAAAAGGTGGATGGACGTTCAGACTTGTTTTCGCTTGGTGTGATGCTATATCAGATGTTGTCTGGAGAGCTTCCTTTTAAGGGTGATTCCATGTCCAGTCTGATGTTCATGATTGCCAGTGATCCACATAGAGATATCGTGTCGTTCCGTCCTGAGCTGGCAAAAGAAGCACCATGTACCATACAAATAATTAATAAGGCACTGACGAAAGATCCTGACAAAAGATTTCAGACTGGCGAAGTAATGGCACAGTATTTAAGGAAGTGCGCGCAGATCATTTCAAAAAGGAAATCTAAATAATTACCAGAACTGGTAAGTATCATAAAATAAAATATGGTGCCGAGGGCGAGAATCGAACTCGCACTTCCGAAGAAACCGGATTTTGAGTCCGGCGCGTCTACCAATTCCGCCACCCCGGCAATTTGTATTTTATTGTATCTTATCTTTACTTATAGCCCTGATATAAACGCGCTAATCCGGCGCGGTCACTGGAAAATGTGTTCCCGACATTTTCAACCGAATACCTCCATGTATTCGTCTCGGACGTCCTGCCCTTTTTGACATTAATACATCCTGTATGTCATCTACCAATGCCACCCTGGCATCAACTGCTTGTTAGCAGGTGCGCAAGTATATGTAAACTTAGGGCCGGTTAAAACCTATTTGTTATTCCTAAATAGACATAGGGAACAGGTTAGGAGTATTCAACTCATGTCCATGTTAATCCCCTGTTATTTTCTGCTACCATCGCGCCCCATGCGACGAGATGAATTTTCTTATCACTTGCCAGACGAGCTGATTGCCCAATTTCCGTCCGAGCAAAGAGGCAATAGCCGGTTGTTGTTTATGAAATGTCCTTCTGGAAAACTAACAGACCTTGAGTTTTCCAATTTACCCGGTTTATTAAAGGCAGGAGACTTATTGGTTTTTAATGACACTCGAGTGATCCCGGCAAGATTGTTTGGCAATAAAGAGACGGGAGGCAAGGTTGAGATCCTGTTGGAGAGAATTCTGGATGATCAGCGGATGCTGGCACAGGTTCGTGCCAGTAAATCACCCAAACCGGGAATCATCATTCATTTGCAGAATGATATAAATCTTGAGCTGATAGAACGTGAGGACGATATGTTTGTGCTTGATGTTATCAGTGGGATGAGTGTTTTGGAGGTGATGCAACAGGTAGGACATATGCCACTACCGCCATATATTCAACGTGAAGATGATGTTGAGGACATGGACCGCTATCAAACGGTTTATGCAAGAACACTTGGCGCTGTTGCTGCGCCGACGGCAGGTTTACATTTCACCGACGAACTCATGCAGGAAATCACGGATCAGGGGGTTGATATTGTTTTTGTCACTTTGCACGTAGGGGCGGGGACATTTCAACCGGTTCGGGTTGATAATATCGAAGAGCATCAGATGCATAGTGAATATCTTGAAGTGTCAGCTGAGGTCTGTGAGAAAGTTAAGAAATGTAAAGCCAGGAGCGGCCGGGTCATCGCTGTGGGTACTACCGCTGTCAGGTGTCTGGAGACAGCAGTGCAAACTGACGAAATCGAAACCTATCAAGGTGAGACGGATATTTTTATTTATCCCGGTTATGAATTTAAAGTAGTGGATGCTTTGATCACCAATTTTCATTTATCAGAATCCACCTTATTGATGTTGGTTTCTGCTTTTGTCGGGCGAGACAATATAATGAATGCTTATCAACATGCGATAGATAAAGCTTATCGCTTTTTTAGTTATGGCGATGCCATGTTTATTTTGAGAAGTGAAGGGTGATACGTGAAGTTTAAATTATTAAATACAGACCAAAATGCACGATGCGGGACAATCAGTTTTCCTCGTGGTGATATTGAGACGCCGGTTTTTATGCCAGTAGGAACCTATGGTGCGGTGAAAGCGATGACGCCGGAGGAATTGCGGGAACTAGGCAGCGAGATAATTTTGGGGAACACCTTTCATTTAATGTTACGACCGGGGACGGATATCATCAAACAGCAAGGTGGTCTGCATAAATTTATGAATTGGCCCTACCCAATATTGACGGACTCTGGTGGCTTTCAGGTATTCAGTCTGGCCGAACGACGAAAAATTACTGAACAAGGGGTTCATTTCAAATCTCCGGTAAACGGCGATGCCGTTTTCCTGGGCCCGGAAGAAGCGATTCAGGTACAGCATGATCTGGGCTCGGACATTGTTATGATCTTTGATGAGTGCACGCCTTTTTCGGCAAGTAAAGAACAAGTGCAAGCTTCAATGGAATTATCTTTACGTTGGGCTGAACGTTCGAAGGTTGCACATGGGGACAATGAATCAGCATTATTTGGCATCGTACAGGGCGGCATGTATCCAGAACTACGGCAGGTCTCAGTGAAGGGCTTGCTGGATATCGGTTTCGATGGCTATGCTGTTGGCGGACTCTCAGTTGGTGAGCCACAGGATAAGATGCTGGAAATACTTGCGGGTATTACTCTGCAGTTGCCTACAGACAAACCACGTTATCTTATGGGCGTGGGTAAACCGGAAGATATTGTCGAAGCAGTTTGTCGTGGGGTAGATATGTTTGATTGTGTCATGCCAACGCGCAATGCCCGAAATGGACATTTGTTTACAACGACGGGCTCAGTGCGGCTGCGAAATGCAGTAAACAAGGGTAATCTTGAACCACTGGACAAGGAATGTACTTGTTACACTTGCCAAAATTATAGCCGTGCATATTTATATCATCTTGATAAAACTAACGAGATTTTGGGGGCGCGATTGAATACGATTCATAACCTGCACTACTACCATTCACTGATGCAAGGTTTACGTGCAGCGATCAACGATCAGGCTGTGGATGAATTTGTCTCGGATTTTTACGCAAAACGCGCCAAATCTACTCACACTGTGGCATAATAGCCCGCTTTAATTTTTGGGTAGTGACGATATGCTGGATTTCTTTATTAATAACGCTTGGGCTGTGGATGCGCCTCAAGCGAGTGGCATCATGAGTATGTTGCCCTTGTTCATTCTTTTTGCCGTGTTTTGGTTCTTTCTTATCAGGCCACAGATGAAGCAGGCAAAAGAACATAGGACCATGGTCGAAGCGCTCGCCAAAGGAGATGAAATTGTTACCAATGGCGGCATGCTGGGCAAGATTAAAGAAGTTGGTGACAATTTCATTGTGCTTGAAATTGCCAAAGAAGTTCAGGTCAAAATACAGAAAAATGCCATTTCGGCAACAATGCCCAAGGGCACAATGAAAACCCTTTAGGCAAAACACTTTCAGACAAAAAAACAGATCAGATAGCCAGAACAGATAAATTATATGAACCGTTATTCTTCATGGAAATATACTCTTATCCTCATTGTGTTGGCAGTGGGGATATTCTACGCCTTACCGAATTTGTATGGCAGTGTACCGGCAGTGCAAATCTCTGCATCAAGTGCTTCGGCAGAAGTCAGTGAACTAACTGAATTGCAAGTTAACATTGCATTAGATGACGCAGGCATTGAGCCTGTATCTATGGAATTGACTGAAGGTCGACTGACAATCCGCTTCGCCGATGAAGAAACTCAATTAAGGGCGCGGGATGCTTTGCAAGAATCACTGGGGATCAGCTATGTCGTGGCACTGAATCTTGCCCCTGCTACGCCTGATTGGCTAAGAGATCTGGGTGCCGAGCCTATGTTTCTTGGTCTTGATCTCAGAGGTGGTGTTCACTTTCTGATGGAGGTGGACATGCAAGCTGCTGTTAAAACATCAGAAGAGCGTTATGTATCAGAAATACGCACAAGCTTGCGTGAAAATAAGGTGCGATATAAAACTATTACCCGGAACGATGAGGGTGGTTTGCTGGTGAGATATCGTGATGCTGTGCAGAAGATCGATGGCGATAAATTAATTGACGATAATTATCGTGATCTGGATGTTGTTGAAGTAGTAACGGAAGAACCAGAAACCCATTACAGATTGAACCCTGATGTGGTTAAAGAAACACAGAAAAATGCCCTGCAGCAAAATATTACCACGCTGAGAAAGCGAGTTAACGAATTGGGTGTTGCAGAACCTGTTATTCAACAACAGGGGCTGAAACGCATTGTAGTTCAATTGCCAGGTGTTCAGGACACAGCCAGGGCAAAGGATATTCTTGGTGCAACGGCGACACTGGAATTCCGCATGGTCGATGATGATCATTCTGTTCAGGATGCTATTGATGGACCAGTGCCTGCAGGCTCACGTCTTTATAACAACAGAAGCGGCGGGCAGATCCTGTTGAAAAAGCGTGTGATGCTTACCGGTGATTCTATCATCGATGCGTCATCCGGTATCGACCAACGTTCTGGCGGAGCTGATGTCTCCATTACCCTGGATGGTAAAGGTGCCAAGCAATTCAGCAATGCAACACGTGACAATGTTGGCAGGCGTATGGCGGTAGTTTTTATTGAAACCAAGACAGAAACCATAAAAGTAGATGGTGAAATGGTTAAAAAAAGGCGAAAAATCGAGGAAGTGATTAACGCTGCGACAATTCAGGAACAGTTAGGGAAACGGTTTCACATTACTGGCATAGGCTCAACACAGGAGGCGCGTAACCTGGCTTTGTTATTACGCGCTGGTGCCCTGGCTGCACCTATCGAAATTGTTGAAGAACGCACCGTTGGGCCAAGTCTGGGTAAAGACAATATTACCAAAGGTTTTAACTCAGTGAAGATTGGCTTTATTCTGGTGTTGATCTTTATGGCCATTTACTATCGTGTATTCGGGTTGTTTGCTGATATTGCATTGACTCTTAACCTGGTATTGATTGTATCTCTGTTGTCCTTACTTCAAGCAACATTGACCTTGCCAGGCATTGCCGGGATTGTGTTGACGGTGGGGATGGCGGTTGATGCCAACGTGCTTATTTTTGAGCGTATTCGTGAAGAGATTCGGAATGGAAATTCTCCACAAACCAGTATCCATGCAGGCTATGCGAAAGCATTTTCAACCATCACTGATGCCAATATTACAACCTTGATTGCGGCACTGGTGCTGTTCAGTTTTGGAACCGGGCCAATCAAAGGTTTCGCAGTGACACTATCACTAGGCATTATCTGTTCTATGTTTACTGCAATTATGGTGACACGCGCATTGGTTAATCTGACTTACGGCGGCCGTAAATTGGATAAATTAAGAATTTAGCTGCAGTGAGACGACAAAGAGCGAAACGACGAGAATGAAACTGTTAAAAGAAGAATTAAACATTGATTTTATGGGCAAGCGCAAACTTGCTACGATTTTTTCTGCCATCCTGATGGCTGTCTCCATCGTATCTCTTGCTACTCAAGGCCTGAACCTCGGGGTTGATTTTACAGGAGGGACATTGGTCGAAGTTGGCTACGATAAGGCGGCGGGACTCGAAAGTATTCGTAGTGACCTGGCTGCTTCAGAATTTGGTGAAGCAACTGTGCAGTATTTTGGTAGTGCCAGCGAGGTCTTGATTCGTGTTGCACCAAGAGAAGGTGTTAACACGGCAGAAATTAGTAGTTCGATACTAGAGTTATTACGATCTGATGGACAGGTAGTAGAAATGCGACGTGTTGAATTTGTTGGGCCACAGGTTGGCGAAGAGCTGACGGAAGATGGAGGCCTGGCGATGCTATATGCCCTGTTAGGGATTCTTATTTATGTCGCTTTACGTTTTCAAATGCGCTTTTCAATTGGTGCAATTGCGGCGCTGGTGCATGATGTCATTATTACCATGGGTGTATTTTCAATCTTGCAGATGGATTTTGATTTAACTGTTCTTGCGGCATTATTGGCAGTGATTGGTTATTCATTAAACGATACCATTGTGGTGTTTGATCGGATTCGTGAAAATTTTCATAAAATGCGTAAGGCAAACCCGATTGAAGTGATGAATACATCATTGAATCAGACACTGAGTCGAACCATTATGACATCTCTCACAACCCTGCTTGTGTTAATGTCCCTGTTCCTTGTTGGTGGTGAAATTATCCATGGTTTCTCAACTGCACTGATTATTGGTGTTGTGATCGGTACCTATTCGTCTATCTTTGTGGCCAGCCCGGTGACTCTGGCTTTGGGCATTAGTAAAGAAGACTTGATGCCTGTCGAGAAAGAAGGTGCAGACCAGGATCACATTTAGCCCGCATAGTGCATGGGGACGCTGGGAATCAGGTTGAATCGGTCACCTATAGATAGTTTTACCTTTCCTTCAAAGACACAGTTTATCGTTGCATTGGTTTCCAGTTGATCAGAAACAGAGCGTAATCTTCTGATGAAAATTATCGCTGATCAACAAATCTCCCATGTAGCTCAGGCATTTTCCGAGTTCGCTGAAGTAACGCTTTATAATGGACGTGAAATTACTGCTGAAGAAATCCATGATGCTGATGTTCTTCTGGTGCGATCTGTCACTGCTATTAATGCAAACTTGCTCGAAGACAGTCAGGTTAAATTCGTGGCTACGGCTACCAGTGGTCTAAACCATGTTGATCTGGATTATTTACGCCAAAACAATATCGGCTTTACCCATGCCAAAGGCAGTAATGCCAGGTCGGTCGCTGAATATGTTCTCAGTAGTCTGTTTGTCCTTGCAGACCAACACGATTTTAAATTTAAAGATAAGACAGTCGGAATCATTGGCTGCGGCGAAGTAGGTTCTCGTGTTGTCGAATTGCTTGAAACGATAGGTGTTAAGACGATCATGAATGATCCACCGCTGAAAGCTGAAAGCGGTAATGAGCAATATCGTGATCTTCATGAGGTTTTTTCTGCCGATATTATTACCCTGCATGTGCCTTTAACAAAAGATGGGCCTTGTCCAACGTTCAATCTGCTTGATGAAAAATTTCTGAGTCAGCTAAATGATAATGTCATTTTATTGAACACTGCACGTGGAGGTGTCATTAATGAAGCCGCGTTAAAAAATCATTTGGCATGTCATAAAGATATGAAAGTGGTGCTAGATGTCTGGGAAGATGAGCCGGATATTGATTTAGAATTACTCACACAGATTGATATAGGCACACCACATATAGCTGGTTATAGCGCCGATGGAAAGATTCACGCGACAGAGATGGTTTTCAAATCTATTTGTGAGTTTTTTAAATTAGATTACAAATGGAATCCGATCTTTGAGTTACCTGCTGTGAATAGTCTTGAATTACCCCTGGGATCTGAACTGGATGATCAAGATGCGATACAAATGGCGATCCTGGCAAGTTATGATGTCAGGAGTGATAGTGCTTCTTTGAGGCTGTTATCTGAAATAAGTATTGAGCAGCGTAGCCATTACTTTGATGAGCTAAGGAAAAATTATCCTGTGAGAAGAGAATTTCCGGCGACAGTGTTTCATTGTCCTAGAAGCAGGAAAACATTGGCTGGGAAGTTGCAAAAACTGGGATTTAATATAAAGACATTTTCATGACATCCAAACAAAAAGAAACAAGAGCAAAAAAAATAAGATTGGGTTTCCTTGCCTCTGGTCGCGGCAGTAATATGCTCGCTATCATAAATGATTGTAATGCAGGCAAACTCAATGCTGAGCCTGCCGTGGTAATCAGTAATAATGCAACTGTGGAGGCACTTGAATACGCACGCGAAGCAGGGATACCTGAATTTCATCTCAGTACACAAACCCATTCACAAAATATCGATGATGTAATCACAGACACATTGAAATCTCATGCCGTAGATTGGGTCATTCTTGCGGGTTATATGAAACAGATTGGCCCGAAATTACTCGAAGAATTTCAGGGCAGGATATTCAATATTCATCCATCTCTTTTGCCTAAACACGGTGGCAAGGGTATGTTTGGGATTCATGTGCATGAGTCGGTTCTTGCTTCGGGGGATTCCGAAACTGGAGTAACGATTCATCTGGTCGAGGGTGAATATGATCAGGGAAGGATTTTGGCGCAGGAGAGGGTTCTAGTTGAAGAAGGGGACGATACGGCAACATTGGCAGCGAGGGTGTTGAAGGTTGAGCATCAGCTTTATTCGGATACCTTGAGGAAGATTATTGAGGGCAAGATTAGTTTGTAGTTTTTTTTATTTCGCTTGATAGTGAGTACCTTTTCTTTGCGCGGCCAAAAAAAAGGTACGAAAAGGTCGCTCTTGTGCATCCATGCACCCGCGACATTCGTGCATCCTGCACATCAAAGGCCGCCCCGGCTGCCTTGACCTGAAGGCTACCCGAACTGTTCACCATCGCCAACGCGTCGTTCAAATTCGCTTCCATGCTCAGTTGAACTAAAAATCACATCCCTGTGATTTTTACGCTATCGATGGTAATCAGCCCGGCAAGGCATAACGGGGGTTAAAAACCACACACAACC
>Ga0114949_10000560_pt1 | contig 20371 bp, 19 predicted proteins | sample N074metaG_FD_83505 | JGI IMG/M metagenome (GOLD analysis project Ga0114949, IMG submission 83505) | Deep subsurface microbial communities from Kermadec Trench to uncover new lineages of life (NeLLi) - N074 metaG | ecosystem: Environmental > Aquatic > Marine > Ocean trench > Sediment | place...
CCTGTAACTGGCCAGATGCGTTGATCGTTACCTCGAGCGTCGGGCTGCCGCTAATGCCGTCAATAAGTCGTTGTTCGGGAAAATACTGCAAGCCGACCGTTTCGATTTTCGTTTTCCAGCGATTCAGATAACCGGCGATCTTGGACTCCCTGGTGTCGACGCTGGTGACCAGTTCGCGCGGATTGGGGTCGTGAATGGCAGCATTGGCCAGCTCGTCCTGCGGTAGTGGCATTGTGAATTCCACGCCGGCTTCGAGTCTGGCCGCCCGCGATTCTTCCAGCGTCGGATCCTCACGTGGCTTGTCCCGAACATCAATGGGCTGTTCGGAGCGAGTCGTGAGAACCTGATCCGCGATATCGAGCAGCGCCGAAGAATCGTCCAGGCTGTCACCATCCAGGGAACCCAGGTTGTCGACTGGCACGACACTTGCTATGCGCGAACTTGGCCGCGCCTGCTCCTGTGTATTGCCGGCACCCTCCTGGTTGGCCTGCGCCAGGTATTGTGCCTCTTCCGGTTCTGTCGCGCTCGGGTCAGGATCGGCAACGATGGTTACTTCAAGTGAGATCGATTCAGAAAAATCATCGCCGCGGACCGCGTTGAATGTGACCCCGATAATCAGGATGCCGTGAACCAGTGCGGCCAGGAACAGCATAGGGGGCAGCCGGTCCGGCGCGGGGCTGGACACGAGCACGAATTGATCGATCGAACTGCCAGATTCGATCCCATCAGTGTTTGATTTATGGTTAGCCATTACCCAAGCAGGCGAGTCGAAAGAAAACCCTGATACCCCATTGTGTCACAGGAAATCAATGATTTGTCCAGTTTACCTGCATACCTCCGGCAGCAGTGAGACCTAAGTCACTCACCAGGCGGCCGTTTTCAGGGTCGCAAGTGCCGGATTATCAGGATTTCAGAACTGCAAAACGATTGCCTGTAACGATTGCCTATAGGGCCAGCCGCTTCTCGATCGCAGCGAATAAGTCCGCGGCGATATTAAGTTCAAAGGCGCGGTCCAGCTCGCGTATACCGGTCGGGCTGGTGACGTTAATTTCAGTCAGGAAATCGCCGATGACATCGATGCCGGCAAAAACAACGCCGCGCTCCCTGAGTACAGGACCAACCTGGGCGCATATCCAGCGGTCGCGTTCGGTCAGTTCCCGAGCCTCACCTGCCGCACCCATCACCAGGTTGCCACGGTTGTCGTCTGCCGGCGGAATTCGTGCCAGCGCATAGGGAACCGGTTCGCCGTCAATCAGCAAAATGCGTTTGTCGCCGTCACTGATCTCGGGAACGTAAACCTGGGCCATCGCGAATCGATGGCCGTTGTCGGTCAGCGTTTCGAAGATGACATTGGCATTGTTATCGCCGTCTTTGACGACAAAAATTGATTTGCCGCCCATGCCATCGAGCGGTTTGACCACGATGCGCCCATGTTCCTGCATGAATTCCTTCATTTCCGCCATGGAGCGAGTAATAAGCGTTAGCGGCGCACAATCAGCGAACCATGCGGTATAGGCTTTTTCGTTCATGTCCCTGAGGGCTTGCGGCTGATTGACGACCAACGCGCCGGCGCTTTCAGCCCGATCGAGAATATAGGTGGTGTAGATGAACTCCATATCGAACGGCGGATCCTTGCGCATCAGGATCACGTCCAGATCTCCAAGGCGAATCTCCTCACGCACACCTTTTTCATACCAGTCGTCAGGATCGTCCAGTACGCGCAATATTGTTGAGTGCCCCAGGGCCACTCCCGCCATCAGTTTGAGGTCTTTCTGCAGCAGGTAATGAATCTCGGCGCCACGCCGTTGTGCTTCGAGTAACATTGCCAGCGAGCTGTCTTTTTTCGGTGTTATTGACTCGATCGGGTCCATTACGATACCGACGCGCAGGGCTTTTGCTGACATAGATGGGTCCTGAATTCTTTGTGTGGGCCTTATGCTTAGTGCCGCCAACTATACAGTGAGGACAGCCTGAATATTTCACGAGTGCCGACACAGGATGCGACAATCCCGCCCACTCGTGCATAATTGGGCCGGCTGTGGCGCCTGTCGTAGCGGCATTTTGGCCAATATGGTACAAGTCTTTCTTCCCGGCAAAGATTATGCAAAATTTAATTCAATTTGGGTGTGTCGGGCCTGTTGGTGAGGAATACGAGCTCGACGGGGTTCGTTAATGGGCGAGGAAATCCGGTGTCAAATAAAGCTTCCCGAGGTCTGAACGGTCTCAAAATACTGGTCGTGGATGACAGTAAAACAATTCGCCGAACCGCTGAGACGTTGCTCTCAAGGGAAGGTTGCCAGGTATTTACTGCTATCGATGGTTTTGATGCGTTGTCCAAGATTGCGGACCACCAGCCCGACCTTATCTTTGTCGACATCATGATGCCGCGGCTCGATGGCTATCAAACCTGCTCCCTGATCAAACACAACAAGGTATTTAAGGATACGCCAGTCATCATGCTGTCGAGCAAAGACGGCCTGTTCGATCGTGCGCGTGGACGAATCGTCGGTTCCGAACAATATCTGACCAAACCATTTACCAAAGATGAACTGTTGGGCGCGATTGCCAACCAGATCAATTGAGGAATTCCAGATGTCAGTGATCCTGATAATTGACGACTCGCCGACCGAGTTGCATTTGTTTCAAAACATGCTCGAGAAAAGCGGCTTCGAAACCCTGGTTGCGGACAGCGGTGAGGATGGCATTCGCCAGGCGGAAGTATCGCGGCCGGATTGTATCCTGATGGATGTCGTCATGCCCGGCATGAATGGTTTCCAGGCGACCCGAAAGCTGACTCAGGATCCGCGCACCTCGAGTATCCCGGTCATCATGATTTCGACCAAGGACCAGGAAACCGACAAGATATGGGGTATGCGCCAGGGTGCTGTGGAATACATCGTCAAGCCGATCGGGCAAAAGGACCTGGTTGCCAGGATCAATGCGGTCATGGCCGACTGAATGAGTACCACCCCGGACCTGAAATCGCTGGTTGAGCAGCCTTTCGAGCTGCTGCAGGAGCTCGAGCGGCGCAGCCGCGTCGCCATCGCTGGCGTTGGTGCCGGCTCGATAGATGATGAGTGGGTCGGTATCGGCTTTCGCATCGGTGAGGAACAATTTGTCGCAAGTCGTGACCAGGTACGGGAAGTGCTGATGTTGCCCGAAGCGATGACCCGGGTGCCGGGTACTAAACGCTGGGTGCTGGGGATCGCAAACCTGCGCGGTCACCTGTTGCCGCTAATTGATCTGAAAATGATGCTGGGCAGTGGCCGCACATCGATGCGCAGGATGACGCGCGTGATTTCAGTTAATCATCGTGACATACCGGCGGGACTCGTGGTCGATGAAGTGCAGGGCTTCAGACGCTTCACGGAAAGTGAATATACCGATCAGTGGTCACAGACCGCCGTTCGTTGTGATCGCTACATCAGCGGTGCGTATCAACGCGGCCATGATAGCTGGCCAATATTTGGATTATACGATCTGCTGGAAAGCAGCTCGTTCCTGCAAGCCGCCGCCGAATAGTGTGGCGATAATTAATTTTTGATTCTGGTGTTGCAAAGCCATGGCACGAACAACTGAAAAATCATCCACTTTTACCATTCTCGCATCCCTGCTGGCGCTATTCCTGCTGGCGGCAGCGGGCGTCATGTACCTGCAATCATCTGCCGGTGGCAGCGACGGTGGTCCGGCGCCGGCACTGGCTGCTTTGTCGCAGGCGATGCCGTTACACGCATCGAGCGCAGTACACGGCGACATAGCCGGTTTTGAGCGACTGCAGGAAGACATACAGCGGCTTTCCGGATTACGTCGCAGCGGCTCAAGTATCGGTTTACCGGGCGGCGCGGGGCCATGGGCTGAACTGGAGCAACAGGCGACGGCTATCCTGGCGCAGCGCGCGGACATCATGGCAGTTGTGAATGCAGCGGCCAGCGTAGAGCAGCATATGCCGCGCATGCTCGCGGCCTCCGATGCGCTGCTCAGCCGTTCCGGATCGACGGCGGTTATTCAGGAATTCCAGCGTCGCGGTGTCGCCGTACAAACGGCTGTCACCGGCCTCGCCGCCAATATGTCCAATGCCGATACTGGTGCAATTGCGAAGACGGTAGCCGCCAATATGGATTACCTGCGGATGGTTACCAGCGCGCTCGGTGGGTCAGCAACGAATCTGGATGTTGCAGCACTGGATAATGCGAGCATAGAAGCCGTGCTGGTACCAGTCATAGGTGACCTGACGCAAATGGAAGGTCTGGTACAAGCCGGTGTTGCGGCGGCCGTGAACCTGGACGGATTGGCTGCAAGCATGGCCGCGCTGACCAGTGTTGCAGGATCATTACTGGCCAACGAGTTTTCTTCTCTGGGTACCGGCGGTGGCGGCGTCTTGCCGTTGCCGATGATTCTTTTCAGCCTCATCGGTGTTGCCCTTTTACTGTTGATCGGCCTCGTTTTGATTCATGCAAAGACTGCAATTTTTGAAAGAACCGCGCGGCAACAATCGGCGCAAAACGAACGCAATCAGCAGGCAATTTTGCGCCTGCTCGACGAACTTGGCAGTCTTGCCGATGGTGATCTGACGGTCGAGGCTACCGTTACCGAGGACATTACCGGTGCGATTGCCGACTCAATAAACTATGCCATTGAAAAACTCCGCGAACTGGTAGCGACGATAAATGAAACGGCCATCATGGTCGATTCTGCGGCGAAACAGACCGAAGGGACCGCGGTGCACATGGCGCGTGCTGCTACCATCCAGGCGACGGAAATTGCTGCGGCCACGGGTTCGATTGCTTCAATGGCGGCATCGATCGAGGAAGTATCCGGCAATGCGGAGCGTTCGTCGGACGTGGCGCGACACTCGGTCGATGTTGCGCACAAAGGTGGCGAGGCAGTGCGCAGGACGATCGATGGCATGAATGCTATTCGCGAAACCATTCAGGAAACCTCAAAGAGAATAAAACGCCTGGGAGAAAGCTCGCAGGAAATCGGCAACATCGTCGAGTTGATCAACGATATTGCGGAGCAGACCAACATTCTCGCTCTCAACGCATCGATTCAGGCATCCATGGCGGGCGAAGCAGGACGTGGCTTTGCGGTAGTTGCGGATGAGGTGCAACGACTCGCCGAGCGCTCAACCAACGCTACCAGGCAGATCGAGGTGCTGGTCCGAACCATCCAGGCCGACACCAACGAGGCGGTCGTGTCGATGGAGCGCAGTACGACCGACGTGGTCGGCGGTGCATTGCTGGCCGAAAATGCGGGTGCGGCACTGGATGAAATCGAGCAGGTTTCGAACCAGATTGCCAACCTGGTACAAAATATTTCCAACTCCGCCCGGGAACAGGCGGCGGCGGCGGCGGACGTCACCCGACGCACCACCAAGCTCAAAGAGATTAGCGACCAAACGGGCAAGGCAACGACGGCAATGGCGGCTTCAATTTCGAAATTGTCCGAGCTGGCGTCGCAGCTGCGAAAAACAGTCGCCGGATTTACGCTACCCACCTCGGCCTTGCAGACCAGCGCATTGTCGAGCACCACGAGCAGGGCTGCAGCGCCAGCGCAAATACAGGCTGAGGAAAAAGCGGCGGGATAATACCCGCTCAGCGCTTAATAATGAGCAGCCAACCGGGTATCGAGAAGCAGCCAGACGTTAGCGGTTTTATCGATGGCGCCGCAAGTGCGCTGGCGATGGTCAGCAACGAGTTGCTGGAGACCATTCGCAACGCTCAGCTGGCGCTCGAGGACTGTCTGGAGGGTCGTGGTGGTTCGGCCTCGCTGGTCCGGTGTGGCCAGTTACTGCATCAGGCCAGCGGTGTACTGAAACTTACTGAAACTTACGGGGCAGCGCTCCTGGCCGAAGAAATGGAGGGCGTCTGCGCCTATCTGGCCAGTTTGCGTGCCGGCAGGGGACGCGAGGACGGCCTCGACGCGCTGACACGGTCGATGGTGCAGTTACCTATTTATATAGAGAGACTCCTCAGCGGAGGTCGCGATATTGCACTGGTTTTGCTGCCGATGCTTAATGACCTGCGTGCGGCGAGAGGGCAACCGTTACTGTCTGAGGGAACCTTGCTGCTGCTGAATCTGTCGCCGCAGAGCAAACCGGGCGGTGACAAGGACAGGAAGGCCAGTGGCGAAGACCCGATCTATGTCGCAACAAAACTCCGGCCAAAGTTTCAACTTGCGTTGCTGGGCTGGATTCAGGGCGGTGATACCAGCCGGCATCTTGAAACCCTGGCGTTTGTTATCCAGGCACTGGAGCGATCCGCGAATCGTGATGATATGTATCAGCTCTGGTGGGTCGTCGGTGGCGTGCTGGAGTCATTGCAAAATGGCGGGCTGGAGACGTCCGTAGCATTGAAGCGCTTGCTGGGGCAAACGGATCGGCAAATCAAGCGGCTTATAGATGAAGGACTTAGCGCGTTTGACAATCATCCGGTTACCGATCTGCTGAACAACCTTTTGTATTACGTCGCGCGCTCCAGCAATGCCGGAGAGCGCATCAGTGAAATTCGTGCGGCATTCAATCTGTCCGAGCTGTTGCCGGGGGACGAGCAGGTAGAGCAAGCAAGAGAGGCATTGTCCGCCCCGAGCGTAAAGCTCATGCAGACGGTGGCAGCGGCGATTAAAGAAGATCTCGGCCGTGTCAAGGATGTACTGGATATTTTTGTACGCACCGGTATGAACAAGTCGTCAGAACTGGTGCCACAACTCGACTTGCTAAAAAAAATTAGTGACACGCTCGGAGTTTTGGGTCTTGGGGAGCTCAGGGGCGACATCGAAACTGAAATTGACAGCCTCAAGAAGCTGGTATCACAGGGTGGTGGTGCCGACGAGGAAACTCTGATCGCAATAGCTTCGACCTTATTGATGGTCGAAGATCGACTGGATCAACAGCTGGTTCGGCTGATTGCGCCCGTGGAGCCTGACGAGGCCGGCGACGAGGCCGAATTGCCGCCGGAAGAAGACGCCGATTATCGGGGCGTCGCTGAAGCAGTCATGCGCGAGAGCATTATCAATCTCGCGCGTATCAAAGAAACCTTTACTCAAAGTATGGCGTCCACTGGTCGTTCACAGGGACTGGATAGCATCCCCGCGCTTATCAATGGCATCAAGGCAGGCTTGATGATGCTCAACAAGACGCGTGCGATGGAGGTGGTCGAGCGTGTCGGCAACCTGATCATGCTGACACTGCGTGGTGGTGGGCCGGGCCGGCTGACGCAAAAGGAAACTGATCGGCTGGCCGATGCTATTGTCAGTATCGAGTACTACATGGAAACCGTTAAAGCCGGTCGTAGTGAGCCTTGGTACATGCTCGACAATGCAGAGGCCTGTCTTGCGGTCCTGCGGGACCTCGAGCAACGGCTGGAAGCGGACAAGGCCGAACCGGCACCGGCCGTGCAGACGGCAAGAATGGAGCGTCCCGACCTCGACGCGATTGCCGCCGCAGAACGTAAAGCTGCTCAGATTGTGGAGCTGCCTGCTCCGGTTTCTCCGGCGCCGGTCGTTGCACAGGATGCAGAGCACCTTGATCCGGAATTGCTGGAATTGTTTATCGAGGAGGCCAAGGAAGAAATCGCGACGATCAAACGCAACCTGCCGCAATGGGCGCGATCCCCTGACGACATGGAAACGCTGATCACGGTGCGACGTTCATTCCATACCCTCAAAGGCAGCGGCCGCATGGTTGGCGCGGAGCGTATCGGTGAGTATTCCTGGAGCATCGAGAGTCTTCTCAATCGCCTGATAAATCGCACACTGGTGTGCACGCCGCCGATGGTTGAGTTTGTATTGCTCGCTGCACAAGCGTTGCCTGAACTTGTCGAACAGCTTGAAGTCGGAACCGAGCCGAGCACCGATATCAGCCTGCTGATGGCCAGAGCCAATGCATTTGCCGATGGTGATCCGAACGCGGCCGTCCTTACAATCGCAACGTCCGCGGCGCAAGAGAAATCAGCAGAGTCTCCTGCCCTGGAAATGGACCCGGTCCTGCTGGATATTTTCTCCAAGGAGACCGAGGGTCATCTGAAAGTTATCAACGATTATCTTGATGCCTGCGACAGGCATCATGCGCCATTTCATGTGACAGACAAACTGTACCGGGCGTGCCATACGTTGCACGGCAGCGCCAATATGGCCAATGTCGAACGCGGCATTGCGGTTGCAGGTGTGTTGAACCGGTTTGTTCGCAGAGTTTACGACTACAAGATAGGTTTTCAGAAATCCGGTGCGGACGCGCTGCGAGCAGCGGCGAAAGCGCTCGAGACGATTGTTGCCGATATCAACAAGGTTGATGACCGTGGCCGTTCCGACTTTGCGGTGCTCATCGAACACCTGACCAAACTGACCAATGCGGTTGAGCCGCCAACCGCCGATGATGATTCTGTTGAAGTCGAAGTTTTGGCAGTTCCTGAAATGCAGGAAGAGGCAGCGGAAGCAGTGGCATTCGATGCGGAGATCGCCGCAATTTTTTCAGAGGAAGCAGCGGAGTTACTCGAGGCTGCCGACCGTGCCCTGGCCAGCTGGAGAACAGAGACCGATTCCCGTGCGCAGGTTGAGGAACTCAAGCGTCATTTGCACACGCTTAAAGGCGGTGCACGTATGGCAGGTATCGCCCCGATGGGCAACCTCAGTCATGAACTGGAAGCGCTGATTATCAATATTGATGATGGCAGGATTGCGGCAGGTGCGCAGATTCACGAAGTCCTGCAGCAAAGTATCGATGAGCTGCACCGCATGCGCGATACCATCATTGCAGGCAAGAATGTGTCGGCCGCAGTGGAGCTTGAACAACGCATTCGAAGTATTAATGCCGGTGACATGGCCGCGGTTGAGGCGTTGCATTTTACCGAGGCGGCGGGCGAGGAAATTGCTCCGCCAGACAAACCGGAGACGGTCGAATTTACGATCGAGCCGGAGGACACGGTCAGCATGGTCATCGTTGATACGCCCCTCAATGATGAGCTTGACGAGATTGCCAGGATCGCCAAACCTGCTCCGGAGGAGGCAGCCACAACAGAATTGCCGGAGCTGCCAGCGGTAGAATCACTGCCGCCGGCCACAGAGCCAGTACAAGACAAGCCAGAAAAGAGGCCGGCAGAGAAGGCGCTGGAAAAGGCAGCGCCGAAGAAAGTCAGCACGAAGAAAACGGTCGCAGAGAAGGCTCCGCCTGCGGAGCACGAAAAGGTCACAGCGAAGCCGGCCGAACTGCGAACAGCAAAAGTGCGCGCCGCACCGGTGCAACGCAGTCAGGAAGTGCGTCAGGAATTCGCGCGAATCGATGCAGAGTTGCTCGAGGATCTTTTGAATGCAGCTGGTGAAATCAGCATCTATCATTCGCGACTCAGCCAGCAAATCAGCTCAATCGAATTTCATGTCGATGAAATGGAACAGACGGTTGTCCGTCTGCGTGAGCAACTGCGAAAACTTGAGCTCGAAACCGAAGCGCAAATCATGCACAGTCACCAGGACACGCTGGTAGCACAGGATTTTGATCCGCTCGAACTCGATCGATACTCGAACATTCAACAGTTGTCGCGAGCGCTGGCCGAATCCGCCAGCGATATGGACAGCCTCAAGGATTTGCTGCGCACGCTGACGTCGGATGCAGAAACCTTGCTGGTGCAGCAATCGCGCGTAACGGCAGAACTTCAGGATGGCCTCATGCGGACGCGCATGGTGGCCTTCCAGCGGCATGTGCCGAGGCTGACCCGGCTGGTCAGGCAGGCTGCCTCCGAAGCCGGCAAACGGGCCGAGCTAGCGGTCGAGGGAGCATCAGGAGAGCTTGATCGCCAGGTGCTCGACAAGATGTTGCCGCCTTTCGAACACATGATGCGCAATGCTGTCGTCCATGGCATCGAAAAGCCTGAAGTTCGCCAGGCTGCAGGCAAGCCGGCAACCGGCCGCATTACTGTGCGCCTGCATCGCGAAGGCGCCGAAATGATTATCGATGTTTCTGATGATGGCGCGGGTCTCGATGTTGAGGCAATTCGACGCAAAGCATTTGAAAAAGAGCTGCTGAAGCCGGACAGCAAGACTACGGACGACGAGATCATGCAATTGATCCTGACGCCGGGTTTCAGTACGGCGGACAAGGTCACACAGTCTGCCGGGCGCGGCGTCGGCATGGATGTGGTCGCGAACGAAATCAAACAGCTTGGCGGTACATTACAGATATCGTCGGTGACCGGGCAGGGAACCAATTTCACGATTCGTCTGCCGTTCACGCTTGCGATTACGCAGGCGCTGATCGTCAGAACCGGCGAAGAAGTCTATGCGTTGCCGCTGCCGACCGTTGAGGGTGTCGCGCGCATCGCCCGGTCAGAACTCGAAACCCTGCTGAGCCAGAGCGAGCCGAGCTTCGAATATGGTGAGCAGGTTTATCGCTTCCGCCACCTGGGGATGTACCTGGGAGGCCAGTCCGCGACGCTGCCGGAAGATGACTCTTTCGTCCCTGTGATTCTCGTGCGTGCCGGCGAGAATTCGGCAGCACTCCTGACCGATGAAATGATTGCCAGCCAGGAGATCGTGGTTAAGTCGGTCGGCCCGCAGTTATCGGGTATCCAGGGTATTTCAGGCGCGACGATTCTGGGTGACGGCCGAATTGTTTTGATTCTCGATATCAATGCACTTGTGCGTACCGGAGCACCCGTTGCAGAACTCGAGACCGCGGCGCCGGTAGCGATCGATGCAAGGCCGCTGGCGCTGGTTGTCGATGACTCGATTACCGTACGGCGTGTCACGGAGAAACTTCTCGAGCGCAACGGTTTGCGCGTCGTTACCGCCAGGGATGGGCTGGATGCCATCAGCGTGATGCAGGATGCTACGCCGGACGTTATTTTGCTCGACATCGAGATGCCGAATATGGACGGTTATGAATTTGCAACCCACGTGCGCAACGATGACCGGGTTGCAGATGTGCCAATAATCATGATCACCTCACGGGTTGGCGACAAGCACCGTGCGCGCGCCATCGAGATTGGCGTTAATGACTACCTGGGCAAGCCTTACCAGGAAGAAACGCTTCTCGAGGCCATTCGCAGATTGCTCGAAGAGCGGGGAGTCACACTGTCGTGACGGACGCCACAGAAGAACTGTACAGTCTGCTCGTACCGCTATCCGATGACAGATTGATCGTGCCGCGAGCCTGTGTCGCGGAAGTTGTGCGCTACACGCAACCTGCAGAACAACCCGGGCACGAGAAGTGGATGTTGGGCACCATCAACTGGAGCGGCCGCGAACTACCGGTGGTCTCTTTCGAGGGAACGATTGGCAAAGACGCGCCGGCACCAACCGGCAGAACTCGCATCGTGGTTTTTTATTCCACTACAGGCGCCATAAAAAGTGGTCACTTCGGCATTCTTACGCAGGGCTTTCCACAGCTGGTGCGGGTAAATCGTGAGGTGCTGAAACTGGATGCAACGGAGGGTTGGCCGGACGACGCGCCGGTGCTGTGCCGGGTAAAAATGATCAACGAATACCCGCTGGTGCCACACCTCGAGCAACTCGAAGAAATGATTGTCAGGGAATCGGCGCAGGCCTAGCTCAGACTTATCCGGCCGCAACTTCGACGAGCTGGTCATCGCTATCGCCAATAAGAACCAACGTCATCGAGGAGCGAAGCGACGCGGCAACCTTCAACAGGTTACCACCGTGCGAAACAGAGGCCTTACTACAATGTCAAGAGATGGCCGCGCCCTGCGGGCTCGCAATGACGTTGGTTTTTTTGACATCGTAGCAAAGCCCCCTTAGCGGCTCGCCACCCATCTCACTCAACCCAAATCCCCGTACAACGACTGCAACACCGCGATCGCAGCAATCGCTGCTGTTTCTGTACGCATGATGCGCGGTCCGAAACCAACCGTGCTAAACCCGGCAATTTCTGCCTGTTCATATTCAGCGTCGCTAAAACCACCTTCCGGACCAACCAGCAACTTAAGGGTGCCATCTGGTTTTCTTATTGAACCCAGTGAGCATTCCGCATCTGGCTTGAGCAATATTCGCGTGCCGGCGCTCTCAAGATTGTCGCCAAACCAGTTGCGCAACGGTTGTGGTGCGTCAATAGCCGGCAAAATATTTCGGCCACATTGTTCACAGGTACTAATCACGATATTCGACCAATGCCGTGCACGTTTTTTCGCCCTTTTCGGATCGAGCTTGACGACAGAAAATTCTGTAAGAACCGGTGTGATGCGTTGCACGCCCAGCTCCGTCGCTTTCTGCACCACGAAATCCATGCGCTCACCACGCGATATGCCCTGCAGCAAATGGATAGACAATGGCGATTCAGCATCATGCTCGTGAACTGTGCCGATACTAATCTGCACCTGGGTCTTGTTAACGGTGGCGACCGTGGCCGGATATTCGCCGCCTTTGCCGTCAAAAATGATGAACGCGTCTCCGGGCTTCAGGCGCAATACACGGCCAATGTAGCGTGCCTGATCGCCGACCAGTGTGGCATCCGTGTTGCCGGACAATGGAACAGGGCTGAATAGTCGTGTCCTGGACATGCGTTTTCGGTTGCTTCCTGTTGCGTTATACCGGCGATGGTATCGTTGACATTAAGCACCGTTACGATCGAATATGTCAAAGTGCCTATGCAACGACACGATGTAAAAAAATGAACCGCCCGGAGCCTGTAATGTATGCGGTTAGCCCGGGAGCCGGACTGATGCGCCCGGCAAAGCAGTGCCCGTCGCCCAATCAGGATGACCGGCCTGCGGGCATGCATCCGGAGTTGATCATTCTGCATGGCATCAGCCTGCCACCCGGCGAATATGCTGGTGACGCAATCGAGGCGTTTTTTACAAACTGCCTTGACTGGGACAGCCACCCATATTTTGCAGAAATCAGGGATGTGCGGGTGTCCGCCCACCTCCTGCTCCGGCGCAGCGGTGACCTGGTCCAGTTCGTTCCTTTTGAGCGACGCGCCTGGCACGCTGGTGAATCCAGCTTTCGCGGCCGATCGTGTTGTAACGATTACTCCATAGGCATAGAGCTCGAAGGTACGGACGACACGCCCACTACGGACGAGCAATATTCGCGCCTGGCCGCGGTGATCAGCGCTATCTGTGCGGCTTATCCGGCAATTTCAACGCGGCAGATTGCCGGCCATTGTGATGTGGCGCCGGGCAGAAAGACGGATCCGGGACCTGCTTTCGACTGGTTGCGATTGTATGATGAGATAGTAGTCCAACAAGGGTGGTTTGATGGGTTCAGCGAGTTGTGAAGCGGTTGGCCGCAAGGTGCGTCTCGCCGGGTCACGATTCTCACCGTTTCCATGGGTATAGCACGCCACACGATATTGGGTCGGCGCGTCCTTGCCAAGAGGCGCAACATCGCGGACGATCGCTTCACGACTCGCCCGAAGGGAGTCACCTGGATGATCCAATACAGCGTTGCAGCCCTTGTAAAGGACATGCCGAGCCAGGTCGTGTTCTGTGCTATACCGATTGGCAAACATGAAAATCGTGCCACTACGGAATGCGCCTTGTCTTGGATCATCCAGGTGACTCTGAACCCATCAAACCACCCTTGTTGGACTACTAGCCGGCGAAGTGTCGGGCTAATCCGGATATGATCAGCAAACCATGAAACTACTGGCTCTACTAATTGGCCTCATCATTGAGCGCCTTGCCACGCGCCTTTTCCATTTGCGCAGATTGCGCACGCTTGATCGGTTTATCGATTACGGTTTCCGGCAAGGGGAGAAGTTCGCCAATTGGCCCGCATTGATTCCGGTAATTATTCTTGCTGTATTGCTTGTGTTGCCGGTTTTTCTGATCAGGCTTAGCCTGGGCGATACGTTTTTCGGCTTTCCCTATCTCATCCTGGCAGTCATCGTTTTGTTTTTCTCACTTGGCCCGAAAGATATTGGCGAGGATGTTGATGATTATTGCCGTGCCATCGAAGCGGATGACGAGGATCTGATCAGATCCACAGCGAAGGCATTAATTGAGGAAGCCCCACCGACAGACCCAATGGAGCGCATCCGCAAAGTTGAGGAGGCCGTTTGTGTACAGGCAAACAATCGATTGTTTGCTGTTATCTTCTGGTTCGTGTTGCTCGGGCCGCTGGGTGCGTGGGCGTACCGGGTGACTGACCTCATTCGTCGTCGTGCGGTTTTTAACGCGACACGTGACGATGACGAATCCGGCTCGCCACAGATTATAGCGGCGACGCAACAGCTGCAGGGTTGGCTGGCGTGGATTCCGGCGCGACTTACCGCCATTGGCTATGCCATGGCTGGTAGTTTTGACGGTGCGTTGGGTGCCTGGCGCAATCCGGAAGAAAACGATGCTGCGCATTCGAATGAGCATCATGAATCGCTATTGGCGCGCGTCGGCGTCGGTGCGCTCGCGTTGCAGGATATAGAGGGTGAGAGTATTTCCGATCGTGGTGTCAGAGGAGCAACCACAGCAAACGGCCTGGTTTTCAGATTGCTGATCATCTGGGCTGCAGTCATCGCCGCGATGACCTTGTATGGCTTGTCTGTGTGAGGCGAAAGGTTTACCGGTACGCCTTGCTTTTTATTTGCGGTTACGGGTTGTCTGCGTGTTCCGAGTCCGGGCACGATTCACATACACCGGCAGAAACATCCGCAATGGAGTCTGCAAAGCTAAGCATCGTGTCGCTCTCTCCACATCTGGCGGAGCTTGTCTTCGCGGTCGGTGCGGGCGATATGTTGGTCGGCGTCAGCGCCTATACCGACTATCCCGACGCTGCGGCGAACCTGCCTGTTGTGGGCGATGCATTCGGTCTGGACCAGGAGCGCCTGGCGGTCATGCAGCCGGATGTTTTGCTGGCGTGGAAGAGTGGCACACCTGCGCACGTTGTGGATGAAATCAGGGCACGCGGCTACCGCGTCGAAGTGATCACCACAACGAGCATCGACGACGTCGCGAATGCCATGCAGCGAATCGGCGAGATAACCGGACACGCGGATGATGCAAGCGTTGCTATTCATGACTTCGAGAATAAGCTGCAAAAACTGATAACGAAGCATGTGGATGCGGAACCGATTCGTGTTTTCTATCAGATTGCGACCCGTCCGTTGTACACCGTGAATGCTGAGCACTTTGTGAGCGAAATGATTGAGATTTGTGGCGGCACCAATGTGTTCGCCGATTTGGGTGGCCTCGCGCCGCTGATCGGCGTGGAAGCTGTGCTGCAACGAAACCCGGAAGTGATACTGGCGAGTACTGATGCGGGGCCGGATGCATTTCTGGAGTGGGAGCGATGGACTGACCTGGCCGCCAACCGCTATGCCAACCGGTTCCTGATGCCGGCGGATGAAATTGGCCGGGCGACACCACGATTGCTGATCGCTGCAGGGGCGCTGTGCGAAGCGCTGGAACAGGGTCGCCGCAACCGCGAGATGGTCGGTGAGTAGCGGTACGAAAGTGCCGGTCTTGCGGCGATCGCGTGCCGAAGATTTGAGCAATGTAGGGCAATTGTTAAGTGATGCTGACCTGCCGATTGATGACGTCGGCCCAGGGATGTTGCAGCATTTTCTGATTGCTGAGCTGGACGATGAAATTATCGGATTGGTGGGCCTGGAGGTGTATGACACCAAACGATTGCTGCGCTCATTGGTTGTCGCACGGAATTCCAGAAATGCCGGACTTGGCGAACGACTTATCCGGGCACTTGAGTCCGCGGCACAGGCGGTTGGAATCAGTGCGCTATGGTTGCTGACGATCGATGCGGAACAATTTTTGCGAGACATGGCTTTAACATCGTCAGCCGGGAGACAGTGCCTGAGGCGATTCGCAAGAGCGCAGAGTTTGCGGAACTCTGTCCGGACAGTGCGCACCGGATGATGAAGAATCTGAGCGCAATCTAGCCCGTCCTGTTTATGGTGGCACAATTCTGTGCCGTGGGCGGTCATGCCAAATAAACGTGCAGCAAAAGGCCGGCCGGATTATTGAATGGCTATTGACACGATCAATTTTTTATATAACCATTGTGTTATGGAACAATTGAGTTATACGAGAATGCAGCCGAATCTCGATGCCATCTTTGCGGCGCTGGCCGACCCCACGCGACGGGCCATATTATCGCGACTGGTGGACGGTCAGGCGTCAGTGAATGAGATAGCAGCCCCGTTTGAGATGAGCCAGCCAGCGGTATCAAGGCATTTGAAGGTGCTGGAAAGAGCCGGGCTGATCGAACGTGATATCGACGAACAACGTCGGCCGGCGAGGCTAAAAGCACAAACAATGGCAGCGGCAGTGGATTGGCTGGCTGAATTTGAAGCCTTCTGGCGCACCAGCTTTGAGCAACTCGATGACGTCCTGTTCAATATGAAAAAAGCTCCGAAAAAGGAATCCGGCGATGAGTGAAATAGCAGAATACAAATTAGACCGCGTTTTCGATGCCCCGTGTGAAATGGTCTGGCGTGCCTGGACCGACCCCAGGCTTTTGCAACGCTGGTATGGCCCCAACATAGAAACCATCATCCACGAATTTGACCTGAAACCCGGCGGTGCGTGGCTCAATGAGATGAAGATGGGTGGTAACTCCGATTTCAGCAAGATGATATTTCAGGAAGTCACACCATTCTCGCTTTTGGTTTGGCATCATTCTTCTACAGATTCCGACTGGAATGTCGTCAGCAGTCCAATGATGCCGGATTGGCCCCGGACATTATTGACGACGGTGGCTTTTGAAGACCTGGGTGAAAAAACAAGAGTGCATCTTTCGCAGATACCAATTGACGCCACAGATACCGAGATTGCCCGTTTCGCTGCGATGATGGCTGGCATGGACAAGGGCTGGGGCAGCGGATACGTCATTATGGATGAGATGTTTGTGGAGTTGCAGGCAGAAAATAAATAAAGGGGGCAAATGCCATGAACGATGGAAGCAAAAGTAGCGTTCACTGGATTTTCTGGGCGATCAGTGCTTTCGCCTTGATCTGGAATGTCCTGGGCAGTGCAAACTACCTGATGCAGATGAATGCGGACATTGTGGCATCACTGCCCGAGACACACCGTGCGATTATAGAGGGCCGACCCGCTTGGGCGACCGGAGGCTTTGCAATCTCAGTTTTCGGTGGTGCGCTTGGTGGCCTGTTGCTGCTGCTCAGGAAGTCCGCGGCGGTCTATTTATTTATCGTGTCGTTGCTTGGCACGATCGTCACCATGGTCCACACGATCAACATTGCCAGATCGACGATCGACTTCAATTTCTCCGAAATCTTCGTAATGATTTTGCTGCCATTGATGGTTGCGGCATTCCTGATTCGGTATTCGAAACAGGCCCAAACAATCGGCAGGATCAACTAGGAATCAAATGAGGCCACCAATGAATATCGGCGCGAATTGCGTACCAAAGGAGACATCCTTGTCGTTGACAAAAATCGGTTCAAGTTCTGTTGCGGTCCCAGATAACTTCCTGCCCGGACTCCAGTCGCGACAGAACCCGCGCGATGACGAACAGCAGGTCGGACAGGCGATTCAGGTATTTCAGCACTTCGTCCCGCACCGCTTCGTTTTGGCGCAGGGTGCTGACGCGCCGTTCCGCACGACGCACGATGGTCCTGGCGAGATGGCAGGCTGCTGCCGCTTCACCACCGCCCGGCAATATGAAATCTTTTAATGGTGGCAGGTCAGCGTTGAACTGGTCGAGTTCAGTTTCCAGTCGATCTACGAATTCGTTTTCGACAGCTTCGTGACCCGGAATGCAGAGCTCGCCCCCCAAATCGAACAAATCGTGTTGCACGATTGTCAGGCAGCGGCGAATTTCGTCCGGCACCGACGCAACTGCCAGTACGACGCCTATGGCGCTGTTTGCTTCGTCCACCGTACCGTAAGCCTCTACTCGCAGGCTGTCCTTTTTGACGCGGCTGCCATCCCCGAGTCCCGTAGTGCCGTCGTCGCCGGTACGGGTGTAGATTTTGCTAAGTCGATTGCCCACGTTCGTATCCTGATGTAATAGGCGTAGCGCGATAAATGTTCTGACTCTGCAACGCCTGCCGGGTTTTACTGGTGACCGGCGGACGATAGAAGGCGTCTGACTAACTGTCAAGCAGAGGACTTGTTTCTGCAATCCACTGCCGCCATAGTTGCCGCAGGCCGGAGAATTCGAATCGTGAGCGCGTTTGACACTGACAACATGTCCGCAGAACTAAAGGTTGCGTTGCAGGCCGCGTCTGTCGCGGCGGAAATAAGCCGCAGCTATTTCAGCGGTAATTTCACCGTCACGATTAAAAAGGATCTCACTCCTGTAACCCAGGCGGATGTGGAATGTGAGCACGCGATTCGCAAAATCATTCTCGACGCTTTTCCTCAGCACGGTTTTTTCGGCGAAGAAACAGGTAAAACAGCAGCCGATGCAGAAAACCTGTGGTTGGTTGATCCGATTGACGGTACCAAGGCATTCGTCCGCCAGTATCCGTTTTTCTCGACGCAAATTGCGCTCATGTGCAAAGGTGAACTGGTGCTCGGCGTCTCAAACGGCACAATGTTCGATGAACTCGCGTACGCGGAGCGCGGTCACGGTGCGTGGCTGAATGGCAAGAGACTTGCCGTGAGTGACATCGACAGCACAGAGCGTGCTGCGATTTCGACCGGCAACCTTAAGTCACTGGCAGGCAGCGACGGCTGGTCACGGCTCGGTGAGGTGGTGGCCAAGGCCGACAGGATTCGCGGTTACGGCGATTTCTACCATTACCACCTGCTGGCAGCGGGAAAAATAGAAGCGGTCATTGAGTCAAACGTTAATATTCTCGATATCGCAGCACTCGCGGTAATCGTTGAGGAGGCAGGTGGCACGTTTACAGATCTGAATGGAGCGCGACCGAGCCTCGCTACCCGTTCGGTCCTCGCCGCAAATCCAGTGTTGCACAGCAAATTGCTTGAGAAGTTTTCCGGCTTTGTAACCTGAGTCGTGTTGGCTAGTACTAACGGGAGAGCCCCCGGCTTTGCCGGGGAGGCAGCCGCAGTTCGACAATTGCGGAAATCGCCAAGTACGTTCAAAGCGCAGCCGCAAAATTTTGTACCAGGGAGAAACGATGAGACGAACAGGGTGTTTGGAGGGCAAGCGCATGGCGCGAATGTCAATCGCCCGCTGGTCGTCGTAATTTCGCCCGCTGGGCAGGCTCCTACAGGTGCTAATAAGAATTGTAGGGCCTGCCCAGCGGGCGAAATTACGACGACCAGCGGGCGAATTCACCACGCGCAGCGGTCCCGTTGAGCCGCTTTGAGCGGCTCACAAACTAAAGCCTCCAGCTTTGCCGGGGGATACTTATTAACCTGCAGCGACAAACAGATTGGTGTTGCGCCAACTGACGGATTCCATGGGCGTCGCGTAGAGCTCGGTAAGCCGCTGCGTTGTCAGGACTGTGTCGGTATCACCCAATATCCAGCGACCATCGCCGTACAGCAGCAGGCACTTGTCCGCGAAACGCGCGGCAAGATTGACGTCATGCAGGCTCGCAATAATCGCTGCGCCGCTGCGTGCTTTTTCTTTGAATATCCGCAACACGTCGAGTTGATGTTGCGGATCGAGATGATTGGTTGGCTCGTCGAGCAAATAGATTGCCGGGTCCTGAGTCAGGACCTGTGCAACGGCAAGTCTGCGCCGCTCGCCGCCGGACAGCGTGTTGATATCACGGTGCGTCATGTCCTCGAGATCAACTTCTTTCAGGGCGGAGAACGCGATCTCCCTGTCTCGATCTGTTTCCCACTGAAACCTGCCAATGTGTGGATGGCGACCAATCATCACCGTATCGATTACTGTTGCCGGAAAGACGTCCTCCGTGTATTGCGGCAGCAATGCAAGGCGCGCTGCGATCTGTTGGCGTGACAAATCCAGAATTTGCTGACCATCCAGCTCTATCTGGCCGTTGTCCGGTGCGCGCAGCCCGGCAAGGGCGTGCAGGCTAAGTGACTTGCCGACTCCGTTTGGACCAAGCACCGCGAGGAATTCGTTTGCAACGATATTGAGATTCAGTTGTTGCACCAGAGAACGTCCGGGAACAGCGATATCAACATTTTTGCAGGAGAGACTGATTTCGCCGGGTTGGTCCATGTGAAGAGATTAACAGACGGAATCCGCAGTCAATAGTTGCCGTGCAAGGGATCATCAAAACCACCCGAAAAAACAGACGTCATCAGACCCACCAGAAAGAACAGATGTCATTGCGAGGAGCGAAGCGACGCGGCAACCTCCATCAGGTTGTAGCAACGCAGATCGAGGGTTTACCACAGTGTCGAGAGGTTGCCACGCCCTTCGGGCTCGCAATGACGTCTGTTTTATCGAGTTCGTGGTGACGTCTGTGCATTCGCGTACAACTAATCAAGCAGGTTTATTTCCCCGGCAGTTGTCGTGCCGATCGTGACGTACTTGAGGCTCTTGGGGATCATCGCATCAG
>Ga0114949_10000563_pt1 | contig 20304 bp, 10 predicted proteins | sample N074metaG_FD_83505 | JGI IMG/M metagenome (GOLD analysis project Ga0114949, IMG submission 83505) | Deep subsurface microbial communities from Kermadec Trench to uncover new lineages of life (NeLLi) - N074 metaG | ecosystem: Environmental > Aquatic > Marine > Ocean trench > Sediment | place...
GGCTCTTCGCGCTCTTCGCTTTGATAGCTTTGAATGATTATCGAATGTATTGGCTCCGTGACCAATGAACCCATTTTGATCTCAGGTCCCATATATAAAGCAAATCGGCACATTGTTATCCTCCGTTAAACTGACTTAACTAGAATTAGCTAGCTCTTCTTTCAATACTAAATGACGACTACTCAATAAGAAAGACTTGGAGCTATATCTTGTAGCTATAGCCGAGTGGAGTCATGGGTTCTTACAAGTTTCCCCTTGTTTTTTCGTTACCTGCGCACTCTGGCTTTATGTAAGAAACTGTAACCTACTCGGTCTAGCCGGACCTGGGTTCTCATAGAGAATTAAAAAAGTAGAAAGTAGATTAACACACGAAAAGGCCTCGACATTAGTCGGGGATTTTTTGTACCTAGACAAAAAATATGGACAAATATGAACGTCCGCCTTTGGCACAAAACAGACATCCAGAAAATCAGTTGTGGCTCCATTTTCTGTCTGAAAGATTTAAGCTTGGTATTTAGTTGCCATTCCAGTGTCTTTACGGCAAGTAAGGGCGCTACTAATTTTACATATACTTAATCACACATGTGTATGATGCACATCCCTGATTATTTTCAGGGTGATCAATAAGTTGAAGTAGTTATTGTGGGATAAATTTACAAAGTCAAAAATTTGAAAGGAGTAATGAATGAGTACGATACAAAATACACAAAAAATAAGAAGCGGTGTACTACGGCCAATACCTCGCTGGATATTTATGAGTCGCTGGTTGCAGGCGCCGCTTTACGTTGGCTTGATCGTGGCGCAAGGGCTTTATGTTTGGGAGTTCTGGCGCGAACTTGTGCATTTATTACAGCAAGTGGCGGTGAACGACATTACCGAGACCCAGCTAATGTTGATCGTACTAGGGTTAATCGACGTAGTGATGATTTCCAACCTTCTGCTGATGGTGATCGTTGGCGGCTGGGAAACTTTTGTGTCGCGACTTGCATTGGAGAATCACCCGGACCAACCGGAGTGGTTGTCTCACGTAAATGCTGGTGTACTCAAGGTCAAGCTAGCTACGGCGATCATAGGTATCTCCTCAATCCACCTACTAAAGACATTTATCAACGCATCACAGTATGATACTAAGCAGTTGTTGTGGCAAACTGTGATACACCTGACATTTGTGTTATCAGCGGTGGCAATCGCATTCACTGAACGGCTTATGAGGGAAAAAGAACATTAATTGTGGAGTATGTTCTTTTCCACTCGACAAGATCAAAGCCCGGCCTAGTGCCGGGTTTTTTGTACGTATATGGATGTCTGCTTTTGACACTAAGTAGTCATTCAAAACCATGTCATATCCTCAATACTCGATCCCAATTGTTTGTTTTGTAATTGTTTGTTTTGTAATAGCTCAATGTTAATTTAAGGTGTACCACAGATCAACAATACAAACCTGACAGATATATGTCAGGTTAAGCTTAACATCTGTATTTCTTAACGCAATTAAAATGAGTTATAAACTCTATTCTGACACCTAAACCAGGATGGAATCAATCATGAAAGGTCAAAGGGTAGGGTATATGGGTAAGTACACGAGGATAAGATGCTTCGAATTGGTACCGTATTGTCTCGATATCATGCGTCTTCTGCAGCCAACAAACATATTGGAAAATGGGTAAGCAGTTGCCCCAGTTCGAATTTATTAGTTGCCATGTAGCGTTCGCCGGTAAAGACATTACTCCATTCAATACCAACCAACTCGCTGGGTAATTCCAGAGTCGTATCGCCCCACACCTCTGACCCCATTGGTAGGATGTTTCGTTCACCTAGCAAGCGCATGACTAAGCGTGGTACAAGAGCAATAACGGAGCGATTTCCATAGTGGCGAGCAAACGCACAGACGTGAGCAGCATGCTCCCCATGCACCCTGAGTGGTAAGTAGCTGCCATCCCGAAAAACTTCAGACCAGCGCTTACGTAGAGCAAGACTTTGCCAGTGAGTGTAGAGCTTAATGCGACCATCTGTCATGTCTGCTATCAGTGGCTGCAGACGTTTTGGCCACTGTTCAGGTGGGGCATTGACAAGCGATTTTATTTCCACAAGTAGCTTTTGCCTATGGGCAAAATCTACCTGGCGTCGATTGTCCGGGTCAACCAAATTGAATTGCCACAGCTCGCAGCCTTGGTAGATATCTGGTACGCCAGGTGAAACAAGCTTAATTAGAGTCTGAGCAAGACTGTTAAGAAGACCAAGGCGTGCTATGGGCTGTATCAAGGATATGAAGTCAGACAAAAATAGATTATTTTCTCCGGGGGCTAGCAGAGCCTGGACAAAAGCACTTGAGGCATCCTCGTAAGCGACGTTCACGTTGATCCAACTACTGTGTTCCTTGCTCTCACGCAAGGCCTTGATCATGTAGGCGACAATACGCATCCGGTAATCGGTAAGCGCCGCCTCATCAGGCTGGTTTAACGGCCAAGTACCCACCAGGGTTTGGTAGAGTAAGTATTCGTCGTTACGGGAAGGTGCCTCAATACCCTCGATAATACGCTTGCGACCACGGTTCAGGCGACTCCAACGCTTAAGAATCTGCTTCCACACCACTGGCATCTCAGAGAGAACGTTGATTCGTGCACGTACGTCTTCCGAGCGTTTGCTATCATGAGTGGATGTGGCTAGCAAATTGTGGGGCCAGCGGGATGCGCTAACTCGCGTGGCCGCATGAAAGGCTGCCACGGAAATACCAAAACGACGCGGGTCCCCGCCAACATCGTTGAGCGAGATCAGGCGATGGTACCGGTAAAAGGCCGTGTCTTCCACCCCTTTAGCCATTACTGGCGAGGAAACCTGCTGGAACTTCATAGCAAAGTCCTGCACTCTTTCGCGGAAGGAGACGCTACGACCACGGGCAATATCTGTAGTCAATACCGCCTCGAGGAAATCGTAAATACTAGAATCTGCAGCCGGGCTACGCTTTTTGGCCACTGCCGCAGCCCAAGCAATATGGCGGCGATCGTCCGCAGATAAACGCCCGTGAGCAACATAGCTACGATAAACTGGGAAGCAAGCTGCCATCTCCATAAGAGCATCGCGCAATCCGTTGAGTGTGAAGTCACAAGTATCTCGACTTGCAGATGCAATGCGAGTCAGGCGATTTGAAAGCACGTTTAGCTCGCTTGCTAAAGCTTTGTCCATGATAAGCTTCTTGGCCTCGTAAGCAAGCGTATCGAAATCGACGTCCGTATTGGTAAATTCATGGTAGATACGCATCATTCGACGCTCAGCAGCACTATCCACAAAAAGATTATTCACTAAATTGGAAAAACGGTAGCCGGTAGCTCCATGGATCTGCCAATCGTCGGGCAAGCGCTCATGGTCTGCAAGAACTTTCTCGATCACTAGATAAATTGGTAACTGCTCACCTAGAGCGAAGGACTTGCCACCGATGGCTTGTTGCAAGCGACGGAAGTATTGACCTGGATCATATAGTCCATCCGGGTGGTCGATGCGTAGCCCCTCAACCTTGCCTTGGGCCACGAGATCAAGTACGAAGTGGTGTGTGGCCTCGAATACTTCTAGTTCCTCCATGCGCAGAGCCGCAAGATCATTGATGTCGAAAAAACGTCGGTAGTTTATTTCATCTAGTGCAACCCGCCAGTAGGCAAGGCGGTAGCCTTGCAGTTGGATCAGTTCGTGAAGCAGATCAAAGCTAGCCACATCGCCGGGACAACCATTAAACTCCACCAGATTATCTGCAATATGGTGAGCGATGTCGACACAGGCTTCACTCAAGGCAGCGAGGTGGCGCTTATGTACATCCTTATCACGTTGGCGCTCAGCTACACGTTCCGGAGACTTATCGGTACGTGCTGGCATGCGCCCAAAGGCAGTGAGGAGTGTCTGTAAATCAACGTAGTCCTCATGTTTTTCCCCGAGAATGGTTGACAGGCGCTCCATGTGCAGACCGATGATACATGGATAAGTAGCAGGATCCACAGGTAACCGGTGCTCATAGTAATACAGGCTAAATTCGCCGCATGTTTTATCGTAGTCCAGATGCAACTCACCAGCATTAAGCACCGTTCCGTAGTGGTCACTCAACAAGGGTAAGAGCACCTTACCTTTAAGGTCAGTATTAAGCGAATCCCAATCTATGTCGAAATAAGAACCCCAGACCGAGGCCGGACCATTTTCTAGCACATCCAGCCACCATATGTTATCCGCACCCATGACTCCCATATGGTTGGGAACCAGGTCAAGTATCTGACCTAACCCATGTGTCTTTAACCTAGCTACAAAGTCTTCATATTCCTGTTGTGTACCAATTTCCGGATTGAGGAAGCCATGGGCTACGATGTCATATCCGTGGCTGCTACCGGGCCGGGCCTTTAGATAGGACGAGGCGTAACAGTGACTCACTCCTAACTCAGCAAGATAGGGTGTTAAAGCTGCAGCCTGCGCAAAAGTGAACCCACTGTTAAACTGGAGCCGGTAGGTTGCACGCGGTATTATGGCTAGGCGGGATGGCACTGATTCTTTATCGTTAGGAGCTACCGCGCTACCGCGCTCACGAAGTAAGACTTCTCTAACGGCGATAAAGCGACCATCATCCCGCCAATCCTCGAGATCTAAGGGTAATCGCTGCTGCCAGTTGGGGTACTGATCACCTCGGCTACCCGGGAGGTTAGTCTGCTCGACGACACCAAGAATATCCTCGGGATGCACTACCATGACCTTCGCTTTAGTCCTCGCCAGATAAGCGTGGATTGCAATTACAAAGGGTGTCGTAATGTCGGGCACAGAAACAGGATCTATGCTTACACTCTTCGGTAACAAGGCCTCACGCTCCAAGGCTATAAGAAAACGTACGCGATCCTGGGCACGTTCAACGACCAGACGACTGTGATGTTTCTCAGAGGGAAAAAGCTGCAGGGCAGCGCGAGCGTCAAGATCACTGCCCTTCCAGAAGCCGCGCAAAGTTGGTAGATCGTGGGTACTTACAGACACCAAAGCTTGGTGTGAATAATCGATCGGTGATTTGAAGACGCCTTCCTCCGTGCGCTCTTCTAAAAAGGGTCGATAACTAAGTACGCCAGCCGCCGCAAGGCGGGATCGAAAATTTTCTGGTACCGTACCTAAGTCCTCACCGATCACTAGACATCGGTTCCGCTGGCTCTCAAGTGCTACAATGCCAAGCAGGTCTTCCATTGGATTGGAAACGTAAGTACCTTGTGTTGTGGTCATGCCTGCTGGCACCCAAAACATGCGAGCGAGTACCATAACATGGTCAATGCGCAGTGCGCCACAATGGCGCATATTTGCGCGCAACACATCTATAAAGGGCATATAGGCCACCTCCCTTAAATGATGCGGCACAAACGGTGGCAATTTCCAATCCTGCCCAAGAGAATTTACCTCGTCGGGCGGCGCCCCGGCACAGGCATTAGAAGCAAGAACGTCTTGCCAGACCCAGGACTCTGACCCACCAGAACTAACACCCACCGCCAAATCCTGATAAAGACCAACTCCCAAACCACGGCGCCACGATTGCTGACCGATGGCGGCAAGCTGTTCATCGGCTAGCCATTGCATCCAGACAAAGAACTCCACGGTAACTGCATGTTCTTCTGCAAACTCCTCCACTGCTTGTGACTTGGGTTGTTGATATGGTTCCGGCCAAACCGGCCAACCCCAGATAGTAGGGTCTTCGCGCAGGAAATAATTGTGCAAGGCTTCGAATCGCGCATGACATTCAAGTGCTTCACCACCCTCATCGCAGAAGAATCGAAAAGCGCGCGCCCTATCAGTATCATTTACAAGATGGTGATCACGAAAGTGACGGTAAAGCAGCGACAATACCGATCGCTTGGCTGCAGATACATCTTTGTAGTTGACCTTTTCGCTTGCACGCAGTCTTCGCAACCGAGCCTGAAACCGATCGGAAGCAACAAGATTGCGAGCAGCCTCACATTCTACAAATTCAGGCACAGCCTCCACATCAAGGTATAAAGTGTTCACAAAACAGCGACTTGATGGACTATATGGACTAATTTGCCGAGGATCGTCCGGAAATAAAGCATGTAGGGGATTAACTCCAACCACACCGCCACCAGTATCAGCTGTTAGGTCTACCAGAGTGCGTAAGTCACTGAAGTCACCAATACCCCAGTTACGCCGTGAACGTAGACCATAGAGCTGCACAGCTGGTCCCCACACACGATTTTCCCCTTTCACGGCTTCAGGTTGATAGCAATTTTCCGGTGCAATGATGAGGGTCATTGTCCCCTGCAGCTCGGTTTCGCGCCCTTGCTGCTCAATTTCTAGGCGATAGTAGCCGGGTGTTGTGAGCAAAGGTATGTCTAGCTCAACACGTAAAAAATCAACTCCACCCAAGCACTGTTCCTCCAGCTTTGATAGTTCGCTAGGTAAAAACTCTCCTATCATCGCCGTACCTTCCTCCGGAATTATAATCCAGCGATGTTGAAACTTTGTAGATGCCACTGGTAGAGAGAGAGGTATAGCCTGCACTTCGCCGGCCCGTAATACCTTTACAGGTGGCAATAACCGCCGCCATTCGCGCTCCTCCATTTCACGCAGAGATTCTTCGAGACTAAACTCAGAAGAGAAGTGCATGGCAGCAAGCAGCACTCGCCGAGTATGGTCTGAGGTAACATGGTGCTTGCCCCAGCTGTCCTGATATTCTGAAGCAATACCACAGTGAGCCGCAAGTTTCGCTAGCGCTTCAGGTTTACATTTGGTAGAAGAGTAATTCATTAATAATTCTCAGGTATCAGATGCCAAGCCACTGACCACGGTGGCATCCTTCCTGTGGCTAGCATGATAGCGTTGAGGTTGGCTGTAGCAAAGATCAAGGTTCCGTCCACGGCGTCTACTTTGACATCTTCTTCACCAAGGTTGGCGACAAACGACAGTGATCGTCGGCTACTCAAACGCCAGCGTATAGACAACGTTCGCGGTGAAAAGAACACCAGTTGAGATGTTCCGCTGTTCATACCAGCAAGCTGTGGAACGATCCACTGTTGGCGCAACGATAACAGTTTTCGGTACAATTTAAGGGTAGAGTAATGATGTGCGTGCTCAAGGACGCTCCAGTCAAGAACACAAGTGGTAAAAGTGGCAATGTTATTGGGATCAGGGATAAGCTCCCGCTCGGCAGCATCAACGAAACGATCGAATTTTGAAAACTCACGCCGCCGACCTTCGGTCACGGCACGGGCAAGCTTTGAACCAAAATCGCAGAAGAACAGGAAAGGCTGCGCAGCAGCAAATTCCTCACCCATGAACAACAAGGGCGGCTGCGGTGCAAGTAACAAAATAGCTGTAAGAGCTTCCAGCTTAGCAGGGGAAATTATATGGCACAGACGCTCACCAAAGGCACGATTACCCACCTGGTCGTGGGTTTGCAGGAAGTTAACAAAGGCAGTGGGCGGAAGATGTCCACTCGGTTCCCCGCGTCGTACGCCGTCTCGAAAGTGTGAGGGTTCTCCCTGGAAGACAAAGCCTTCGGTTAGGCTGCGACCCAGAAGGCGTATCGGATCTGGGGTATAATCGTTGTAGCAACCCTCTGTTTCGCCGCTTACAAGCACATATAGCGTGTGGTGGAAGTCGTCGTTCCACTGTGCTGTTGCATAGCACTTCTGACCAGTAGCGTCACGGCTAAGATAGTGAGCCTGATTCCGGTCATTTTCCAGCACCAGATGCACGCTGCGCTCCCGTCCTGGACCATTCCTGATGGCATCGGCAAGTTCTTCGATGATGTCCAACGAACTATCGTCGCTGATGGTGTGGATTGCATCCAAACGTAAACCATCGAGGTGATATTCTTCAAGCCAGTAAAGAGCGTTATGGATGAAGAAATCCCGAACCGTGCGGCTACATTCACCATCGAAGTTGATGGCCGCACCCCAAGGGGTAACGTGACTCGAGTTGAAGAAGGCAGGAGCATAGGTATGTAGATAGTTTCCTTCTGGGCCGAAGTGATTGTAAACCACGTCGAGAAACACCATTAGCCCACGGTCATGTGCAGTATTGATGAGACGCTTGAAGTCATCCGGGCGACCATAGACAGCATCGGGTGCAAAAGGCAACACTCCATCATAGCCCCAGTTACATCGACCAGGAAAATCAGCTACGGGCATGATCTCGAGTGCAGTTACCCCCAGATCGACTAGATAGTTGATCCGTTCCATGACACCGACGAAGTTGCCCTTCGGCGTAAAGCTACCAACGTGCAGTTCGTAGATTACCGCCTCCTCCCAGGGCCGACCACGCCAATCGTTATCTGACCAGTCAAAGAGTACTGGATCGATCACCTCGGAAGGACCATGCACATCTTCAGGGTTAAAGCGCGAGGCCGGATCTGTAATGATCAATCCGTCAGGCAACTGGAAGTGATAATGACCACTGCTGCGTGCCGCCGGCACCTTTAGCTCAAACCAACCTGCACCCATGGCTATCATGGGTTTTCCCTGCGCCTCGTCGAGTTGCAGCTTAACCGCTGTAGCAGCTGGCGCCCATAAACGAAAGTTAACACCACCACCCTCGAGCATCTCGGTGCCAAATGGCATGATGTGGCGGCGCTTCACGTTTAACCCCGCTGGACCAAGAGGGCTAGTGAACGGCCCGCGATGGTATAGATATCTCCCCCCTGAAAATAGCCGTCCACCTCTAGGCCGCCGACTAAATTAGTGTCAAGGATACTCTGCCACTGGCAGCCTTCGCATAACTTGGGTAAGTGGAAGTGAATGTCCTCATGATGGCTGTTGAAAAGCAAGAGAAAGTTATCGTCGAGTACAGGTTTGCCACGCAGATCCCTTTCTTCCATCACTTCTCCGCCCAGATACATACCTAGACAGCGCGCAAAGTCGTGAGCCCATTCTTCATCATTCATTTCGGTACCGTCTGGCTTAAGCCAGAGAATATCCTTGATACCCGAACCACGAATCGCACGGCCCTGTAAGAAGTTGTTACGACGAAACACAGGGTGTGCACGTCGTAAACCAATAAGACGCTGCACAAAAATGAGAAACTCACTATCTGTTTTGGAAAGATCCCAGTTCACCCAACTTATTTCATTATCCTGACAATAGGCATTATTATTACCCCTTTGAGTGCGCCCCATCTCGTCACCCGCCACCAGCATTGGTACGCCCTGTGAGAAAAATAAAGTCGCCAGCAGGTTACGTTTCTGGCGAGCGCGCAAAGTGTTAATATCTGCATCATCAGTCGGCCCTTCAACGCCACAGTTCCAGGAGTTGTTGTTGTCGCTGCCGTCACAGTTGTTATCGCCATTAGCCTCATTGTGCTTGTTGTTATAGCTCACTAAGTCGTGCAGGGTGAAACCATCGTGGGCAGTAATGTAATTCACGCTTGCGAAGGGCTTGCGGCCACTGTGATCGTATAAATCACTGGATCCGGTGAGTCGTCGCGCAAAATCACCGATCAGACCACCGTCGCCCTTCCAGTAGGAACGCATGGTGTCACGATAGCGGTCGTTCCACTCTCCCCAGCCAGCCGGAAAGTTTCCTACCTGATAGCCACCTTCACCTAGATCCCAAGGTTCGGCTATAAGCTTTACCTGAGAAAGGACTGGATCCTGGAGCAAGATATCGAAGAAAGCACCAAGGCGGTTCACTTCGTGCAGTTCGCGCGCGAGAGCTGAAGCCAAATCAAAGCGAAAACCATCGACGTGCATCTCCAACACCCAGTAGCGTAGTGAGTCCATGATAAGCTGGAGTACCCGAGGATGCTGCAGATTGAGGGTATTGCCACAGCCGGTATAATCCATGTAGTAGCGCGGATTATCGCCAAGCAACCGATAGTAAGTGGAGTTATCAACCCCGCGAAAGCAAAGCGTCGGCCCAAGCTCGTTACCCTCGGCGGTGTGATTGTAAACTACGTCGAGAATGACCTCAATGCCATGAGTGTGAAAGGTCTTGACCATAGTTTTGAATTCATTCACTTCACCACTTGAACTATAGCGGTTATCAGGAGCAAAGAAGCCAATGGAGTTGTATCCCCAGTAGTTACGTAAGCCACGCATGTTGAGATCACGGTCATCAATAAAGGTGTGTACTGGCATCAACTCCACCGAGGTGATTCCTAGGCGCGTAAGATGGTCAATAACTGGCACGGTTGCCAGTCCAGCGTAAGTACCGCGAAGGGATGGCTGAATGTCTGGATGGTTCTTGGTGAAACCTCTTACATGCAACTCATATATCACCATGTCAGACCAAGGAACACACGGTAGCTTGTCGTTGTCCCAAGTGAAGGTTGGATCAATGACACGGCACCTAGGCATGCTGGGTGCGTTATCACGGTGATCAAAAGACAAATCCTCTTCGCTATGACCGATGCAGTATCCAAAGTGGGTATCATTCCAGCGCAACTGGCCGACGATATCTTTGGCGTATGGCTCAATCAGTAACTTTTTGGGGTTGAAGCGATGACCACTCTCTGGGTCTTGTGGGCCGTACACCCTGTAGCCATAGAGTAGGCCTGGGCGGGCCTCGGGCAGATAGCAATGCCAAATCAGCTCTGTCTGCTCACGCAGCTCGATGCGCTGCACCTCATGCTGTCCGCTCGAATCAAACAGGCAGAGCTCGACACGCTCCGCGTTCTCGGAAAAAAGAGCAAAGTTGACACCCTCGCCATCCCAAGTGGCCCCACGAGGAAAAGGTGCCCCTGGCCAGACCGAGTTAATAGGTAAGTTCATCTAATTTTCCTATATTCGGTAGCGCCCTTTCTCCGGCCTGGCTACCCCCCTAGACAACACTACTACACCACCCTTACTCACATGATAGCGAGCACGGTCCTCTACCACATCAAAGCCAATGCGGCTATGCGAATTGATTTCGTTATGGCGATCCACAATGACTCGCTTGAGTTGCGAACCACGTCGGATAATAGTGTAATCCATGATGACGCAATCCTCGAGATCTACATTTTCTTCCAAGACTACCTCGCGACGCAGGATGGTATTGCGGATGCGTGCGCACGTCACTAGTGAGCCGGCACCGATGACACTGTCCTCGATGTCACCAGAGAGGATACGCGGCGAAGGCCCTTGGTAATTACTGGAATTAATAAACCACTGCGGATTAAAGAGATTGAACTTAGGCTTACCACCCAATACGTCGTGATGAGCAGCATAATAAGTATCAATGTCACCAACGTCGCGCCAGTAGGATTGCTCCTCGTAGCTATTGATCCCCGGAATACGGTTGTCGGCGAAATTATATGCATAAACCCGATGGCTGTGAATAAGTCGCGGCAGGATATGGCGGCCAAAATCGCTCTCGCCACGTTCCTTCGCTTCATTTAAAGCCGTCAACAGGACGTCTGTTTCGAACAGGTAGTTGCCCATGGATCCGTATGACTGGCTCGGGTCGGAGGGCATGGGCGGTGGATTCTCCGGCTTTTCCAGAAAGCCTTGGATACGTCCATCTCCATCAGTATCGATAACACCAAAGCTGGTAGCTTTACTCAGCGGTACAGGAATCGCCGCCACCGAAACATGAGCCGAGTGCTGGTGATGAAAATCAATCATCTGCCGCACATCCATACGGTAGATATGATCGGCACCAAACACCGCAACCATATCGGGGGCATGTTGTTTTATTAGGTTAATGTTCTGAAACACAGCATCGGACGTGCCCTGGAACCACCCTTCCCCCTCGCGCATCTGCGGAGGAACAAGGGTGATGAATTGGCCTGTGTAACCATTAGCATACCCCCATGCCCTATCTACATGCTCGATCAATGACTGCGATTTATACTGTATCAGCAGGTAGATGCTGTATATCTCCGAGTTTACCAGGTTACTGAGAACAAAATCGATGATACGATAGCGGCTTCCGAAGGGAACCGCTGGCTTTGATCGTTCTGCCGTAAGAGGGTCTAATCGGGAACCTTGGCCACCGGCCAGAACCATAGCAAGTACTTTCATGAGTTATCTCCTATGAGAACTTCTATACCTTCTTGCGGTTGGAATGTTCTAAGTAAACTAAAGAGCGGAATGGCCAGCCAATCAGGCCGGCTGTCCATTTCATAGCGTAGTTCGTAGAGGGCCTTGTCGATAATGAAAAAATCAATCAGTCGCTCCGCCGCGCCGGGATCGGTCGGCCAAACCGCACAGCCCTGAATGGTGTCGTGGTAGTTTTTAAGAAAAACTTCACTAACCCTTTTCTCCCAGGTATGCACCAAGGGACCTAAATGGTGACGGTCTACTGGACGTTCAGTGGTAGCATGATCGGCGGCCACCGACGAAACATAACTAAAAGAACGCAGCATGCCGGCGACATCGCGAAGTGGTGAATGCTTCTGGCGCCGCTCTTCCATAGAACGACCCGTCTCGCCTTCGAAGTCCGTAATCACAAAATCGTTCCCCACTAGCAGCACTTGGCTGAGGTGGTAATCTCCATGATATCGCATCTTAGCGGCGGAAACTCCCTCCAAAACTTGCGGGGAAATACGTTCTAGCAGCGTTGATCGTAGTGACAGTAAGCGATCGACTGCCACCCGCAACGTGACGGACAAATTATCGCGGTGTTCTTTCAAATTATCGAGCGTAATAACCGCCTCGATATGCAGCTGCTTAGACCACGCAACGAGATCTTCCGGCGTAATTGGTTCAGGTTCGAATGCGATATCGCCTGTGGATTTACAGAAAGCTCGGTGAAGTTCAGCAGTGCGGCGGCCAAGCAAGCCCATCAGATTAAGGAAATAGGCGTGTGAGTCACTTTGAAACTCAGCTGAATTGGGTATCGGCTCGGCCAATTGCTCAGCCAGGTAGCGTTCAAGATAATCCACGGCAAAATTCCAGGCCGTACCCTGATTCTCTACATAGGCCTGAAGTATCGCAAGCGTTAGCGTCTGGCCATCAGCACCGTGGAATTCTATAGCGCCAGCGACAGGCACGATGTGGTGAAGGGGGGACTGCTCGGTGAGAAAGCGCCCCACTTCAACTTCCGGGTTGGACCCAAGTTGGAGGCGACGGTAGCCCTTGAGAAAGAGGCGGTTGCCAAAAAAGATCGCCGTGTTACTTTGTTCCAGTGATGGATGCCTTACCGGCTCCTCGATACCGTCCGCTAGCTTGCCGAACGCTGGAAAGGAACGAAACTCGACCCGCCCCCTACCAAACGGGAGATCAATGTTTTGGCCAATACCCTGAACCAGTGCTCGGCAAAAACGGTCATCGCCGACGGCACCGTAAAGGATTCCAGTATGCTCCTTCTGTCGTATCCTTGCTAACGTCCAGGGCTCAAGTGCCTGGATTTTTTCCTCGCCACCGTCTTCCTCCCAACAGATGGCCAAGGGCAACAAGTAGAGCTGGGGTGATAGGTCAGCAAAATGCACCTCGATGATAGTAAGTAACCAACTGTCTTGATCCGTGTTCCACTCGCTCTGTTCCAATAACTCTATACGAAGAATAGTATGGCCCTTAGCGGCAAACCAGCGCTTGGTAGCAAGATAGGGCGCTAGCACCTTGTGCTGAAATTGTTCCTGTGTGGTAGCGGCAATAGCGTCACGAACAGTGTTAGCGCTGGCCCGACCCTTTGTGGAGGAGAGGGTGTGCCAGCCATCAGTGAGCACCAGCACGGGTAGAGCCGGCCTCGCCAGACGATCTTCATGCCAGTAGGGAACCTCAACATCAGTAGCAAGACGAAAACCGTAGGTACCATACCCCCTGAGGGTAAGTAAATAAGGGAGGGCACCAATTGGAGGAAAGGTAGTGTGCCCGAGCAACTCGACAGGCACCCGATCTATGAAGGCGGAGAGATCGAGTTCTACTGGCTGGGAGCTACGCGAGAGATTCACCACACATAACAATGTCTCGTCCTCCCATTCGAGCACATAGGCAAGAATCTTACGATTACCAGGCTCTAGGAATTTGATGGTGCCTCGGCCGAAGGCCTTGTAGTTCTTGCGTATAGCGATAACGCGCTTCATCCAGTGCAGCAGAGACGAGGGATTGCGCGACTGCGCCTCAATATTGAGAGCCTCATAGCCGTAAATTGGGTCCATATTGGGCGGCAGGTAGAGTCGCTGCGGGTCTACCTTGGAAAACCCAGCGTTGCGATCCGGGCTCCACTGCATGGGAGTGCGCACGCTGTCACGATCACCGAGATAAATATTGTCCCCCATACCGATCTCATCGCCGTAATAAATAATGGGGGAACCTGGCAAGGTCATTAAAAGAAAGTTCACCAATTCAATCTTGTTGCGATCGTTCTCCATGAGTGGCGCCAGACGGCGGCGAATGCCAGCGTTGACCCGCATGCGCGGATCGACGGCATACATCTCGTACATGTAGTCTCGCTCTCTCTTTGTAACCATTTCCAAGGTTAATTCGTCGTGATTACGCAAAAAGATAGCCCACTGACAGTTATCGGGAATTTCTGGCGTCTGCTGCAAAATCTCGACAATAGGATGGCGTTCCTCCTGGGCCACGGCCATGAAGATGCGGGGCATGAGTGGAAAATGGAAAGCCATGTGGCATTCATTGCCATCACCGAAGTACTCGCGGACATCTTCGGGCCACTGGTTGGCTTCGGCGAGCAGTACTCGATTCCGGTAATTGGCGTCAACAGCTGCGCGCATCTTCTTGATGACTGCATGGGTCTCTGGCAAGTTTTCGTTGTCAGTACCTTCTTTCACACACAAATAGGGAATTGCATCTAGGCGTAGGCCGTCGACACCGAGATCGAGCCAGAAACGAATAATGCGGATGACTGCATTCACCACCTCCGGATTATTGTGGTTAAGGTCTGGTTGGTGAGAAAAGAAACGGTGCCAGTAGTAGGCACCAGCTACTTCGTCCCAAGCCCAGTTGGATTTTTCCGAGTCAGAAAAGATAACCCGCGTCTCAGCAAACTTCTCGTCAGTATCTGACCAAACGTAGAAATCACGTTTCTTTGAACCAGGTGGCGCGCGGCGCGCGGCCTGAAACCAAGGATGCTGGTCGGAGGTGTGATTAATGACCAACTCGGTGATGATCTTCATTCCACGCTTGTGGGACTCACGAATGAAATTACGAATGTCCGCAAGAGTACCGTACTCTGGATGCACGTTACGATAATCGGAGATGTCATATCCTTCGTCCTTAAACGGAGAGGGATAGAATGGCAGCAGCCACAAAGTGTTGACGCCGAGATCCTGAAGATAGCCCAGCTTATCTGTCAACCCTTTGAAATCACCTATGCCATCGTCATCGCTGTCGAAGAACGCCTTAACGTGTAATTCATAGATGATGGCATCCTTGTACCAAAGTGGATCACCTTCCCCGTCGGAGTCAACTGGAGGAAAAGAAGCACTGTGGTTCTTATTGTTAGCCTTGTCCATCACACTCTTAACTCTGGGGGAGATATCGAAATCGTGTTCGCTTGGCTGGTGTTATGTAAACTGAGGATTTGCATCGGTGCCGCCCGCGGATAAAGACGAACGAAATTACGCCTTCCCTGCCACTCAAATCTGGCACCAGAAAGCAGGTCATGCGCCTCATAGGGTAGATCAGGTAATACACCAAGATCGGCAAGAGGCAGTTCAATCCAGCCAGACTGAACTTTATGTGGTTCAAGATTAGCTACCATGACCAAGGCATTGCCACCAGCCAGCTTACTGTAGCAGAGCATGAGAGGGTTGTCGACCATATGAAAGCGTAGGCTCCAGTCTGACTGCAAGGCGGGATTGTCGTGACGGATGCGGTTGAGGCAAGCAATAAAGTCGCGCAGACTACCCGGTTGGTCGAGATCCCAGTGTCGTAGTTGGTACTTCTCCGAATTCAGAGGCTCCTCACTACCTGGTTCGCGCGCTTCGTGTTCCATTAGTTCAAAAGCTGGGCCGTAGATACCATAGCTGGCACCCAAAGTCGCCGCTAGAGCCGCCCGTAAAAGGAAAGCCGGTCGGCCTCCATATTGCAGAAACTCTGAAAGAATATCTGGGGTATTGGGCCATAGGTTGGGACGTAAATACTCTCGAGAGTCGTGGTGAGCAAGCTCAGTAAAATAGTTTGTCAGCTCCTGCTTGGTATTGCGCCACGTAAAATAAGTATAGGATTGAGTGAAACCCAGTTTTGCCAGACGGTGCATGACCTTTGGCCGAGTGAACGCTTCTGCAAGAAATATAACTTTTGGGTGCTCCGCTTTTACACCTCTGATCAACCATTCCCAGAAAGGAAAGGGCTTGGTGTGTGGATTATCCACTCGAAAGATGTACACCCCCTCCCCGATCCAGTGATCCACCACGCTTCTTAGTTCCTGCCACAGCTCTTCCCATTGATCACTCTCAAAATTGAAGGGATAGATGTCCTGATACTTCTTAGGGGGATTTTCTGCATACTGGATACTTCCGTCCGGACGATGACGAAACCATTCGGGGTGTTGTTCCACATAAGGATGATCTGGCGAGCAATGGAAAGCAAGATCTAAGGCAACTTCAATGCCAAGCTCTCGAGCACGCACTATTAAACGACGAAAATCTTTAACGCTGCCTAGTTCAGGGTGGATATCACAGTGGCCACCCTCAATGGCACCAATAGCCCAAGGGCTGCCGGGATCGTCTGAGCTAGTAGAAAGGCTGTTGTTGGGCCCCTTACGGAAAGTGTGACCAATAGGATGAATTGGTGGTAGATAGAGCACATCGAAACCCATGGAAGCAATGTATGGCAACCTTTCAATCAGCTGGGTAAAGTTGCCATGCACTTTGTCGCCAGCAGAGCAGGAACGTGGGAAAAGCTCGTACCAGGAAGAGAAGCGCGCCCGCTCAACGTCAACCACCACCTCCAGTACACGGCAGTATTTGGTGATGAAGAGTCTCTCGCCATTTGCAGCCATGAGGTTGGCCAAGCCTTCGCTTTCGGCTATAGCCCGCCCTGCTTTTGGCATGACTGTAGAACGAAGTTTAGTCACCCAATTCTGGAGTTCACGACTATCATCACCGCTAGAACGTTTGGCAGCAGCACTTACCAGCTCAGCGCCAACTTGCAGAGCGATAAGAATATCGTCAGTTTCCTCACGCTGGGAAAGGTCATGGCGCCAGGTGAGAAAGTGATCTACACTGGCCATGACTGTGTATTCGTATCGTCCTACAGTATCAACCAAGAAACGAGCCTGCCAACGATCTTTGCTTACAGGAATCATCGACACCTCGACCCAAGACTGGGACCCGACTGGTCGATACAACAGCAAGCAGTGCAACTGATCTTCACCGTCGACGAAGATATCTGCCTCAACAATCACATCTTCGTCCACGGTACGTTTGACAGGGAAACGACCATTGTCGACTTCGGGGCTGACCCGCTCGATTACCGCGCGAGTACGGCCAGTTTGGGAAAAAGCGCTGTTTATTATAATGCTCCTCCGCTACTGGTCGCCGGCTTTAGGATCAGTGCTGCCAAGGGTGGCAAGGTCAGCGCTAGAGAACAAGAATAGCCATGGGAAGCAAGAGATGTTGCCTCGAGGCGGCCAAAGTTACCCATACCACTACCACCGTAAAAATTTGCGTCACTGTTTAGGATCTCCTCCCACTGACCACCACATGGCACTCCGACAATGTAGTTTTGGCACGGTATCGGAGTGAAGTTGCACACTAATAGGACGACATCGTCCTGGTGGCTGCTGTAGCGCAGAAATCCTATGACACTTTCCTTCCTAGCGTGGGAACTCACCCAGGCAAACCCGTCTGAAGTAAAGTCTCTATTATGAAGAGCCGTTTGTTCTTTATAGACGCGATTAAGATCAATCACCCAGCGTTGAATACCCTTGTGGAGTGGATACTGTAGCACATGCCATTCCAAACTTTCCTCATGTTGCCACTCGCACTTCTGCCCAAATTCTCCACCCATGAACAACAGCTTCTTGCCGGGGTGTGCCCACATCAGGCCATAGAGCAGGCGCAGGTTAGCAAACTGCTGCCATTCGTCACCTGGCATCTTGCCAACGAGGGCGCCTTTACCATGCACTACCTCATCGTGGGATAAGGGTAGGACAAAGTTCTCGGTAAAGGCGTAACTAAAACTGAAGGTAAGCTGGTCGTAGTGGTGCTCGCGAAATAGCGGATCCTGCTGGAAGTACTTCAGCGTATCGTGCATCCACCCCATGTTCCACTTCATGCCGAAACCAAGTCCGTCCATGGATGTAGGACGCGATACCATAGGCCAGGCAGTGGATTCCTCAGCGATAGTCTGGACGTCAGGGTAATCTCGATATACGGCTTCGTTGAGACTACGCAGGAAACTTATGGCCTCAAGGTTCTCGCGTCCACCATGGATATTAGGTATCCACTCGCCCTCCTTACGTCCATAGTCGAGATAGAGCATGGAAGAGACAGCATCGACGCGTATACCATCAATATGGTATTTATCAAGCCAGAATAGCGCGCTGGACATAAGGAAAGCGCGCACTTCATAGCGCCCGAAATTGAATATGGAGCTTTTCCAGTCCGGGTGAAAACCCTGACGCGGATCTGCGTGCTCGTAGAGGCAGGTGCCGTCAAAACAGGAAAGCCCATGTCCGTCAGCAGGAAAATGTACGGGTACCCAGTCAAGGATGACACCGATACCGGCCTGGTGAAGAGAGTCGATCAGGAACATGAAATCTTGAGGTGTGCCATAGCGAGCTGTCGGCGCGAAGTAACCCGTAGTTTGGTAGCCCCAGGAGCCGTAGAAGGGGTGTTCTGTAATCGGGAGCAATTCCACGTGAGTAAAACCCATCTCCTTCACATAAGCTACGAGACTGGAAGCCATCTCCCGGTAACTGAGGAAGCGGTTACCTTCCTCTGGAACACGTTTCCAGGAACCCAGATGCACTTCATAGGTAGACATGGGGGCATCTAGGGCATTAGCAGTACGGCGTCGCGCCATCCACTCGCCGTCGCACCAAGTGTAATCGAGCGCCCAAAGCCGAGAAGCACTGCGTGGCGGTTCCTCGGCATAGTAGGCGAAAGGATCGGCTTTCTCGGATAGCCGACCATCGGAACCGGTAATATGAAACTTGTAATAGTCCCCTATAGCCAGTCCCGAGATAAATCCTTCCCAAATGCCCGAGTCGTCGTCTCGGCGATACAGGACATGGTGCTCAGCCTGCCAGCCGTTGAAGTCGCAGATTACCGCCACGTGCTCGGCATTGGGTGCCCAGACACAAAACTGGAAACCAGCTTGACCATCCTTTTCTGCCGTATGGGCACCGAAATGCTCGTAGAGGCGGCCGTGCGTTCCCTCGCGAAAAAGGTAGATATCATACTTACTAAAAAGGGTATGCGAAAGTACGACAGTTGTAAGATTTATCGCGCACCTCCCGGATGCGCACCATCATCCCGAGACGGCTGCACACCTGCGTCCTTAGATAGGTTAAAGGGTGGGCTTGAGCCATCCTTGGATTGGCCGGCATAGACCGTAAGATGGGGAAAGGGAATCTCAATACCAGCAGCGTCGAAGGCGTACTTGAGACGACGATAATATTCACGGCGTACTCCCCACTGCTGAATGGGCGCCACCTTAAAGCGGCAGCGCAGAATTATCGCCGAATCGGCCCATTTATCTACACCGACGATTTCCATCTCCTCCAGGATCTTGGGGGCAAAAACTGGATCGGCGCGCAGCTCGGCACCCACCTCGCCCATCACCTTGAGTGCCTGATCGACATCCTCACGATAAGCTACCCCCACATCCACCACCGCGCAAGCATGACCGCGGGTCATGTTAGTAACCGTAGTAATGCAACCATTGGGCACGAAGTGGACGTGGCCATCGTAGTCGCGCATCTGTACGTAGCGCAAAGTGACCTCCTCTACTATGCCGGCCTTGCCGCCGACCTCGACTACGTCGCCCTCGCGAAGCTGGTTCTCCAGCAGCAAGAAGAAGCCGGTGAAATAATCTTTGACGAGGCTCTGGGCGCCGAAGCCGATAGCTAGGCCCATCACGCCGGCGGCGCCGAGTATGGGTGCGATGGAAATACCTAGTTCGCCCAGTATCACGATACCGGTAATCAGAAAAATGAGGACCGAGGCAATGTAGCGGAACACCCGGCCGAGGGTAGCAACGCGCTTCGTCTTCTCAGTATCCTTAGAATTTTGTGTGAGGCGGAGGCGGAAGGCGCGGATCAGCTTGTGGGAGAAAGTTAAGGCAACCCACCCTAGCGTGGCAACGAGGACAATGCGCAGACCCGACACTATTACTGGCGAGAGTTGGTAACCGAATAAAACTAGGTCATTTAGTAAAATTTGTTCCATTACTGTTCCCTTGTTCTCTGTATGTAGTATAGGAGTATAAGAAAATTCTTGATTGTTATGTTTATGTTA
>Ga0114949_10000564_pt1 | contig 20302 bp, 16 predicted proteins | sample N074metaG_FD_83505 | JGI IMG/M metagenome (GOLD analysis project Ga0114949, IMG submission 83505) | Deep subsurface microbial communities from Kermadec Trench to uncover new lineages of life (NeLLi) - N074 metaG | ecosystem: Environmental > Aquatic > Marine > Ocean trench > Sediment | place...
GGAGCGGTTGGCCGATCTCGGGGCCGAGATTCGCATCGGCCATGCTGCTGGCAACGTTGCCGCAGCCGATGTGGTTGTGGTCTCGAGTGCCGTGCCTGAAGACAACCCGGAAGTTGTGGCGGCGCACGAACGCCGGGTGCCCGTCATCGCGCGCGCGGAGATGCTCGGTGAGTTGATGCGCTACCGGCATGGCATCGCCGTCGCCGGGACCCACGGCAAGACCACCACGACGAGTCTGATTACGGCAATTTTTCAGGCCGCCGGCCTGGATCCTACTTTCGTGATCGGTGGTTTGTTGAACTCCACCGGCAGTAATGCCCGCCTGGGTGCCAGTCGGTATCTCATAGCGGAAGCCGATGAAAGCGATGCTTCCTTCCTGCATCTCAAACCCATGTCAGCGGTTATCACGAACATCGATCGCGATCACATGGCGACCTACAACAACGACTTCGCGACGCTGAAAAAAACGTTCGTTGAGTTCATTCATCGCCTGCCCTTTTACGGTTCGGTAGTGCTCTGTTCGGATGACAGTGAAAATCTGAGCATCCTGCCGCTGTTGTCGCGACCCGTGTTGACATACGGGTTTGGTGAAGAGAGCGATTTTCGGGCGGAAAACGTGCGAATTGAAGATGGCCGGTGGTGTTTCAGCGTACGCCGTCCGGCACGTGAGTCGCTCGAAATTTCATTGGCGATACCCGGTGAACACAATGTGTTGAACGCGCTGGCGGCCATCGCCATTGCCACCGACGAAGATCTGTCGGATGCGGCGATCGTCCAGGGTCTCGAGGCTTTCTCGGGTGTGTCGCGACGCTTTGAGCTGACTGAAGGTGTACTGATCGGGCAAGCGCGCGTCACACTGGTCGACGACTACGGCCACCATCCCACCGAGGTCGCGGCGGTTATCCAGACCGCTCGCAAGCTGTGGCCGCAACGCCGGTTGCTGATGGTGTATCAACCGCATCGCTATTCACGTACACGCGATCTCTACGATGAATTCGTGAAGGTGCTTTCGCAGGTAGACGTGCTCGTGTTGCTCGAGGTCTATGCCGCGGGCGAAGCGCCGATCGCCGGCGCCGATGGCAAAGCGTTGTGCCAGGGCCTGCGTCAGCGCGGTGACGTGATCCCGGTGTTTGCCGTTGATCCGGAGGAAGCTTTTTCGATTCTGCCTTCGCTGGTCGCCGACGGCGATGTTGTCATGGTCCAGGGCGCCGGGAATGTCAATCAGACCTCCAACCTGCTCAAGGGTGGAGCGGATGGCTAAGCTCGCAGCATTCCTGCTGGCTTTGCTGCTCGCGTTTGGCGCGCTGGTTGGCTGGATCGAATTGGATGCTCCGATCAGTTCTGTACGGGTGGAGGGTCAACTCGACGCTGCCGAACGGGCCGCCATCAGGCAGGTCGTGGTGGCTGAATTACGTGCCGGAGTCCACGGTGCGTCGGGGCCGTCGGGCGGCATACTCAGTACGGACCTCGAAGCGTTGCAACAGGCCATCCGCGACTTGTCCTGGCCGCGCCATGTCACGATACGCCGGCTCTGGCCCGATGGCCTGGTGGTCAGCGTCGATAAGGAAATGGTGATTGCCGCGTGGCGCGATGCGTACCTCAATACGGAAGGCAAGGTCGTGCAATGGCCAGTGGTGCGAGCAGACCTGCCGATCTTCGACTGTCAGGTCTCACAACCGCGTGCAGCAATGGAAGTTTATCAGCGCTTGAACGACGCAACCGCGCGAGTCGGACTGCGCATCGATCGACTTGCGCAGAACGAACTCGGCGAGTGGACGGTGAGTTTTTCCGATGGCATCAAACTGGTTCTGGGATCGGAACGGTTGACGCAACGGGTCGCCCGGTTTCTCGTGGTCTACGAGCGCGAACTCGTCCACAAGAAGGACTCCGTCGAGCAGGTCGACGCCCGCTATGCCAACGGAGTTGCAGTGCGCTGGCGGCAGCCGCTGCGTGGCGAGCCAACCGTGCTGGCAGCGCTCGGAGCTGACAGCCGGACTACTAATCCCTATCCCTGGAGAGCGAACAACTAATGGCGGCAGAGAGTGAACCGACGAGGATCGTTGGATTGGACATTGGCACCAGCAAGGTCGCCGCAATTGTCGGAGAAATTACTCCGGAAGGCGATCTCGAGATCATCGGCATCGGCTCACACCCATCGCGGGGGATGAAAAAAGGCGTAGTCATCAACATAGAGTCCACCGTTCAGTCGATCCAGCGCGCGATTGAGGAAGCCGAGCTCATGGCCGGTTGCGAGATCGACTCCGTCTATGCCGGCATCGCCGGTAGTCATATTCGCAGCATTAATTCACACGGCATTGTGGCTGTCAGAGATCGGGAAGTACTCGCGCAGGATGTGGATAGAGTCATAGATGCTGCTCAGGCCATGGCGATACCCGCAGATCAAAAAATACTCCACATCCTGCCGCAGGAATATGTGATTGATTCTCAGGAAGGCGTCAGAGAGCCACTGGGGATGTCGGGCGTGCGGCTGGAGGCGAAGGTTCATCTGGTGACCTGTGCCGTCAACGCTGCGCAGAACATTGAAAAGTGTATTGAGCGGTGTGGTTTGAAAGTCAACGACGTGATTCTCGAACAACTGGCGTCCAGCTATTCGGTGTTGACGGATGATGAACGTGAGTTGGGTGTCTGCCTTGTGGACATAGGTGGTGGCACCTCTGACATCGCGGTGTTTACCGACGGTGCCATCCGGCACACGGCAGTGATACCGATCGCCGGCGATCAGGTCACGAATGATATTGCGATGGCGTTACGCACGCCGACGCAGAATGCAGAAGAAATAAAAATCAAATATGCCTGCGCGTTGACGCAGCTGGCGCGCCCCGACGGAACCATCAAGGTTCCGGGTGTGGGTGACAAGCCGGCGAAAGAACTGTCGCGACAGGCATTGGCGGAGGTCGTTGAGCCTCGGTACGACGAGCTGTTCACGCTGATCCAGGCGGAACTGCGACGCAGTGGCTTCGAGGATCTGATAGCCGCCGGGATTGTGCTTACTGGGGGTGCATCCAAGATGGAAGGGGTGATCGAGCTTGGTGAAGAAATATTTCACATGCCGGTCAGTTTGGGATCGCCACGCAATGTGGCAGGCCTGAGGGACATCGTAAGGAATCCGGTCTATGCGACGGGCGTTGGTTTGTTGCTGTTCGGAAAAGAACGCGAAGAAGAGCTGCCCAGGCGCGGCCGTGGCCGGGGAGGAGTATTTACCCGGTTGAAAAAATGGCTGAGCGACAATTTTTAATTAGGAGATCTTAGATGTTTGAATTGGTAGATAGTGCACCCCAGAGCGCGATCATCAAAGTAATCGGCATCGGCGGTGGGGGCGGTAATGCCGTCCAGCATATGGTGAAGAAGCAGGTCGAGGGAGTCGATTTCATCGCGGCCAATACGGACTCTCAGGCGTTGAAAAGCCTGGATGCAAAGACTCTGCTGCAGATCGGAAGTTCGATCACCAAAGGCCTGGGTGCCGGTGCGAATCCGGATATCGGCCGCCAGGCGGCGCTCGAAGACCGGGAACGTATTGCAGAGGTGCTCGCGGGTGCCGATATGGTATTCATTACCGCCGGAATGGGTGGTGGCACGGGTACGGGTGCGGCGCCGGTCGTTGCCGAGGTGGCCAGAGAGATGGACATCCTGACGGTCGCTGTCGTGACAAAGCCGTTCAGGTTTGAAAAGCGCACCGCGGTGGCAGACCGCGGAATCCAGGAACTGCAGCAGATCGTGGATTCTCTGATTACGATCCCCAACGAGAAGCTGCTTGCGGTGCTCGGTGAGCGCACCAGCATGCTCGACGCCTTCAGCGCGGCGAACGATGTCTTGCTGGGTGCCGTGCAGGGGATTGCCGATCTGATCATACGACCGGGTATGATCAACGTGGATTTTGCGGATGTCCGAACGGTCATGTCGGAAATGGGCATGGCAATGATGGGCACGGGCCGGGCGTCCGGTGAAAATCGCGCGCGCGATGCGGCAGAAGCAGCCATTCGCAGCCCGTTGCTCGAAGATGTCGATCTCCACGGTGCACGCGGTATTCTGGTGAATGTGACGGCGGGACCGGATCTCAACATCGGCGAGTTTACCGATGTCGGCAATATCGTAGATGAATTTGCCTCTGACTCAGCGACCGTGGTGGTCGGTACGGTCATCGATCAGGACATCGGCGATGAGATCAAGGTTACGATAGTCGCTACGGGCCTCGGCGATCCAGTGCGACCGAATGTGGTCATCGACAACACTCTGACTGACATGACCGCGGACGGCCAGGTCGACTACCGGCGGCTCGATAGACCTGCCTACGCACGGCACAACGCCGCGTTGCAGCAGGACAATCTGGCGGAGGATCTGGCAAACCAGGATCTCGACTACCTGGATATTCCGGCGTTTTTACGACGCCAGGCAGACTGAGCCCGCCACGCCCGCGGGTGGCTTGGCAGGTGCCTGTATGGCAGAGACTGGTTGACATGGCCGACGATACAAAATGTAACAAAATTGTGACCGGTGGCCATACTTTCATCTGGACCCTTTGCTACCATCCCGCCGCGGCGGCTGACACCACTCGACGCAGAATCATCCCTCGTACAGGGAAGCCAGAAGGCAAGCGAGCAGGCAAGTCAGTACGGACAACAAAAACAGAATTCTCACAAGGTAGATGCAGATGGGTAACGCGTTGAATCAGCGAACGCTGAAAAACGTCATTCGCGCCACCGGTGTGGGTTTGCACACGGGAGAAAAAGTCTACCTCACGTTACGCCCCGCGCAGATCGATACGGGAATCATCTTCGTGCGGACCGATCTCGACGAGCCCGTTGAGCTGCCAGCCCTTGCTGAAAACGTCGGCGACACGACCATGGCAACTTCACTGAGCAATGGCGACGTGAGTGTGTCGACTGTCGAGCACCTCATGGCGGCATTCTCCGGGCTTGGAATCGATAACGCCTATGTCGACGTCAGTGCAGCAGAACTGCCCATCATGGATGGCAGCGCCGCACCATTTGTCTTCCTGCTGCAGTCCGCAGGCATCGAAGAGCAGGCTGCAGCGAAAAAATTCATCAGAATCAAGAAGCCCGTCAGTTACTCGCAGGGCGACATTACGGTCGAACTAACACCGTATGATGGATTCAGAATTGAGTACACGCTGTCCTACGATCACCCGGTTTTTCACAGCCATAAAAAAAGTGCGTGTGTTGAGTTTTCCAGCATGGCGTTCGTCAAAGAAGTCAGCCGGGCTCGTACGTTTGGATTTCTTGCAGACTACGAAAAATTGCGGGCGATGAACCTGGCACGCGGCGGTAGTCTGGACAATGCGGTCGTCGTTGACGACTACCGGATTCTCAACGAGGAAGGATTGCGACTCGAAGACGAGTTCGTCAAACACAAGATCCTCGACGCGATCGGTGACCTCTATCTTCTTGGCCACAGTGTCATCGGTGCCTTCGCCGGTTATAAGTCGGGTCATGGACCCAACAACGCCCTGTTGCGCAAACTGCTCAGCGATGCGGACGCCTTTGAGATAGTGACCTTCGACGATGCGGCGGCCGCGCCGATCGAGTTTACGAAACCCATCCTGACGACCTGAGCCCGTTGTCCGTTGCGCGTAGGGGATACTGCGGCAAGGCGCTGTGCGCTGAGAGCGTGCTGATGGCTCTCATTGCGCTGAAGGCTCTCATTGCGCTGAAGGCTCCGAATTGATCGTGTCTACCCGCGACAGAAACCTGACGCGCCCGGTGGCCGGTGACCTCCCCGTGACGGCGGTCGCGCGACCGCAATAAGTGACTCAGGTCTCATGATGCTCGGGTCGTTCTGCTTGCTGTGTCTCAAAATTGCGCCGGGTCCGGGGCGATAATGTTCGAAGAAGGCAACGCTTGGAATAACAGCTTGCTTGTCAACCGCCCTCCGGCTCGATGCGGTGGAGCGCGGCGACAAGGACCTGGATCTCCCGGGCGCGGTGGAAGCTGGCGAGGTCCTGCAGTTTCAGAAGTAGTTCCGGCGCCAGGAAACGGAGTTTGGTAGCGCTCGCAGCGCTGCGGCAGGTCACGACGATGGTGGGTCCTGCGACCCGCGTGATCTGGCACTCACGTTTGAGTGAATCAGGCAACATGGCCGCAAGTTGTGCGGTCCAGGCCTCCTGATTTGCGGCCTGGTGCAGGAGACGTTGAAGAGGAGTGAAGCGCTGGTGGCGTTCACGCAAGAGTTCATTTATCTTAGCTCGCGACACTTGAATACCCCGCTGAATAGCCGGGCGGGTGTGGCCGTCGCGGGTACCGCCCATGACTCGAAAAAGCGTCTACCTGCGCTTGTCGGTGCTTCAATAGTAGATACGGGTGTCGGTACGAATGTAAGCACGACGGTAGGCACGAAAGATCGAGTGAGGCATGCACAAGTACGTGCGCGCGGCGTGGCGGAGACCAGGCCGGACGCTCAGTCCGTACCTGGCTCAGGCGAGATAACAAAACTGACATTACGTCTAACAGCAAAACGCCGCAATCCAAGATCATGAAGATTATCCTTCTCAGGGAAAAAGGTAACTCGCACGCGCTGCGCGTATCAAGATATACCGTACTAAGTGCAGTGATCGCACTGGCGGTTGTTGCCTGCGTGACCGGTTACTATCTCGTCGATCGCCTGACCACGGAGATCGTCGATGCCGAGGTGGTTGCCCAGTGGCGCGCAACGGTCGTTGCCCAGCGTTCACAGGTGGACGATATGCGCCAGCTTTCGGACTCACAAACACTCGCCGTGGGTCGTCAGCTGGCGCACATGCAAGCCCGGTTGCTGAGAATGGAAGCGCTGGGTGCACGCATCACCGAGATGGCGGATCTGGACGAGGGTGAATTCTCATTTGGCGAACCGGCTCCGCAGGGCGGTCCCACCATCAGCCGCCAGGACCCGCTGAACTGGGCGGATTTACAGGGCAACCTGGATGGCCTCGCTGAAGATCTGCGACTGCGTGAAAACGAACTCGAAATTCTGGAGTCCATGCTGCGCGAGCGTGACTACAGTGAGGCGAAAGCCATCGCCGGACGGCCCGTTACCTGGGGCTGGATGTCATCCAAGTATGGCAAGCGGGTTGATCCCTTCAGCGGCAAAATGGGCTGGCATGCGGGCGTGGATTTCGCCGGCAAGGATGGTTCGGAGGTGGTTGCCGTCGCCAGCGGCGTCGTAACTCACGCCGGAAAACGTTACGGTTATGGCCTGATGGTCGAGATCACCCATGGGGACGGCTATGTCACCCGCTACGGTCACCACAAAGCGGTGCTCGTCAATACAGGCGATATCGTCAAGAAAGGCCAGGTCATCGGCAAGATGGGATCCTCAGGCCGCTCTACCGGGCCGCACGTGCACTTTGAGGTGCTCAAAAACGGCCGCCACGTCGACCCCACAAGGTATGTTGCCAGACGCCGCTGAGCGCTACAGGTATCGTCCGGAACCATTCAGCAGCCATTACCTTTAGCAGCGGCTACGTATAGCCGCGACTGCAAAAAGAGTAAACTGCCGCCTTTTCTCAACTGACGGACATCTAACACATTGCTGCGAAAGATCTTTGGCACGAAGAACAGCCGTGAACTCAAGCGCATGGGCAAGATCGTTGATCAAATCAACGTATTCGAACCTCAGTTCACGGCGTTGTCTGACGACGAACTCAAAAACACGACACCTGAGCTCAGAGCACGCCTTGAGGGGGGTGAGGAGCTCGATTCGCTCCTGCCTGAAGCCTTTGCCGCTGTCCGGGAGGCGGCGCTCAGAAGCAAGCAGATGCGCCACTTCGACGTCCAGCTGGTTGGCGGTATCACGCTGCATGAAGGTCGTATCGCAGAAATGCGCACTGGCGAAGGCAAGACGCTGGTCGCCACCCTGCCGGCTTATCTGAACGCTCTGTCGAGGCAGGGCGTGCATATCGTCACCGTGAACGATTATCTCGCAGGCCGCGATGCCAGTTGGATGAGGCCGATCTACGAAGCCGTCGGGCTGAGCGTGGGGGTAGTGCAATCGAACCAGAATCCAGTCGATAAACGGGCGGCGTATCAGGCGGATATCACCTACGGCACCAACAACGAATTCGGCTTTGATTACTTGCGTGACAACATGGCTTTTGCGCTCGAGGACAAATTCCAGCGTGACATGAACTACGCGATTGTCGATGAAGTCGATTCCATTCTGATCGATGAGGCCCGTACCCCGTTGATCATCTCCGGCCCGGCGCAGGAGAGCACAGAACTCTACAAGAGGATCGACCGTCTGGTGCCGAAACTGCAGCAGCAGCCGAAAGTCGAAAACCCGGAATTACCGGTGGACCCGCTGGACGAACCGGCAGGCGATTTCATTGTCGATGAAAAAAACCGTCAGGTTGAACTGACGGAGCGCGGTCATGAGAAGGTCGAAGATGAACTGATCCGGCTGGGGCTGCTCGAGGAAGGCGACAGCCTCTATGCCGCAACGAATCTGAATCTTCTGCACCACGTACATGCGGCGCTGAAAGCACATGTCCTGTTCAAGCGCGACGTCGACTATATGCTGGCGGATGGTGAGATTGTCATCGTGGATGAACATACCGGCCGCGCCATGCCCGGGCGACGCTGGTCGGAAGGCATCCACCAGGCCATCGAAGCGAAAGAAAATGTGGCGATTCAAAACGAGACACAGACACTCGCGTCGACCACGTTTCAGAACTACTTCAGGCTCTACCGCAAACTCTCCGGCATGACCGGCACCGCGGACACCGAAGCGTTTGAATTCCGCCAGATCTATGGTCTCGATGTCGTCGTGATCCCAACCCACATGCCGATGGTGCGCGCCGACCACAATGATCTGATCTATCTGACGATCGAAGAGAAGTACGACGCCATCGTTGAAGATATCAACGATTGCATCAACCGCGGCCAGCCGGTGCTGGTGGGCACGGCATCGATCGAATCTTCCGAACGGCTCTCCGGCGAGCTCACCCGGCGCAAGATCGAACACAGCGTGCTCAACGCCAAGCAACACGAACGCGAAGCCGACATCATTGCGCAGGCAGGTAAGTCCGGTGTCGTCACCCTGGCAACCAACATGGCCGGGCGGGGCACCGATATCGTGCTCGGCGGTAACTGGGAAGCGGAAGCTGAGGCCAAGCAGATGGGGCCTGAGCAGATCGATGCGCTCAAAACACGCTGGCAGGTCGGGCACGACAAAGTCATTGCCGCCGGCGGGCTGCACATCCTCGGCACAGAGCGGCACGAATCCCGGCGCATCGACAACCAGCTCAGGGGCCGTGCCGGGCGCCAGGGAGACCCGGGATCGACGCGCTTTTATCTGTCGATGGAAGACAACCTCATGCGGATCTTTGCCAGCGACAGGATCCGCGGAATCATGCAGTCGATTGGACTCGAGAATGGTGAGGCGATCGAGCATCGAATGGTCAACAATGCGATTGAGAAAGCGCAGCGGAAGGTTGAAGGGCACAACTTCGACATACGTAAGAATCTGTTGGAATTCGATGACGTTTCTAACGATCAGCGGCAGGTGATCTATCAGCAGCGGCGCGATCTGATGGCGGCAGAGGATATCGCGGAAACCATTACGGCATTGCGGGAAGAAGTTCTGCTCGACGTCATCAGCGAATTCGTTCCGCCACAGACAATCGAGGAGCAGTGGGATACGGCCGGACTCGAGCAAGCTCTGCGGACCGAGTTCATGTCCGAACAGCCGATCGGACGTTGGTTGGCGGAAGACGACGATCTCAACGAAGATACGCTGATTGAAAAAATTCTCGACCAGGTGGGTGCGGAGTACGCTGCAAAAGAACTGTCCTGGGCTGACCATGGCGTCGACATGCGGCTGGTCGAAAAGCAGATCATGTTGCAGATTCTCGATCAGCGGTGGAAAGAACATCTCGCGACGATGGATCATCTGCGACAGAGCATCCACTTGAGAGCCTACGCACAAAAGCAGCCAAAACAAGAATACAAACGTGAAAGCTTCGAGCTGTTCCAGGAGTTGCTGACCGCCATCAAGCGCGATGTGGTTCGCATGCTGTGCCGGGTTCAGATCGAAACGCCAGACGCGGTGGCGGAAGTCGAAAGAAAACGCCGCGAGGACGCCGAGCGAAGAATGCGCTTCAGCCACGCCGAGTCGTCAGCGCTCAACGGTGAGGGTGCGGCTGGCACAGGCGGCGCTCGAGCGCCGGGGCAGGCCGCGGCGAAACCGACAACATTCGTTCGTGGTGAACGCAAGATCGGCCGCAACGAGCGGTGCCCGTGTGGTTCCGGGAAGAAATACAAGCACTGTCACGGTCAGGCTTCTTAAGATGAGTGTCGGCCTGCCGGCCCTGGGGCAGGTACTCCCTGTTCCCGGCGTGAGTCTTGCCAGCGCCGCAGCTGCCGTCAAATACGGCGACCGCGACGACCCTGCCCGTGACGACCCTGCTCGTGACGACATCGTGCTGATGGTGTTCGAAGAAGCCACGAACGTCGCGGCGGTCTTTACCCAAAGTAGTTTCCGGGCGGCACCCGTCATCATCGCCGAGCAGTGCCTGAGCACGGGTTCGCGGGCCCTTCTGATCAACAGCGGCAATGCCAATGCAGCCACGGGCGAGGCCGGAGAGCGTGACGCGCGTGAACTCTGCGCGACTGCGGCGCAGGCGCTGGGCCTGGCCGAGTCGGCAGTTGCGCCTTTCTCTACCGGGGTGATTGGTGAGCGACTGCCTGTCGCGCGCATGAAGGAGACGATCGGCCTGATGGGTGAGTCACTGCAGGCCGATGGCTGGACGGCCGCCGCCGCGGCGATCATGACCACGGATACCGCGCCGAAGCTGCTCAGTCACCAGATTTCATTGACGCAGTGCAGTATCACCATCAGCGGTATGGCGAAGGGTGCGGGCATGATTAAGCCGGATATGGCAACACTGCTGGCGTTTATCTGTTGTGATGCCGCCATTGCCGGAGAATGCCTCGAGCAAATGGTGCGCGAGGTGGCCGATGTATCGTTCAACCGTATTACCATCGATGGCGACACTTCCACCAACGATTCATTTGTCCTGGCGGCGACCTGCAAAGCGGACAACGCGTGCATCATAGATCCTGGATCTGAAGACTATGCCACTCTCAAGGCAGGACTGTGCCATGTGGCGCAGCACCTGGCGCAGTGTGTCGTTCGTGATGGTGAAGGTGCGACCAAATTCGTGACCGTCAACGTCACAGGCGCGCGTGATGATGACGAGGCGTTGAACGTCGCGTACACGGTGGCGGAGTCACCGCTCGTCAAAACAGCGCTTTTTGCGGGTGACCCCAACTGGGGTCGCTTGTGTATGGCGATTGGCCGCGCCGGAGTCGAGAACCTCGATACCTCGCAAGTGGCCGTCCGCCTCGCAGAGGTCTGTGTAGTTCGCGGCGGGGTGCGCGCGAAGGAGTACGATGAGGCTGCCGCCGCGGCCGTGATGGCGCGCGATGAATTCGAGATTCACATCGATCTTGGCCGCACCTCTAGTAGCCGCGGCGCTGGCGAAGCCGTAATCTGGACGTCAGATCTTTCCTATGAATACGTGCGGATAAACGCCGAGTACCGCACCTAGTGCTCTGTCAGTCTTCGAGTTCTCCCGAAAGCAGATCGTCATGCACGGGGTCTCCCGGAATCTTATGCTCGGCGGCTGCCCACGCGCCAAGATCAAGCAGCTTGCAGCGTTCGCTGCAGAACGGCCGCAGCTCGTTGGCGCGTGTCCATTTCACCGTGGTGCCGCAAGTCGGGCAGTTCACGATACGTGGCGTGGTTGCCGTCATCGCTCGACCTGCCTGGCGCAGGGTTTAGCCGCCAGTTCGAGGTAGGTCTTGTGCAGCCGCTGCACCTCGGCATCGAGGTGAGCCAGATCTTGATCGTTGCAGATGACGTCGTCGGCCGCTGCGCACCGATCTTCGCGTGTGGCCTGTGCCGCCATGATGGCACGCACCTGTTCATCGCTGTTGCGGTCGCGATCCATCGTCCGGCTGACCTGTAGTTCCTCGGGCACATCCACCACGAGGACTCTGTCGCAGATCCGGGTCTGGTCGGTTTCCACCAGCAACGGGTGCGCAAGAATCACATAGGGAGATTGGGCGGTTGCCAGTTCCGTGCGGATGTATTCGTTGATCAGGGGATGCAACAGCGCTTCGAGCCAGCGCCGCTGGGTCTCGTCGGCGAACACCATCTTGCGCAGTTCAGCCCGATCCAGCGCGCCTTCGAGTGTCAGCAGCTGCGCGCCGAAATGCTCGGCGATCGCGGCAAGTGCTGGTTGCCCGGGCTCGACCACGACCCTGGATGCAACATCCGCATCGACCACCTTTATTCCCAACGCGACAAAGCGATCAGAAACGGCCGACTTGCCGCTGCCTATGCCTCCGGTGAGACCTACTACCCATCGACTCATCTGCAATGACTTCTCTGCAACGACTTCGCGTTTACAGCGTAAACAATGCGATCACGGTATCACGGCCCAGCATGGAAACCCATCCGGCGACCGCCAGAAAAGGCCCGAAAGCAATGGGTTGGGCGGAAGAGCGTTTGCCCGCAAGCAAGGTGATCAGGGCATAGAGCAAGCCGATGAGGGAAGCGATCAGGATGGCCGACGGCAATATTTGCCAGCCGAGCCAGGCGCCGATGGCGCCGAAGAGCTTGAAGTCACCGTAGCCCATACCCTCTTTGCCGGTTACAAGTTTGAAACCCCAGTAGGTGAGCCAGAGGAAGCCGTAGCCGGCGATGGCGCCGATTACCGCCGAGTCGAGGTCGACAAAACCACCGGAATAGTTTGTCAGCAAGCCCAGCCACAGGAGTGGCAATGTCAGCTGATCGGGCAGCAGCTGGGTATCGTAATCGATGAACGTCAGCGCAATCAGCACCCAGGTGAAAGCGGCCGCCGCAAGCCCGAGCCCGGTAAAACCGAATAGGCCGATAACCAGGAGTGTCGCCAGACAGGTGAAGAGTTCCACCAACGGATAGCGTACGGAGATTGCCGCGTTGCACTTCGCACAGCGGCCACGCAGCCCCAGCCAGCTGATCACTGGAATGTTCTGCCAGGCACGGATCATCTCCCCGCAGCCAGGGCAACGCGAGCGTGGGACCATCAGATTGAACGGTTCGCTGGATTCGGGGTTAGCGGGTTGTTCGAGGAACGCGCGGGCTTCGCTGTCCCACTGGCGGTTCATCATCACCGGCAGACGGTAGATCACGACGTTCAGGAAACTGCCGATCGAAAGTGCCGTCCATATGGCTAGAACGAAGCCCAGCCAGCCGTAGGTGAAAAGATGGTCGGCCGCGACGTCGAACAAAGAGAAGCCTCGATTCAGTCTTTTGCGTCAGCCGCTGACAACCGAGCCCAACTGGAAGATGGGCAGATACATGGCAATGATCAGACCGCCGACCAGAACGCCAAGGACGGACATGATCATCGGCTCCATCAGAGCAGTGAGGTTGTCGACAGCATTGTCGACCTGCTCCTCATAGTAGTTGGCGGATTTGTCCAGCATGTCATCCAGCGCACCGGCTTCCTCACCGATCGCCACCATTTGAATGATCATGTTGGGAAACACACCGGTGTTCTTCATGGAGAAATTCAACTGCTGACCGGTTGAAACATCGTCACGAACCTGCAGCACCGCCTTGACGAACACGCTGTTGCCGGTCGCACCGGAGACCGAGGTCAGCGCATCGACGAGGGGAACGCCGGCCGCGAATGTCGTCGACAGGGTCCGGGCAAATCGTGCGATCGCGGATTTTTCGATGATGTTACCCGCCACCGGCAATCGCAACGACAGCCGGTCGATCACGTCGCGAAAGGCTTTCGACCTTTTTCGGGCAAACGTGAATGCAGCCACCAGGGCGCCAATACCGGCCACGATGACCATCCAGTAGGCTTGCGCGAATTCGGAAAAGCCGATCACCAGGAGCGTGAAGGCCGGCAGTTCGGCGCCAAAACCTGCGAACACGTCCTCGAACTGCGGTACCACTTTGATCAGCAGGATGCCCGATACAACCAGAGCCACGACCAGTACCGCAATGGGGTAGGTCATCGCTTTTTTGACTTTGGCTTTTAAAGATTCGGTTTTCTCTTTGTAGGTGGCAATTCGGTCGAGCATGGTCTCCAGCGAGCCGGATTGCTCACCGGCATCGACCAGGTTGCAGAAGAGATCATCGAAGTGTGCCGGATGCTTGCGCAACGATGCAGCGAAAGAACTACCACCAGCGACATCATTACGAACCGCTTTGACCAGCTCGGTAACCTTGGCCTTGTCCAGGCCGTCAGCGACGATATCGAATGCCTGCACGAGCGGCACACCGGCGCGCATCATCGTCGACATCTGCCGGGTGAAAAGAGCGATGTCGGCGGGTTTTACGCTGCCACCCCCACCGAAGGAGAAGCCCTGGGATTTCTTGCGAACTTTGGTCGCAACGATGCCCTGGCGGCGCAGTTCCGCTTTGGCGATGGCAGGGTTGGTGCTGTTGATCTCACCCTTTGTCTTCCTGCCCTGTTTATCGGTTCCTTGCCAGAGGAATATTGCACTTTCGGCCATTTATCAATGCCCCGTGGTCATGCGGTTTGCTTCCGCCAAGCTGGTAACGCCCTGAATCACTTTTTCCAGCCCAGAGCGCCTGAGATCGTTGAATCCCTCTATCTGTGCCCGCTCGGCCAGTTCAATACTGTTGCCGTCAGCCATGATAATACGAGACATCTCCGGAGTTATTTTAACTACTTCATATATTCCGACTCTGCCTTTGTAACCGTCGTTACATTTTTCACAGCCGTCTTTCTTGGGTTGGAAGACCTCGAAGCCCTCCTCGATGTCTGCTTCTGTAAAGCCTTCTGCCAAAAGCGTTTCTTTGGGGACGTCGATGATTTCCTTGCATTTGGGGCACAGGCGTCTTGCCAGTCGCTGGGCGATGATGAGGTTCACACTGGTGGCTAGGTTAAACGCGGGTACCCCCATGTTACGCAGCCGGGTTAACGTCTCTGCGGCCGAATTCGTATGCAGGGTGGAAAGGACCATGTGACCCGTCTGGGCCGCTTTAACTGCTATTTCCGCAGTTTCGAGGTCGCGAATCTCGCCGACCATGACCACATCGGGATCCTGCCGCAGGAAAGAGCGTAGCGCGGTGGCGAAATCCAGGCCCACACGGTGGTGCACGTTCACCTGGTTGATGCCTTCGAGGGTGATTTCCACAGGATCTTCGACCGATGCGATATTGCGTTCTTCTGTGTTCAGAATATTGAGCGCGGTATACAGCGTGACCGTTTTGCCGCTACCGGTCGGACCGGTAACCAGAATCATGCCCTGCGGGCGGTGGATCGCATCGAGCATCAGAGTGCGCTGCTGCTCCTCGAATCCCAGGGCTTCAATGCCCATTTTCGCGCTGCTTGGATCAAGGATACGCAACACGATTTTCTCACCCCACAGTGTGGGCAGCGTGTTGACCCGAAAATCGATCGCTCTCGTTTTGGAGAGCCTCATCTTGATGCGGCCGTCCTGCGGCATTCGGCGCTCGGAAATATCGAGTTCCGACATCACTTTCAGTCGCGCGGCCATCCGGGTGCCGAGATTGACCGGTGGTGCGGCGGCTACGTGGAGCACGCCGTCGGTACGGAAGCGCACCCGATAGGAGCGTTCATAGGGTTCAAAGTGAATGTCTGATGCGCCGCATTTAATGGCATCCAGCAGCATCTTGTTGACGAAACGGACAATGGGCGTCTCGTCGGTGCTGAGATCGGTATCGTCGTCGGCGTCCGCCGTGTCGTCCTCGAATGCCTCCATATCGAGATCTTCGAGATCGTCATCGTCGAGCGCGCCAAACCCGTCGTCTTCCTGGCTGAGAAACTGCTCGATGACTGCTGTCAGCTTATCGTCTTCGACGAGAACGGCTTCCGTGGTGACGCCGGTGTGGAACTTTATTTCATCGAGCGCCTGTAAATTGGTTGGATCCGAAACCGCAACAAACAAACGTACGCCCCGCCGCACGAGCGGCAGCGCATTGTGCTGACGGATCAGATTGTCCTTGACGAGATTCTTCGGAATAGATGCGAGATCAAACGCGGAGAGGTCGATCAGCGGCACACCAAATTCTTCGGAAGCACTGCAGGCGATCGTGCGAGCTTCGGCTAGGTTGTTTTGAACGAGATAGCTGACGAAGGGAATCCCGCTCTTACGGGCCTCTTCACTCGCGCGCATCGCGGAGTCGGCTTCAAGTATGTTCTCTTCGACCAGGCGTCTTGCTAGGCCGCTGAGAGGAATCGGTTCGGACGCCATTTGGCTGTGCAATCCCTAGCTAAGTAAATGTGCTGTCTGACACGCACGGTCTGCAACGTGCTTTGAAAAACGTGCTTATTGAGGCAGACCTTACAGCCCGTGGGGCTGCGATGTCTAATCCTACATCACCTAATTGTCGATAAGTGCATCACAGTTTCAGGCGCATTGATTGGGCATGATTCGCCGGGTCGGGACGGGCGGATTCCGCGCCTGTTGCTGCGGTTGCGGTCACTGCCCCGAACACCCTTAAAAAACGCCCCGATAGTGTCCTGTAATTCAACAGGTGACCGGAATCGTCAGCAAGTGACGTGGTGAGATACTCACAGCAACTGCAGACGAAAGCACTTTAAGCGCTCGTGAAGCGCTGGAAAAATACCCTAAGTTGTTGACTTTAAACGAAGATTAGGAATGGACCTGTCCTGTGATGCCGATTTGCAACGAAACTGGCACATGGATTGCATTTCTTCTCTGGACTCGCGGCGCAAGTGTCACTGAGCATTGGCTGCCACGTATTTACACTATGAATGACGGAGTAATATTCAAGATGAAAACTGCAATTCAAAAGGGTTTTACCCTAATCGAATTGATGATCGTGGTAGCCATCATCGGTATTCTGGCCGCTGTAGCGCTCCCCGCTTATCAGGACTACATTGAGAACTCGAACATGGCGAAAGTTTCTTCACACTATGAAGAAGGTGCTCGGTTCGCTGCGAACGAACTGCGGAAGGTTCAGGCTGACGTGTCCATCGGTCGGATGGTTGACCTCGCTGCCGTGGACGCCACTGGCGACTACACGGTTACCGGGTTTGTCGACTTCCTGAACTCGAACGGTGGCGCCGCACCTGGTGGTGGCTTGCCTTACTCCAACCCTGAGGACGACTCAAATGGTCGTGTAGGCGTTGCCGTAACCGGTACGCTCGACGGCGGTGACTGGGAGGTAACGTTCACCCGTCCGCAGTATGGCGCATGGTTAGGCATGTCTGCTGAGACGACAGTTGTATCTTGGAATACGATCTAAGCTGGATGTCTTAAGTCGACTCGAAAGGAGGGGCTTGCCCCTCCTTTTGCTATTTGCGAAACGGTAATTCAACAGGCGAGGCCGGGAAGGCAAAGTGATGAAGTGTGAAGTGGTCAAATCAAATGGAAATTCGATCAAGCGACGCCGGGAATCCGGCTACTCGTTGATCGAATTGATGATAGCGGTGGCAATTATCGCCATTATTTCTGCGGTCGCGTTACCGCTTTATTCAGGCTACCTGGAGACCTCGCGCGAAGGCGTGCTGGTCAACAATGTCAGTTCGATAGAAATTTTCCAGGAAGATTTTCGCATGCGAACCGGCGCTTACATGCTGCTCGCAGTTGACGCTCCGGCGATCGAAGCCGGTATCGGCTGGTCACCACAGGATGGCGGATCTATCGATTACAGCATCGCAGATGGCGGCGGCGGCACCTATGAGGTTACAGCTGTGGACGAGGTTGGCACGACGATCTGCGTACAGTTTCCGGGCGGCGATCGCTGCTGAGGTAGCCTCGTCCGGCAAGCGGGCCGGATCGGCATGACATTTCCGGAGCCGCTAGTATCCGCACCAGACAAAAGCCGGTATTCTGCCCCGCGTCGATTCTGACCCGCTCAGGCAGTGCCGGGATAGCTCAGTTGGTAGAGCGACTGATTCGTAATCAGTAGGTCCGCAGTTCGATTCTGCGTTCCGGCACCAGATCGTCTTCGCTCGCCGAGATCCGGCAACGAGCGAGCAAAGAGTTAATCGAGAGTCAGCTACGTTGGAATCCGCACACGCCCTGTTCTCCCTCAGACGAACGTTGGCAGGTTTGCTCACGTTTGCTGCGTTTGTTCTCCTGTGTTTCTTCTACGGCACTTCGGTCAATGCCAGCGTTTTTTTTCTGGCTGCCGCAGCACTCATGGCGGCGCTGACGCTCATCGGTTCCTCTCTGCTGAGCCGTAGTCGAGGCCAGTCGCCTGCGGTGAGTGGGCTTCTTGCGTTGACGCTGGCCGCACTTGTGGTCAGCTATCAGTGGAGTCTGAGTAAAGACTCGAGCTTCGTGCCAACCTGGGCCATAGCTGTTGCGCCTCTCACCTTTCTGGTGGTGCAGGATCTGGGTGTCTGGCGGTCTCGGCTTTATGCGCTGGTAAGTCTGGCGGTAGTCAGTTTCGCCCTGGTTTCGCTGTGGCAACTCGTTACGCTCAATGAGCGCGCGATGTTGCCGCTGACAGATGCGAACAACTATGGTTCGTTCCTCTATATGACGCTCATTGTGTGGCTGTATGTGTATCTGCGGCGATGCTGGGAAGGTGGGTTCAGCGACTGGCCGGTTAACATCGCGGCGTTTGTGCTCGCACTGATTATGTTTACCGCAGTGTTCGCCACCCAGTCGCGCACAAGCGCCGTCATCGTCTTCGGGGCTTTAGCCATTTTTTTCCTGCTCGCGCTCGTGCGCCGTAGATCGGTTGTACCCGTGCTCTTGTTTACGAGCCTGGCGGTCGTTGGCTATGTCGCGGCGGCGTTACTTGTCACAACGACGAATACTTTCGCCGCCGAGAAACTTGCTGAGGGGGCTGCATATCGAGAGCTGCTTTATGCCGCAGCGCTGAACATCTATCAGGCCAATCCACTCACCGGCGCCGGAATATTCGTGTTCCCGCTGCTCTACCGCGGACTCCGCAGTCCGCTGGACCAGACGACTGCAGGTGAGTTCGTCCACAACGACTATCTGCAGTTTCTCGCCGAAGGCGGCCCGCTGCTGGTTATCGCTCTCATCATATTCGCAGGTGCGACTCTCTGGCGATTCATCGCAGCCGGGCTGCAGATGATGCCCCGGGGGCGGCGTGAATTGCCGGACGCCAACTTTGGCTTCGTGCTGGCTTTGGGTGCGGTGCTCGCGCACGCCCTGGTGAACTTCGTCATGTTCACGCCGGTGCTTGCGTTTCTCGTGGGCTTGAATGCCGCCTTTGTTGATTGGCAGTCGCTGCACACCGTGGCTCAAGCCAAGCTCAAGATTCTGCGAGGTGTGATCGTCGGCCTGCTCATCTGGGGCTGGTTGTGCGTGGCTTACCTCGGGCTGGATACGCTGTCAGTCGGCGTGTTCCAGCGCCAGGCGGGTGTGCCGTTCGCGAGCCACTTCAACAATGCTCCCGACACAATGCTGGGGTATGCGCAACTCGCACAACGACTCAATCGGGAGCGTGGACTGCCGGTCTTTGTCGAAGCGGCGATGTATCAGCAGCAACTCTCCCGCAAGCCGGATTCCGAATGGCTCTTAAAGCGGACGCTGGACACTTATCGGCGGGCACGACTGGCGGATCCCTGGAACACCAATGTCACGCTGCAGATGTATGGTTTCGTGATGAATTACCCGCGGCTTGCACCTGTGTTGACAGCGCAGGAAGTACCGGAGCAGCTTCTGGCGCAGACGATCGAACTCGATCCGGTATTCGTTGCGGGATACGAGGCAATTATCAGCCACTATCGAACGGTTGACCGGGAGGAGGTGGCTTTTGAGCTGTTGCGCAGCCGGTTGACCGTCTGGTTACCCTGGCTGGCGCAGGCCAACCGGCCAGCCGCGCAGCGCTTTGTCGCTTACCTGGCAGGCTGGGCCCAGCGTACCGGGGACGCAGCCTATCAGGCAGAACTCGAACTGGTCGCAGCGGATGTCGAGGCGGTGCAGCCGATCATACGCAGGACTTGGTTTGACGATTGAGCGCCCCATTTAGGTGGACCCCCACTCAGGTCGACGCGGGCAGCGTCAGCACGCCACTGATCTCGCCACTGGTTTTCAAGGCGAGTAATGCAAGCTCGTAACGCGTGCCGAAGCGTATGAACGCGTAGTCTTCTGCGCTACCGCCATGTTCGGTCAGAAACTTTGTCAGTGCGTTGGCCCCCTTGTCAGACAGTTGAATATCGGCAAGCGGAAAAGCGTCACGTTGCAGGTCGACGTCCGTGGTTTCAAATGGTTTGAAGTAGTCGTCGAGCATTCTGATTGGAAGATTACGTTGTCTTGCCTGCAGTCGAATGGCCGACTGCTTCGTGTAA
>Ga0114949_10000565_pt1 | contig 20292 bp, 16 predicted proteins | sample N074metaG_FD_83505 | JGI IMG/M metagenome (GOLD analysis project Ga0114949, IMG submission 83505) | Deep subsurface microbial communities from Kermadec Trench to uncover new lineages of life (NeLLi) - N074 metaG | ecosystem: Environmental > Aquatic > Marine > Ocean trench > Sediment | place...
CTCAGAGCCTTGCGTTGTCCCGCAGGCTGGGCAGCTTGGTGATGGCAACCTTGCGGGCCACGGGTTCATGACCGTTGCCGTTGCCATGATTGTTGCTGAGGCGGTGGACACCAGCGTAAAATAGGATGGCGTCCCCTGAAGAGTTCTTCCTCACTGCCTGACCAATTATGAACACATAACTTGTACTGCCTCCATGGCACAAAAAGTCATGCCCGCGGCCACTGAAGGTCCAAATCGTTGCCACATAACCCATCTTGCTCTATCCCCGCAACGATCAGAGCGGCCGTCGGCGTCGCCACCGTTGGACAAGCTCCCTCTTCAAACCGTCCCCTGTGCAGGCCTGCTGTCCCAGAAGCGGCGGGCATTGTCGTAGAGGATGGCTCGAAGCGCCTGGGCCGAGAGGGGAAGGTCCCGGAAGGCCTGAATATTTTTCTCCGGCTCCGGGACTCCGGGACCCGGCCAATCCGTGCCGAAGATTGCCTTGGAAGCCAGCGATTCCAACCGGGGGAACATCTCCAGGACGCGGCGAGGGGGAATTCCAGACAGTTCCAGATAAACGTTGGCATGCCGCCGGGCCAGAAAAAAACAGGCATCACCCCAGAGGGGCCGGCCGCTATGGGCCAGAAGGATGGTGAGGTCGGGAAAGTCCACCGCCACATCATCGATCCCCATGGGGTCTCCGAAAATGCTGCGCGCCCCGGGGAAGACCGATGTCCCCGTATGAATGGTCATCGGCATTCCCAAAGCCTCGGCACGACGGTAGATCTCCGCCAGGGCCGGAAACGGACCTGGGCCACCGTCCGGACCCCGGTAGGCGTTGGGGGCAATCATCTGATGAGGCGGATGGAGTTTCAGGGCGCGAATCCCGGAATCAAGCAGGCGCTGGACATCCCCGCCCGGGTCGGTGGTGAACCGGGGATGCACCGAGCCGAAGGCCAGGAGCCGGCCCGGATCTTCCCGACAGAACCGCACTGCGAAGCTGTTGCTGCTCTCATCCAGACCCATGAGATCCGGGCTGGTGTAGTTGATGATCCCCGCTCGTTCGATACCGGCGTCATCCAGTCGGCGGAGAAACGCCTGGGGGTCCCGGCTGAGAGCCTGCAAGGTGTCGAAATCAGGGCGGCCGGCCTTCATCCGCGCGAGCACCTCGGGTTTCATGGTGTCCCACGGTTGCATGTGGATATGCATGTCGATGACCGGCGAATTCGTCACTCCAGGGGCTCCGGCCCGTCCCCGGTCCAGCGATAGAACCCCTCCCCCGTTTTCTTTCCCAGGCGCCCTTCCCGAACCTTCCGGAGAAGAATTTCCGGCGGTTCGAACCGCACCGGGTCCAGTTCACGGGCCAGCGTCCTGCTGATCCCCAGGCGGACATCCAGCCCCACCAGGTCACTGAGCTTGAGGGGACCCATGGGATGGTTGTAGCCCAGCTCCATGGCCCTGTCGATGTCGGCGGCGCTGGCCACCCCTTCCTCCAGCATGCGCATGGCCTCCAGGCCGATGGCCAGCCCCAGGCGCGAGGTGGCGAAACCCGGGACATCACGGACCACAATGGCCTCCTTGCCCAGTCGCGCCACCAGCCGGGTGGCTTGCTCCACCGTGGCCGGCGAGGTCTCTTTCGCCACGACGATCTCGACGAGCCGCATGATGTGGGGGGGGTTGAAGAAATGCAGACCGATGAAGCGGGAGGGATCCGGCAGCGCCGATGCAAGTCCGGAAAGAGGAAGCGATGACGTGTTGGTCGCCAGCAGGGCATGGGCGCCGGCGTGGCGCCCCATCTCGGACAGAACCCGGAGTTTCAGCTCCTGGTCCTCGGGAACCGCTTCCACGACCAGATCGGCGGTGGCCATGGCGGCGGGAGCATCCACGCTGCCCGACAGGCGCAGGAGTGTCTCCCGGCAAACGTCCGGGTCCACCTTTCCTCTCGCCACTCCTTTTTCAAGGTTCTTCCGGATGAGAGCAAGTCCCTTGTCGATGAACTCCTGGCGCAGGTCGCAGAGCACCACATGGCATCCGGACATGGCCACGATCTGGGCGATTCCATGTCCCATGGTGCCAGCACCGATGATCACCGCATGATGGATCGCCCGTGTTTTCATCCCCGCCTCCTCGCGGCTTCATCTTAGCAGCGAGGCCTGCGCACACAGGCGAGCGCCCACACCCCGGGCCCCGGCCCGTTCAACTGCGCAGGCGACCGTACCAGGAACACAGACGGGAAAGCTCCGTGGACAGAGGCGGCCCCTGGCCATCCCTCTCAAGGCCGCTGATGGCCGCGTGGAGCGCCAGATCCGCGAGGGTCGGAGCATCACCCAGAATATATCCGCCAGGATCCAGAAACTGTTCCAGCCAGGCCAGATGGACCGCCAGTTCAGCTCTGTCCTCCTGGCTGTCTCGACTGCGAGCTACCAGCGGCACCAGAGTGTCGTCGGCGTATGCTTCCAGGATCCAGGCCAGGGCCTGATGGCGGGAATCTTCCGGCAGCAGTTCCCCACCGCTTGAATAGTCCACCAGGTGCCGAAGAATCGCGGTGGAATCGGTAATGACGCGGTCACCATCCACCAGGACCGGGACCTTCTCCTGACCCGAGATTTTCTTCACCTCGCTGCGCAGGTCAGGATCGATCTCAACGACCTGATACTCCAGGCCGAGCTGTTCCAGGGCCCGGCTCACCTTGCGGCAATAGGGACAACCGGCAATCTGGTACAGGCGAAGGGTCATGGAAGGATCTCGACAGGCATGGCCTATCCTCTCACAACCGGGGGGCGCGGCGACAGGCACGCTCGATGGCTGCGGCGGTACGCGGCAGGTCGCCGGTGAGCACCTCATGGCCGGCGGCCGTGACCAGGAGGTCATCTTCGATGCGAATTCCCAGCCCGCGGTAGGCTGCCGGAACGCCGGCCGCATCGGCCCGGATATAGAGCCCCGGCTCCACGGTCAGCACCATGCCGGATGCCAGGCGTCGGGGCCGGCCATGCCGCGTGCGACCGCCCACGTCGTGAACATCCAGGCCCAGCCAGTGGCTCGTGCGGTGCATGAAGAAGGGGAGATAGGTCTTGCCGGCGACCACGTCCCGGGGCGTGCCAGGCAGGATGCCCAGGTCAACCAGTCCCTGCGCCAGAATCTCCACGGCGGCCTGGTGCGGCCGGTCCATGGACACGCCGGCGCGTACCTCACCCATTGCGGCCTGCTGGGCGGCAAGCACGAGGTCATAGAGGCGGCGCTGGGGAGGGCGGAATCTTCCATCCACCGGAAACGTGCGCGTCACATCGGCGGCATAGCAGTGGCACTCACAACCGGCATCGACCAGGACCAGATCGCCACGGCGCATCCGCCGCTGGTTGTCCACGTGATGGAGGATCACCCCGTTGGGGCCGGATCCGACGATGGTGGGGTAGGCAACTCCCTGGGCACCGAGGGTACGAAACACGCAATCGATACGCGCTTCCACCTGGTATTCGTAGAGACCCGGCGCCGCCAGGGCCATGCCCTCCCGGTGAGCCCGGCAGGTGATGGCTGCCGCGCGGCGCATGTGGGCCAGTTCGTCGCGCTCTTTTTTCAGGCGCATTTCATGAACCAGGGGCCGCACATCGGAGAGGGTCCGCGGTATCCGCCGGCGGTTGCGCCGGCGCCGGGATAACAGGCGCCGCAACAGCGTGTCCAGGGCAGGATCGCGCCCGGGCATGTGGTAGAGAGTCGCGGCCCGGTCCAGGACCTCTTCCACGACTTCCGGGAGAGCCGCCAGCGGCCGTGCCATCCGGGCGCCATAGATCTCCCGCGCCCCCTGAACACCGGCCCGTGGCCCGGTCCAGGCTTCCTTCCCGGGATCTCGAGGGCGCACCACCAGCCAGAAATCGCCGTGGGGATGACCAGGCGCCAGAACCGCCACCGCCCCGGGTTCGGAGAAACCGGTCAGATAGAACAGGTCACTATCGGGCCTGTACCTGTGCTCCACGTCGTTGGAATGAAAGGTCTCCGGCGCGGACGAGAGCAGGACGACATCCCGGCTGCCCATGCGGCTCATGAGGCGCCGCCTGCGCCGGGCCAGCGCTCTCGCATCGGGCAGCCTCTTCAGCCGCATCGTCCCGGCCGCACCTCTCATGCGGAAGGGGCCCCCGAATCGTGCCCGTTCAGATGCAGCCGGCAGAACTCGGTCACCGCCTCTGCGAGCTGAGACAGGACCCCGGTGAAGAAATGTCCTTCGCCGGGGAAGGAGAGGAGGCGAACTGAATCCGGGAGACGCTCCACCAGGCGGCGGAGGGCCACCATGCTGCCGAAGGGATCCTCCTCACCCTGGATGAGAAGGAGTGGCCGCGTCTCGCCCTCCAGGAACTCAAACGAGGCGCTGGACAGGGGCAGCCCCAGGCCCACAAGAGCGGCGACCTGTTCGTGGGACACGCCCACGCCCAGTCCCACGGTGGCACCGAATGAAAATCCACCCACCAGCAGAGGCGACGCCGGGAAGCGTTCACACAGGAAGTCGAGGGCAGCGCGCAGATCTTCGGCCTCCCCCCTGCCACCATCATGCTGCCCGGCGGACCGTCCCACACCGCGAAAATTGAACCGGAGGGTCGGCAGGCCGGCCGCCACAGCCCCTTTGGCAGCCCGGTAGACCACCTTGTTGTGCATGGAGCCGCCGTGGAGTGGGTGAGGGTGGCAGAAGACCGCCACCGCCGGAGGATCACCACCGGGGATATCCAGGATTCCCTCCAGGCTACCGGCAGGTCCCTCGACCACCACGCCACGGGTCGTGCGGGGTGGTGAGGCTGCCAGCCTGCCATCCCCTGGCTGGTCTCGCCCCATCCCTCCACCGGCGATCGAGGTCATGGGTTCCTTTCCTGATTCTGCGTGCACGATGCCTCCCAGCCGCGAGTCTACTGCCCGCGACCTGCGGTGATCCATGTGCGCGAAGAGAACCCGGCGACCTCCAGGGCCTTGCGCGTCGCCGCCGTGAGCGGCGGCATGGGGTCACGCCCGGGATCCACGCTGCGAACCGCGGTCCTGGCGACCCTGCCGCCGCCGGCGGAGCGCAGTCGCGCGACGCGCACCTCCACCTGCACCCTGCGGTTCACAACCATATGCCGGAAGGATCCGAGGTGTTTCCCAAGCACAACGGGTTGCCCCAGTTGCCGGCGCGCCGCCTTCGCCACCGAGCGCGGCGCCGGGGCCTCGGCATCCTTCTCCTGACCACTGAGACCCGGTAATTCCCAGAGTCCGGGCATGAGACCCTTCTCGCCCCGCTGCACCAGGTAAACGCGCCCGCCGTCGTGACGCACCACCAGAACCACGCCCCGGCGCTGCTGCGTGGCCTGTCGGCGCAGGGCACCGGGATACCTTTCCGGCGATCCCTCCCGCCGGGCGGAACAGGAGCGTGCAACGGGACAGGCCTCACATGCAGGCTTCCCGGGTGTGCAGATGGTCGCCCCCAGTTCCATGAGAGCCTGGTTGAGATCGCCCGGCCGCGGCCCGCCCACCAGAGTGCGTGCGGCCTGCTGGAGAACCCGGATCTCGCCACTTCCGCGGCCGGATCGGGCCGCAAGTCGCGCCAGCACCCGCACCACGTTACCGTCAAGGACAGGCTCCGGCAGGTTGAATGCGATGCTGGCCACGGCGCCCGCGGTGTAGGGCCCTATTCCCGGCAACGCTCTCAGGCCCGCAGCCGTCCTGGGAAGATGCCCTCCATGTCGCTGCACAGTCTGGCGGCATGCTTCCCGCAGCGACCTGGCCCGGCGGTAATACCCCAGACCCGCCCAGGCGGTGAGCACCTCCTCCTCGGACGCCCGAGCCAGAGATCTCAGATCGGGGAATCGGTCGAGAAACCTCTTATAGTAGGGGATCACCGCTGCCACGGTGGTCTGCTGCAACATGACCTCCGACACCAGAATCGCATAGGGATCCTGGCTCCCGCGCCATGGCAAATCGCGGCGATGGCGGTCATAAAAAGCCAGCAGACGGCGGCGGATGAAGTCGGCCTGTCGACGTCTGAGAGGGAGCAGCATGGGTTGCGCCTGTCGAATTCCCCGCCCGGGCGGCTGGGAGGCACGCGATCTTAGCGCGACGGGAGGCGCAAAAAAAAGGAGGGGAGGCTACCCCACGAAGCCTCCCCCAGAGGGCGAAACGATTTGCTCCACCCTTTCCTCTTCGCCCCACCGGAGTGGCGGGACTCCCTCTCTCAAAGCAAGTCCCGTGCCTGCTTCCGCCAGCGCAAGCTAAATCAGATAAGTAATTTTCTTTCAGTCACTTAGAGTGTCGTCCGGCGCCGCTCACCAGAGCACTGCCGGGGAGAGTTATTCGGAAATGTAAGGGAGCCTTACACTTTGCTCCCATCAGGATGGTCGCCGATCCATGGCCGGCAGGCGGTACCCACCCTCAGGGCGCGATTATTCGCTATCCTGCCACCCGGCATCCGCGGAGAGATATGCATCATGGACAAGAAGAACAGCTTGAGCATCACGGATAACCGCACCGGGCGCACCTATGAGGTTCCCATAGAAAACGACACCATCCGCGCCATGGATCTCCGGCAGATCCGCGTCCATGACTCTGATTTCGGCATGATGCTCTACGACCCGGCCTTCACCAACACGGCCAACTGCAAGAGCCGCATCACCTACATTGACGGAGAGCGGGGTATTCTGGAATACCGCGGCTATCCCATCGAGGACCTGGCGGAGAATTCGACTTATCTCGAAACGGCTTACCTGATTCTCAACGGCGAACTGCCATCCCGGCAGGAACTCGAGGAGTGGACCTACCAAGTCACTCACCACACCCTCCTGCATGAGAACATCAAGAAGTTCATCGACGGCTTTCGCCATGATGCCCATCCCATGGGCATCCTCATTTCAGCCACGGCCGCACTCTCCACGTATTACCCCCAGGCCAAGAGCGTCCTGGACATCGAATCGAGACGGTTGCAGACCTATCGCCTCATCGGCAAGGTGATCACTCTGGCCGCCTTCGCTTATCGCCACAGCCGCGGCCTGCCCTACGTCTATCCGTGCAACGACCTGAGTTATACCGGTAATTTCCTGAGCATGCTCTTCCGCATGACCGAGTCGCCCTACAAGCCCAATCCCGTCCTGGAGCACGCTCTGGATGTCCTCTTCATCCTGCATGCCGACCACGAGCAGAACTGCTCGACCAATGCCATGCGCAGCGTCGGATCCAGCCAGGCCGACCCTTACGTGAGCATCGCGGCGGCGGCGGCGGCCCTGTACGGGCCACTCCACGGCGGCGCCAACGAGGCTGTCCTGCGCATGCTGTCCAGTATCGGCAACCTGGAGAGGGTGCCCGATTTCATCCGGCGGGTGAAGGCCGGCGAGACGCGTCTCATGGGTTTCGGACACCGGGTCTACAAGAACTACGACCCCCGGGCCCGCGTCATCAAACGGATTGCCGACCAGGTCTTTGAAGTGACTGGTCGCAATCCCCTGCTGAATATCGCCCTGGAGCTGGAGAAGATCGCCCTGGAAGACGAGTACTTCATCAAGCGCAAGCTCTACCCCAATGTTGATTTCTACTCGGGGCTCATCTACCAGGCCATGGGGTTCCCGGTGGACATGTTCCCGGTTCTCTTCGCCATCGGACGAACCGTGGGCTGGATCGCCCAGTGGCAGGAGATGCTCACCGACGGGGAGCAGAAGATCGCCCGGCCCCGCCAGGTTTATCTGGGAGTCCGGCAGAGGGCCTATGTGCCCATGGAGAAGCGGCCATCGACCATGAGAGAAGCATGAGCGACACCAGCCTGGTCACCTATGAGGCTGTGGAGGGGATCGCCTGTATCACCCTCAACGACCCGCCGGCCAACGCGTACACCCATGCCATGATGCGCGCCCTGGACGAGGCCATCCTCAAGGCCCGCTTCGCCGACGACATTCACGTCCTGCTGCTCTCAGGCGCCGGCGAGAAGATGTTCTGCGCCGGCGCCAACATCGCCGAGTTACAGCGCATGGAGCCCAGGTTCAAGGACAATTTCTGCCTGCATGCCAACGAGACCCTGAACCGCCTGGAGCAGACACCCAAGCTGGTCATCGCCGCTCTCAACGGGCACTGCGTGGGCGGGGGCCTGGAAGTGGCTCTCGCGGCGGACCTGCGGGTGGCGCGCCGGGACGGCGGCAAGATCGGCCTTCCGGAGGTCAAGCTGGGCGTCCTGCCCGGCACCGGCGGCACCCAGCGCCTGCTGCGCAGCGTCGGGCGCAGCCGGGCTCTCGAGATGATGGTGACCGGGCGGCTCTACAACTTCGACCAGGCGGCGGCCTTCGGTTTGATCCATGAGATTCTGCCGGCTGAGAACTTCAGCGATGAGGCCCTGGCCTACGCCAGAAAATTCACCCCTCCCCACGGCGCATCCCTGGCCGTCGGCGCCATCAAGCGCGCCGTGGTGAGCGGCGCGGAAATGGGTTTCAGCGAAGGACTCGCCCTGGAACGGGAACTTCAGTCACGTCTCTTTCGCTCGTCCGATTCCACCGAGGGCCTGGCCGCCAACAGGGAAAAGCGCACACCCAATTTCACCGGCAGTTGAATCCTCGCGGCCGCCCGGCCATGGTCCCGGCAGGCGGTTCGCGTCCTTGCTCGGGGACCACAGGTGGAGGTTCCGGTGTCCGCGTCCTGCTCTCTGGTCCATGCTTTTCTCAGACGTGCCTCCATCCCCGCCCACGGGCTGGGGTTGGTGTGCACCGCCCTGCTGGCGCTTTCATCCACCCCGGCGGCGGCATCTACCCCAGCCACGGATCCCAATCTGCAGGCCATGGAGTGGCGGGAGATCGGCCCCTTTCGCGGCGGCCGCTCGGCGGCCGTGGCCGGAATCCCCGGTGACGCCCAGACCTATTATTTCGGCGCAACCGGTGGCGGAGTCTGGAAGACCACCGATGCCGGCGGCACCTGGAAATCGGTCTCGGACGGCTTCTTCGGGGGCTCCATCGGTGCGGTGGCCGTCAGCCAGTGGGATCCCAACGTCATCTACGCAGGTGGTGGCGAGAAGACCATCCGCGGCAACGCCAGCCATGGCGACGGCATCTGGAAATCGACCGATGCCGGGCGGACCTGGACCTTCAAGGGACTGAAGGACTCCCGTCGTATTCCACGAATTCGTATCCATCCCAGAAACCCTGATCTCGTCTATGCCGCGGTCATGGGGCACCTGTTCGCGCCCAGCGCCATGCGCGGCGTCTACCGCAGCCGGGACGGAGGCGAAAACTGGGAACAGATCCTTTTTGCCAATGAAGAAGCGGGCGCGGTGGACCTGGCCATGGACCCCACCAACCCGCGCATTCTCTACGCCAGCCTCTGGAACGTACACCGCACCCCATACAGCCTGTCATCCGGCGGCCCGGGCTCGGGACTCTGGAAATCAATCGACGGAGGCGATACCTGGGAAGAACTGACCGGCAATGAAGGCCTGCCCGAAGGGACATGGGGAATTTCCGGCATCAGCGTCTCACGAGCCGACCCCGACAACCTCTACGCCATCGTGGAGGCTGAAGAAGGCGGCGTATTCCGCTCCCGGGACGCCGGTAAGACATGGACACGAACCAGCAGTGAACGCAAGCTGCGCCAGCGAGCCTGGTACTACAGCCGGATCGTGGCCGACCCGGCGGACACCGAGACGGTCTACGTCCTCAACGTTCGCTTTCAGCGCAGCAAAGACGGCGGCAAGACATTCACCGCCATCGATGTTCCTCATGGCGACAACCATGACCTCTGGATAGACCCCGGCGACCCATTGCGCATGATCGAGTCCAACGACGGCGGTGCCAATGTCAGTTTTGACGGCGGCAAGACCTGGTCTCCCCAGAACAACCAGCCCACCGCCCAGTTCTACCGGGTGACCACCGACAACCACTTCCCATACCGCATCTACGGGGCGCAGCAGGACAACAGCACGGTGCGCATCCTGCACCGGGCACCGGGGGGCTCCATCGGTGTCCGGGATTGGGAGCCCACGGCCGGGGGTGAAAGCGGCCATATCGCTATCAAGCCGGACAACCCCGAAATCGTCTACGGCGGCAGCTATGGCGGTTTTCTCACCCGCGTGAATCACGCCAACAACCAGGTACGGGCCATCAATGTCTGGCCGGTCAATCCCATGGGCTGGGGAACGGAGGAACTGCGCTACCGGTTCCAGTGGAACTTCCCGTTGTTCTTTTCCCCCCACGACAAGGACATGCTTTACGCCGCGGCCAATGTGCTGTTCAAGACCACCGACGAGGGACAATCCTGGCAGGCCATCAGCCCCGATCTGACGCGCAACGACAAGAGCATGCAAGCCGCCTCGGGCGGCCCCATCACCAAGGACAACACTGGCGTAGAGTATTACGCCACGATCTTCGCCGCCGTTGAGTCGCCCCGGCAGCCGGGGTTGATCTGGACCGGCTCGGACGACGGGCTGCTCCACGTCACCAAAGACGGCGGTGAAAGCTGGACCGACGTGACACCCAGGGGTCTGCCGGAGTGGGCCCTGATCAATTCCCTCGAGGCCGATCCGTTCCGGCCGGGGGGGCTCTACCTGGCTGCAACCCGGTACAAGCTGGACGATTTCACGCCCTACCTCTACAGCACCACCGACTACGGGCAGACATGGAAGAGGATCGATAAGGGCATCCCCCGTGACCACTTCACCAGAGTGGTGCGAGCGGACCAACGTGTGCGCGGCCTCCTCTATGCAGGCACCGAACGAGGCGCATACTTCTCCGACGACGACGGCGCCTCATGGCGCTCCCTGCAACTCGGCCTGCCCATCTCTCCCATCACCGACCTGGCCGTGAAAGACGACGACCTCATCGCCGCCACCCAGGGCCGCGGTTTCTGGGTGCTGGACGACCTCACGCCGCTGCAGCAGATGGCCGGCGGCGCCCCCGCACCTCCCCACCTGTTCACGCCCCGTCCCGCCTATCGTCTGCGCGACATGGGACGGCGGGAGGAGAGCGGAGCCGCCGGCAGCAACCCCGCACCCGGTCTCTGGGTGCATTACAGTCTGCCTGAGGTGGACGAGGAGACCGCCGTGCGGATCCAGATCGTCGGACCGGATGACCGTGTGGTGCGCACCTGGGATGGCACCCTGATGCCGCCCGGGGAGCGACAGGCTGAGACCGGGGAGAGCGCTGATGCGGAAGAAGATCCCACCATCAGCGACGAAGAGGAGGATGAAGAAGATGACGCCAACAATCTGGAAGACTTGAAACCGGGCCTCAACCGTTTTGTCTGGAATCTGCGGCATGACGGGCCTGAGAAATTTGCCGGCATGATCCTGTGGGCCGGCATGAAAGATGGCCCCATGGCCGTTCCCGGCGAGTACCGGGTGCGCCTGCAGGTCGGCGACCGCACGGCGGAAAATCCGGCCATCCTGCAGGCCGACCCCCGCAGCCCATCAAGCCGGGCCGATCTCAAGGCACAGTTCGACTTTCTCATGGCCGTGCGCGACAAGCTGACGCAAACCCACGAGGCCATTGCCGCCATCCGCCGGGTTCGGGGCCAGGTCAAAGATCTGCGACCCCGCCTGACAGGTCTGGATGACGCCGACGAACTCACCGGCGACCTGGACGATTTCCTGGCGGCACTGAAAGAAATCGAAGAGACCCTGTACCAGACAAAAAACCAATCCCGCCAGGACCCCTTGAACTTCCCCATTCGCCTCAATAACAAGTTGAGCAGCCTGGCCCGCATGGTGGACATGGGAGATTATCGCCCCACCCGGCAAGCCGAAGAGGTGCGCAAGGAACTGACCGGTGCCATCGATGAGCAACTGGACCGATTGGAGGAAATCTGGGCTGAGACCCTGCCCCGCCTGAACCAGCGCATACGCGCCGCCGGGGTGCCGACCCTCTTTCCCGAGATCGTTGAGGGAGAGAGCACCGAGGAAGCCAGGGGATAGAGAGCCATGCGCATTCTGATCAGCGGTGCGACCGGCCTGGTGGGGTCAGCGCTGTCGCGAGTCCTGCAGGCAGCTGACTGGGAGGTTCACGCCCTGCGCCGCTGGCCCCACCCTGAACGGCAACAGACGGGAGATATGGTCTGGTCGCCACTGACCGGAGAGATAGAGACAGACCGACTGGATGGTCTTGACGCCGTGGTTCACCTTGCCGGCGAGAACGTTGCCGCAGGGCGCTGGACCCGGACCCGCCGTGCCGCCATCCGCGACAGCCGTATTGACGGCACCCGTTTTCTGAGCCGCGCCCTGGCTCGTTGCACGCGACCGCCTGCTGTTCTTGTGTGCGCCTCGGCCGTGGGCTACTACGGCGACAGCGGCGAGGCCTGGCTGGACGAGGTCAGCCCGCCCGGCTCCGATTTTCTCGCCCGGGTCGCGGTGGCCTGGGAGAATGCCGCCGACGCCGCCCGCGACGCCGGCATCCGCGTGGTCCACCTGCGCTTCGGCGTGATTCTCTCCGCTTCCGGTGGTGCACTGGCGCGCATGCTCCCGATCTTTCGCCTGGGCCTGGGCGGCCGCCTGGGCCATGGACGCCAGTACATGAGCTGGCTGTCGCTGCCCGAGGCGGTGTCCATGATTCGGTTTGCCATATCCCAGGCCCAACTGGCCGGCCCCGTCAACGCCGTGGCGCCCGAACCCGTCACCAATGCCTTCTTCACTCGCACCCTTGCCCGGGTGCTCTCACGGCCCGCCGTTCTGCCCTTGCCCGCCTGGGCGGCCCGTGCCGCGCTGGGTGAGATGGCCGATGCGTTGCTGTTGTCCGGTACCCGGGTGCGCCCCACCCGCCTCATGGAATCAGGCTACAATTTTCTCCATCCCGATCTTGAAACCGCCCTCAAGGCCCTTCTGGGAGAGACATCATGACCGGCCCCATCAACATCGTCCTTGCTGCTGCCATGCTCATGGCCATAAGCGGCAGCGACGCCCCCCAGCCGCTCCGCCCGGGGCACAAGGGCGTCACCTATCCCCAGGTGTTGAATGCGCCACTGCCTGTCTACCCCATGGCCGCCACGAGATTCTCTGTGGAGGCCACAATCAGGGTTGCCTTCGTGGTCACTTCCAGGGGGTTCGTGGACCAGGTGCAGATTCTTGAGGCCACCCTGGGAGAGGAAAGCTTGAAGGACGCCGCTGATGTCCCTGGCAAGATCACCACGACTGGATTCGAAGAAGCGGTCCTCGAGGCCATGAACCGCCGACGGTATGCACCGGCCATGCGTCAGGGTCGTCCCGTAGCGGTGCACATGGAGACCACCGTTGTCTTCTCTTCCGAGGAACGGGAAGATCTGCGCAGATGGCAGCAGGTGGAGAAGGGGCTGCATGCCCTGGCGGACGCCACCATTATTCCTGAGGACGCCGACGTCGCGGGCACAAACGGTGTCAGCTATCCGGCGGCCATCAAGCAGCGGGCGCCCATCCAGCCTCACAGCGCTCGCATCAGAGGGATACGCTCCCGCGTCGCGCTCCTCCTGCTGGTGGATGTAGAGGGGAAAGTCGCCGACATCCCTCTCATGCGCGCCCAGCGGCCGGCGCTGGGATTCGCCGAGGCGGCTGCCAACGCGGTCCGGCGCTGGCGTTTTGCGCCGGCCCGGAAAGAGGGGCGGGCGGTAGCCGCCTACCACTGGCTGCAGATGAGCATCCCTTCGTCGTAGACGATCCCCGTTGTTCAGCGCATCTTGCGCGTATAGCGAAAGACCAGCGGCTGCAGCCTCTCCAGCTCACCGGAGACCACCCTGCGGAACGCCTCGCTACCGCCCTCACCCTTCCGTTCCAGGGCCAGGAACCGCGCCAGACGCGGGCGCAAAGACGCCTCGGGCCCATGCAACAGGAAGTGGATCAGGACCCAGGACTCCACCGCAGCCCTGTCCCGCTGAACCGGGTCGGGCCACGGCTCATCGGCCGCATGGTCCAGGAGCGTGGCCAGGGGCACGTGCTGACCCTTGCTGTAAGCGTCGCGCAAGGCGTCCAGGCTCTTCTTGGGCTCCTCGGCAAAGGAGATGGTCGCGGCCACCCGCCCGGCCGGGGAAACATCGGTGATGTACCCCTCGCTGGAACGCACCCGGCCCACGGAAAACGAGCGATCCTTCCGGTAGACGGTCTGCATGAGATAGGTCGCGATACCCTCACGCACCCACCAGGAACCGTTCACCCCTTCGTCGTAGAGAACTGCGTCGTGCATGAGATGGCTCACGCCGTGGAACAACACCGCCACATCACTCCGTGCCAGCAGACCGGCACCGTCCACGGCGACCAGCAACTGGTCGGGCAAGGCCAGCAGACCCGGGAAGGGGCTTTCCCCCGTCACCAGATCAGGCATGTCCCGGCGCAGTGCACGCAATCCTTCCGAGCCTTCGTAAGCGAAGACCTCCAGGCGGTGCCGGGGAGAATGAGGAGGCACCATGCCGCCCACCGTGGCCAGGTACTGCCGCCAGAGCGCCTCCAGGTCCAGGACCGTCTTCCGGCCCTGGTCGCTGCGCGACATGGCCAGGTGCAGACGGAAATGCTCGGTCGTCAGAGCCTCCATGGCCACTTCACCGGCGGTGGTCGCAGCGAACATCGCCGGCACCAGCACCATGGTCAGGAGGGAAATGCGTCTGGATGCCATGAGATCACCCTCGTTGCGAAACGTCCGCCATGGTCAAAAGTCTAGCGGATCGGCCCCTCTCCTTGCCTGCCGGGCAACCTGGGCGTATACAGAGACATTCATTGTACCGCCGCGAGGGAAGACCTCGAATGAGAAATGCTGACGCGATGAGGACAGGCGTAGGGGCGCCTGCCCGGGGGGATGGGTCAGGTGCGTCCGGCTGGTACCACAGGTGTTCTGTTCATGGTGATGAGCCTCATGGCCGTATCGCCACCGCCTGCAGCGACCCGCGTGGCGCTACCTGCATCGGTCACGGGCCGGACACTTGACGGCGGCCTGGTCGGCAGTTCACCCTTTGCCGGTGCGCCGGCAGTCGACACCCTCACCGGTGATCTTCTCTTCCAGACATCCCTCTCGGGTGGCCCGGCGCCGCAGGCACTCCTGCGCATACCGGCAGGGTCCTCGACACCGGGAGTACTGCTGGCCGCGGGAGATGAAGCAACACCCGCATTGGCCTTCGAATCCTTCCTCACGCCGTTCGGCTGCGCCGGGCGGGTCACCTTCTGGTCCGGGCTGGCACCTCGACCACCGGCGACAGCAGAGGGAAGTGGCATCTTCGTCTGGGACCAGGGACAGTTGATGGCCATCGCCCTGGCCGGGGGGACCGCTCCCGGCGGGGGTACCTATCTGGCCCTGGGCAGCGGGCCGCGAGTCGACTCCACCAATCGCCTGACCTACCTGGCCACAACCAGTGACAGCCCCGACGACCTGGTCTTGTTCCACCGGGCAGCAGACGGCACCAACGCCGCCATCCTCACTCCGGGCGATCCGGCAGCAGACGGATCGCCGATCCTCGAGTTGCTGGATACAGACCTTTCCTGCTCCGGCACCCTTGTCGTCCTGGCCACCCTGGAGACGGCCAGCGGTCCCCGCCAGGCCTTGTTGCTCGACACGGGGTCAGGATGGCAACCCAAGCTGATGCAAGGGGATAGTCTGCCCGATGGCACCACCGTCACCACTCTGCGCCTGCCGGCGACACTGACCGCCGACGGCAGCATGCACCTGGTCGTCGACCGGGACACCGTTCCGGCGCCGGCCCTCGTCTCGCTGAACGACTCCGGCAACCTCATCATCCTGGCAGCGGCAGGAGACAGCGGCGGAAGCGGCGGCACCCTGGTCGATTTCGGCCCTCCCACGCCCCTGTCCACAGGACAGGTCGCCTGGCGCAGCGGTCTGAGCGGCGGCAATTTACCGCCCGGGGCTTCCCCATACGTCCTCATGAAGGCCGGCCCCGATACAGCCGCCACGGTTCTGATGGCCCCGGGAGACGCATCGCCGGGTGGAGGCGTCCTCATGGATCTGGGTGACCCCGTGGGCCGTGGGGACGGCATGCTGCACCTCCTGGCCGGAACAGGAGGAGAAGTGACCGGCGAGGGGCTGCTGACCTACACAACATCCGGATCCTGGTCGGCTCGGGCCGGCCAGCTGGTACCGGGCTGGGGCCGGCTCCTGGGCGGAGGATTCCGCACTGCCCGCCCTGCACTGGACGCTGCCGGCCAGGCCGCCTTCATCGCCACCTTCGCCCCGGGCGACGGTGGCGAGGCCCTCTATCTCGCCGCGGCGGGAGACCCCCCCCGGAGACTCCTGGCCCCCGGCGACACCCTCCTGGGCGGAGAGATTCTGGCCGGCCTGGCCGGCCCCGCCACACCGTCGGTCGCGGGAGTGGTCTGGGTTGCCGCCGACCTGAGTGGTGCCGGCGCGGGAGTCGGTTATGTGCGTGCCAGCGAGAGCACCGGCGCCACCCTGGAACTGGCCGAGGGAGACCCCTCCCCCCAGGGAGGGCAGTTCCGCACCCTGGGACGGGTGCCGGCGGCAGGCACAGATGACCGACTGCTCTTCACCGCGACGCTGACCGGCACCACCTCCAGCACCGGCATCTTCATTCTTGATCCCGGCGTGATGCCCGCCACTGTGGCCACGTCCGGCGCCCCGGCGCCGGATGGAGGCGACTTCACATCCTTCGGCTTCGCCCCGGCCATGGCGGGCACGAGGGCGGCATTCATGGCCTTCACCGGCGGCAGCCGCAGCGGCAGCGGTATTTTCGCAGCCGATCTGACCACCATGCCACCGGCCCTGACCGCTCTTGCCCGCAGTGGAGATGCCGCGCCGGGTGGGGGCACACTCCTCTCCTTCCGCGATCCCACGGGCGGTGAGGATGGCACCGTCGCGTTCGTCGCCAACCTGGAAGACGGCACCAGCATCATCCTGGTGGACGGGACGGGCGGCCTCCAGCGCCTCCTCTCCACCGGGGACAACCTGCCGGACGGAGAGACTGTGACGGACATCACCTCCCTGGCACCTGACGACACGGGTACGGTCTACGCCTCTGTCCTGGCAACCGCGCCCGCACCCGTGGCCATGGTTCTCGTCCTCGATGGCGTCACCACCCAGGTTGTCCTGAATGGTGGCGACACCGTTCCCCTGGGCGGAGGTGCGCTGGCCATCCTGAAGGATTTCCCCGCCCTGGGGGCAGGTGGCACACGGCAACTGGTCATGGCGGCGGAACTCCAGGGCTGGAGTTTCGGCGCGGCAGTCATCCACGCCGTGGAAGACAGCGATGGAGATGGCTGGGGCGACCCTCTGGACTGCGCCCTCATGGACGCTTCCGCATGGGCGGTGCCCCCGGCAGTGGCGGATCTCCAGATCCAGTCCATGTCAGGTTCAACCACCAGCCTGACATGGAGCGCTCTCACCCCCGCATCCGGCCCGGGGACAACCCATGAAATTCTATCCGGCGGTATCGCCGATCTTCAGCAGGCAGGCGGTCCCGCCGGCGCCACCTGCGCAGCCAGCGGCATCCCTGGCGGCGCCGGCAGCGTCGCTGACGGCGAGCCGGCCGTGGGCACGGCCAGGTGGTACATGGTGCGCGGCCGCAACGCCTGCGGTGTCGGGTCCCTGGCCGGATCGGGCCAACCCCGGAGCGTGTCTTCTGTTGTCTGTGCCACACCCTGACTGCGTTTCTTCTCCCGGTCGAATCCCTCCTGGCCGTGCCCGGCAGCCATGAAGAAAGCCCAGAAACAGATGGCGACGCCGGCCCACGCGGCGGCTTTCCAGATCGCGGCGGTGCGCGGGTTCATGGTGCGACCACCCATCAACAGACCGGCGACCAATCCCCCGGCCAGCCCGCCGATGTGGGCAAAGTTGTCGGCCCCCATCACGAACCCGAAGAGGATCACATAAATGGTCCATGTGATCATGGATCGCTTGATGGCGTGGCCCGCCGGCCCACCCCGGCGCCAGCCGGTGATCATGGCCAGGCCGATGAGGCCGAAGACTGCGCCCGAGGCCCCCACATATGGGACGTTTCCCATACCCAGCAGCGGCCTGACGAAATTCGAAGCCAACCCGCCACTGACCCCGCTGAGGAGATAGATGACCCAGGTGCGGTGGCCGCCGAACTCCTCCTCGATGAGACGGCCGACCTGTATGACCACGTAACAGTTGAAGAACAGATGGATCAAACCACCATGGAGAAAAAGTGGTGTGAACAACCGCCAGTATTCACCACCTTGACTCACCCAGGGGCCGTAACCCCACCCGAAACGAGCCAGGGTGTAACTGTCGAAACCCAACAGGCTGAAGAGTCCGCTCAAGCCACCCCCCCTGGGCTGAGCGAAGCCGCCGGCAAACCCCATGAGGACATACACGGCGACATTGGCGGTCACCACCATGGCCGTCACGGAACGGGTGAGCGGCAGGGCGTTGGCGATGTAGCGCGCGACACCGGGGGCGCGCACCGACGCCAGGGAGACACCACAGGAGGGGCAGGCACCCTGGCCGGCCGGGACCAGACTGCGGCAGGAGGGACACATCTTGAACTTGCCTGTGGCCGCCCGCAGGCGATTGGATCTGCGGGCACGCGCCTCGGCCTGGGAGGTGCGCCAGTTCCGCCAGCGCCACAGCAGGCGCGTGCCGTTGAGGCCGAACTGGTTGCAGAGCGTAGCCACCCGTTCCACCAAACGGTCCAATGGACTCTCCTGTTCCAAGCGCTCCTCCCGCACCACGACACCGACGCAGGTAGCATCATAGGCCAACAGGACCGCAGGGACGCGACCTGCCCCATGGTATATTCGCGCCATGCCTGCAGCCACCATGCGCGCGGTCAGGATCCATGCCCACGGAGGTCTGGATCAGTTGAGACTCGAAAGTCTGCCGGTGCCCGAGCCCGGCCCCGGTGAGGTGCGGGTCCGGGTTCACGCCAGCGGCCTGAATCATCTGGATCTCTGGGTGCGCCGCGGCGTGGCAGGACACACTTTCCCTCTGCCCCTGACACCCGGCTGTGATGCCGCCGGCATCCTCGAACGCCTGGGAGAGGGAGTGAGCGGCCTGCATGAGGGAGACGATGTCGTGGTCGCTCCCGGCCTGTCATGCGGAACGTGCGCCGCCTGCGTATCCGGTGATGATCACCTCTGTGCCGACTACGGGATTCTGGGAGAAACCCGCGACGGCGCCAACGCCGACTTCGTCGTCGTTCCGGCCCGAAATATCATGGCCAAACCCGAATGCCTCGACTTTCCCGCCGCGGCATCGTTTTCCCTGACGTTTCTCACGGCCTGGCACATGCTCGTGGCCCGGGCCGGGCTGCGGCCGGGTGAGACCGTGTTGATTCATGCGGCCGGCTCAGGTGTTTCGTCTGCCGGCATCCAGATCGCGAGCCTGTTCGGTGCCCGCATTCTGGTGACCGCCGGCTCGGCCGAGAAGCTGCGCCGGGCACGAGAACTGGGCGCCCATGAGGCCATCTCCTCCCGCGACCCGGAGTGGCCCCGCGCCGTGCGCAAGCTGGCCGGACGGGGAGGCGTCGACGTGGTCCTGGATCATGTGGGCAGTGATACGTTCGCCGGCTCCCTGCGCACCCTGGCCAAAGGCGGGCGCTATGTCTTCTGCGGCGCCACCTCGGGCTTCGAGATGAAGGGCGACTTCCGCCCCGTGTTCTTCAAGAACCTGGCGATCCTGGGGTCCACCATGGGCAGCCAGGGTGAGCTCCGCCGCGTCAGAGATCTCATGGCGGCAGGGCGCCTTGTCCCCGTGGTCCATCAGGTCCTGCCCCTGGAGAAGGTCGCCCAGGCCCATGAACTGCTGGAAGAACGCCGCGCCTTCGGCAAGGTGGTCCTGACCCTCGCAGGCGATCCTCCCCACGCCCCCACATCCCGGTGAACAGCTTCGATTCAGGCCTCCTCGGTGAGTTCGCCATCTGGTATGTGGTCTTTCTCTTCTCCCTGACGCTGCACGAGGGCGCCCATGCGCTCGTGGCCTGGTGGGGAGGCGATGACACCGCCTACCGCGGCGGCCAGGTCACCCTCAATCCATGGCCCCACCTGCGCCGGGAACCGTTCGGGACGGTTCTGGTGCCCCTTTTCACCTTCTTCTCCATGGGCTGGATGATGGGCTGGGCCTCCACGCCCTACGACCCGCACTGGGGACAGCGCCATCCCCGGCGCCAGGCGCTCATGTCCCTGGCCGGCCCGGTGGCCAACCTGCTGTTCGCCGCCGTGGCCTTTCTGGTGATGAAAATCCTCCTGGCCGGCGGTCTCCTGGCCTCCCCCGCCAGCGCCAATTTCTCGCGCCTGGTGGCACCTCCACCGGGGACACCCGAGGGCTCGCTCCTTGTGCCCCTGGCACTCCTCCTCTCGGTGGCCGTCAACCTGAACGTACTCCTGGGCCTCTTCAACCTCATCCCCCTGCCACCCCTGGACGGCGCCGGCGTCCTTGAGGGCCTCCTGCCCGGACCGGC
>Ga0114949_10000566_pt1 | contig 20288 bp, 21 predicted proteins | sample N074metaG_FD_83505 | JGI IMG/M metagenome (GOLD analysis project Ga0114949, IMG submission 83505) | Deep subsurface microbial communities from Kermadec Trench to uncover new lineages of life (NeLLi) - N074 metaG | ecosystem: Environmental > Aquatic > Marine > Ocean trench > Sediment | place...
CAAGTTCTGGTGCCATTTCCTCCACAACCCGGTGAGAATCAATATATGCGAATTGATCTTCGATCTGCACCAGATTTTTGGTGATCATGTCCACAGCTTTTCCAGCCATTACTCCGGCTTTTGAGGGGATAATGCCTTGCCATCCAAGGTATGGGGGTATTCCTCGAAATTCAAGAGGATAAAAAGTCATTCTAATTGCCAAAATGTTGGTTGTCCAACCAACCAACCCACTTATCAAAGGAATAAGCCCATAAATCCAGTTTTCAATCAGGAATTCCATTATAAACAACTCTGGTTATTGATTCAAGAAATTTGAAATTATGAATTATAATGACTCTTTCCCCTAACCGTATAGGTTTGTAATACAAACTAATAATATTTTCTTATTTTTAGCCTGAGTTTCCTTCGATTAGTATTAACAATCTCACCAGCTGTTTGATTATAATTTATTGAATGTTATGGATGTGGTTTTAAAAATGCAGCTCAATGTCTTGATCCATCTGGCAATGGTAGATGGGGAAATTTCCAAGGAAGAGAAAAAAACGCTGGAAGCTATCGCCAGCAAGCATAATGTCAGCCCTTTTCAATTAGAGGAAATGATCCAATACCCGAAGCCGATCGAATCGTTAGGAGCACTAAGCAACGATGTTAAGTTCGAGTACCTCTACAGTATTGTTGATCTTATGAATATTGATGATGAAATTGATCAACGGGAGATACATTTTTGTCAGAATATGGCAGTCCGATTGGGTTATTATAAGGAAGTCATCGATGAGCTCTGGAGCGAGATACTTGAAAACAAGGATCTGAGAAAGAATAAAGAAGAAATAAAGAAAAAGATCCAAAAATTCAACCCCTACATCTGAGTCCTGGACACATCATCGGATGGTACCGGATCAAATTATTTACTTTTCAAGCAACATTTCTTCGAACTTTTTAAAGGTGTGTTCTGGGTTGATCCCGCAACTTAAATGATAGTTAATATGGTCGACCAGGTCATCTACCACTCCAGATGCAAAATCCAGTTGATTGACTAATTGCTTACAAACCACTTCTTCTCTTGGGTCGATTTCTCCGTCAATCATCATCACCCAGACAAAGTCAAAAATCATTCTAAACCGTTGGTAGTAATTGTCGGGTATTACTACAGGGGCTTGATCTGGAGATTCCTTTATGCTTTCGAACTCCAGGTTGCTGAGCCCCATTTTTTGTGCAGTATATAACAAATACTCTTCTTCACGTTGGTCTAAGTGAGCATCGGCCAGTGCGATGCGGAAAAGTTGTCTTAAATAATTCTTTTTATGATCTACTTGATTCATCCTCCTCAAAAGTTATGTCCAAGCTCCAAAGTATTAAAACCCTGTAGAACGAACCAGAGAATATCAGTTGCTATATTCCACATGTAATAAAACCTTTAATATAGGATAAATGATTTCCAATAACGGATTTTACAACATAATCAGGAATAATATCAACCAGGTAATATATCAGTGGCTTTGCTATAGTTGAACTCACGTATTGTGCATACCTTCGGGCATCATTTATTTTATAAAAGTTAAAACTCGGTAAAATATGTTTAGTAAATCAGAAGCACAAGGTACGGCAGAGTCCAACACAATTATTGGCACAGGCACCTCAATTGAAGGAAATGTTGAATCTTCAGATAACGTACGAATTGAAGGTAAATTAAAAGGTATAATTAAAACGAAATCCAAGATTGTTTTGGGTGCATCTGCGGTGATAGAAGGTGATATCTTTGCACGCAATGCGGAGATCCTGGGAACCGTTAAGGGAAAAATTGAAGTAACTGATTTACTGATACTGGGTGAAGGCTGCAAAGTTCAGGGAGACATCATTACCAATAAACTGGAAGTCAGGGATGGGGCCTCATTTAATGGTGATTGCTCCATGGGTGTCAAAACCAAAGAGATTAAGTTGGAGCGTGAAAAAATAGAATCTCCAAGTTTGATGACTGCCAATTAAAGATAAGTATCTAGCTGAGTATTTTTTTGATATGTGCAGGTTGAAAATTCAAACGAATTTTCGGCCTGCAATTTTTTTGTTTTATTGGCTGATTTGAACCATTATGTTTCTATGAAATTGACTTATCTTTAAAATCTCATACTCAGGCATTTCATTAATGAAATCAGAACATCAGGTAGATACGAACATATTAACCGAATTCTTAAAGGAGCTGTTGATCCGGCAAATTGATGAGCCTGCTAAAAAATGGCTTCTAGAGAAATTGAACGAGATAGGCCGTCAACCTCAACCCAGGGATCTTTTTTTGATGTTTAGTGCTGTGCCCAGATTTCTTGGGAAAAGCAATCTGGATTTAACCACTGAGGAGGTAATTCGGCTTGAAGAAATAAGGCAGGGCTTAAGCCTGGAGGGTTGGACCGTACCTCAGACAGCCCGGGTACTTACCCTTTGTAGTTTCCAGTTCGAAGATGAGACATCCTTCCTACAGTTGTTGGATCAAATATTTAGCATTGCTGAAGTTACCGAACTGGTCGCACTATATAGTGCCCTGCCACTCTTACCTTACCCGGATTTGCTAAAAACCAGGGCCTCAGAGGGGATCAGGACCAATATGTCCGTAGTATTCGACGCGGTGGTACTTAACAATCCATTCCCTTGTGAGTATTTGGATGAGGCGGCATGGAATCAAATGGTGTTGAAAGCTCTTTTTATGGAACGGCCGCTGTACAAAATTTATGGTCTTGAGCAGCGTGCCAATTTGCAGTTGAGTAAAATGATATCGAATTTTGCCCATGAAAGATGGGTGGCGGGGCGTCCTACTTCTCCAGAAATGTGGAGACCGATAGGCAAATATGGCCCGGACACTATCTACCAGGACCTTGAAAGGCTTGCTAATATTGACCATCCAGATCAGCAGGCTGCCGCTATACTGACTGCCGGCACTCTGAACACAAAGGAGGCCAAGTCCTTCCTGGAAAGACATTCTTTGGTTGCTGCTGAAGTTAGTGAAAATAATACCACCTGGGATGACATTGGAATGCGTTGGCTGGCACACCAAAACTAAACGAATTTAAAATAACAAATATGTTTATAGATCCACACATTCATATGACTTCCCGCACCACGGACGATTACCAGGCTATGCGGGATGCAGGCATTGTCGCCATAATTGAGCCTGCGTTCTGGCTTGGACAGCCGCGTACTACTGCAGGTTCTTTCAAGGATTACTACAGTAGCCTGGTTGGCTGGGAAAGGTTTAGGGCCAGCCAGTTTGGAATTAAGCACTACTGCACCATAGGACTCAATTCCAAAGAGGCCAACAATGAAGCGCTGGCGGAGGCAGTAATGGATATTCTGCCCTTGTTTGCTTGTAAGGAGGGCGTGGTTGGAATTGGCGAAATCGGGTTCGATGATCAAACCGACATCGAAGAAAAGTATTTCAGACAACAACTTGAACTGTCAAAAGAGCTAAATCTTCCAGTACAGATCCACACGCCACACAGAGACAAGAAACGTGGAACAACCAGAAGTATGGACGTAATACTTGAACACGACATTGACCCTGGGCTGGTAATAATAGACCACAACAATGAAGAGACCGTAAAGGAAGTACTTGACCGGGGGTTTTGGTGTGCATTTACTATTTATCCGTTTACCAAAATGGGGAATAAGCGAATGGTGGCAGTTGTTCAGCAGTTTGGCAGTGAAAGGATCATTGTTGACAGTTCGGCAGACTGGGGGATCAGTGATCCACTAGCGGTGCCAAAGACTGCAGGACTTATGGCAAAAAGCGGAATAAGCGAAGACGATATCAAGCTCACATGCTACCAGAATGCACTTGCAGCCTACGGGCAAAGCGGGCAAATGAATGAAAGTGACTGGTCCGATGATGAGTCCGTGGATCAGAATCAGCTTTTTGAAGGGAATTCTGTACTGAGGGGACAAAGACCAGGCACTACATCTAATATCATAAGATAGCCTTGTCCAATATGAGCAATTTCAGGGCATATCTATCGTTAATGCGCCCACCCAATCTGCTTACTGCTCTGGCGGATATACTGGCAGGATTTGCGGCCGCCGCCGCTTTACAGCATACTGTTGGAAATGAAGTTTTTGGATTTATCCGGCATGATTTACCATGGGTTAATTTAGGGTTGATAGGGATTGCCAGTATGTGTTTATATGCTGGAGGGGTGGTTCTTAATGACTTTTTTGATGCGGATCTGGATCAGTTGGAACGACCGGAACGACCCATACCAACAGGCCAGGTATCTCGTTTTAGAGCTGCTCTGATGGGGGGTATACTTCTGATACTTGGAGTGGTACTAGCTTTTCTGTCTGATCCAATCAGTGGTTGGATTGCTTTGGGAGTAGGTGTATTGGTACTCTTGTACGATGCCATTACCAAGAAGAACAATTTTTTAGGACCCCTGAATATGGGATTATGCCGTGGAGGTAATTTGTTACTTGGCATTAGTATTTTTCCTCAGCAGGTGGTTACCATAGGCTTCCTGGTAATCATCCCCATTATCTATATTTCAGCAATCACGCTGGTTAGTCGGGGCGAAGTACACGGTGGGCGTAAGGCATCTTTTAACATCGCTCTGGTAATGTATTTGCTTACTGTGGCCATGGTACTTTCGTTGGGTGTTTTGAATGAGTTTGAGGTCCTGAATAGTTTAATTTATCTGGCATTCCTTTTATTGATTGTCTTACCACCTTTGTTCAGGGCAAGGCGAACCAATGATCCTTCTATGATCGGAGTAGCTGTAAAACATGGAGTTTTGGGGTTGATAATTTTGAATGCAGCCGTTGCTTCCGGTTTTGCGGGCTGGTTTTTCGGGTTATTGTTACTAATATTGCTACCTTTTTCCACATTATTAGCAAAATTGTTTGCGGTCACTTAGTGTATTCATGAAATCCCTTCAACAATCTTTTACTGTCTCCTATCACTATGATGTTCTGTTTACCCGGGATCTTTTTAATGAAGGTAATAACACCTTACTCAAGGTATTGAATGCTACAAATCAACCACAAAAAGTACTTTTTGTGGTTGATCAGGGAGTAATTGATCATCATCCACAATTGCTGCCAAAAATTCAGCAATATACCAACAGACATTCCCGGCAGATTATTTGTATGGAAGCTCCCATTGCCATACCTGGTGGAGAGCAATGTAAAAATGACTACGGGCAGGTGGAGATGCTGATACAGAAAATAAGCGAACTGGGAATTGACCGTCACTCCTATATAGCTGCTATTGGAGGTGGATCAGTGCTTGACGCTGTCGGTTTTGCAGCCGCCATCAGTCATCGGGGTATCCGATTAATCAGGATTCCTACTACAGTACTGTCACAAAACGACTCAGGAGTTGGGGTTAAGAATGGTGTGAATGCATTTGGTAAAAAGAACTTTATCGGGAGTTTTGCACCTCCGGCAGCGGTAATAATTGACCAGGAATTCCTCCATACGCTGGATCCCAGGGACTGGAGGTCAGGCATTGCCGAGGGCATCAAAGTGGGACTGATAAAAGACGCTGTTTTTTTTAATTTTATCGAAGATAATGCTGAGAAACTGAAACACCGGGATATGGAAGTAATGCAACATCTGATCTATAGATGCGCCGAACTCCATTTACAACACATTGCCTCCGGCGATCCTTTTGAAATGGGCTCGTCACGCCCGCTCGATTTTGGTCACTGGTCCGCCCACAAATTGGAACAGATAACAGCTTATGAGATCAGGCACGGAGAGGCTGTGGCAATTGGTATGGCCCTTGATTCTGTATATTCATACCTGAAAAAAAGACTTCACAAATCTGAACTTAAGCGCATCCTGGGATTGATGAAATCCCTGGGATTTGACCTGTATCACCCGGGCTTGAGCAACCCCGAGCTATTAAAAGGTCTTCGGGAGTTCCAGCAGCATTTGGGTGGCCAATTGACAATTATGCTACTGGAAAATATAGGTGCCGGAGTAGAGGTCCATCATATAGATACGGAACTGGTATTAAAAAGCATTAAATTATTAGAGGATTTCCACAGCAATAGCGTCCTTGAATTATGAAATTGCCTTCCCATGGTCATATAACCTACTGTTCTAACATACATCCGGGAGAAACCTGGCCAGAGGTGTTAACATCCCTTCAAACTCATTTACCAGCGATAAAGCTGCAGGTTTCACCCAATGGTCCTATGGGGATTGGTTTGCGTTTATCAAACCAGGCAAGCATTGAGCTTAAAAAGCTGGGAATTGAGCCTTTTTTGGAATGGATGCAGCTGCAAGGGTTCTACGTGTTTACTATGAATGGATTTCCATATGGAGGATTCCATAGACAAACTGTCAAGGATCAAGTACACCAACCAGACTGGACCACCGATGAACGAGTGATATATACTGAGAGATTGTTCGATCTTTTGGCGAAAATGGTTCCGGAGGGTATGGATGGGGGTATCAGTACCTCACCGTTATCCTACAAACCCTGGTGGACAATGGAGCAGCATCACACCGTTTTCAGGGCTGCCACCGAAAATTTATTAAAAATAGTTGTGCAGTTGCATCGTTATCAGCAACAGGGTATTACCCTTCATCTAGATATAGAACCAGAGCCTGATGGACTTATAGAAAACTCCTTGGAAACAGTCCGATATTTTGAAGAATGGTTAATGCCATTAGGTAGAAAAGTACTTAGTGGTCAACTCAACGTCACGGAGGATGAAGTTGAGAAAATCATAAAAAGACACGTAATGGTCTGCTACGATGTTTGTCATTTTGCTGTAACCTATGAGTCACCGGCTGAAGCAATGGGCCGGTTTTTAGAGGCTGGAATTGGCATAGGAAAAATCCAGATCAGCTCTGCGCTTAAAGGTAATTTTACCGGCAATCAGTACTCCCGGGAAGAGTATGCCAAGGTGTTTAAGTCACTGGATGAACCGACTTATTTGCACCAGGTGGTGGCCCGGGACTCTGAAAATAAATTGCATCAGTATCAGGATCTCCCGGATGCGCTGAATTATCTTAGCCAGCCTGATGTAATTGAATGGCGAACACATTTCCATGTTCCCGTTTTCATAGAGTCCTATGGACTTTTACAATCAACTCAAGGTGATATTCGAGAAGTGCTGCAGTTATGGATCAATTCACCAATGACCAATCATCTGGAAGTAGAAACCTACACCTGGGAGGTGCTTCCTGATGAACTGCAAACGGATATCACTACTTCCATTGCCAGGGAATTGCACTGGGTAATTGAGCAATTGAGATAGGATTATGCGACGTTCTGTAGTCATCAATGTTGTTGGCCTTAGTGAGCGGGTAATCGACACGCACACACCTTTTCTGCAAAGCTGGTCCCGGCGGATCCCTAAAAACCACATCAAGCCCCAGGTGCCGGCAGTCACCTGTTCAGTACAGACTACATACCTCACTGGTCAACCACCAAGCGTCCATGGTATTGTTGGCAACGGATGGTATTTTAAGGATGAGTGCGAGATAAAGTTTTGGCGGCAATCGAATAAATTGGTAGAGGCGCCAAAGATTTGGGAAGCTGCCCGAAAATTTGATCCAAATTTCACCTGTGCCAATCTATTTTGGTGGTACAATATGTATTCCAGTGTTGACTATTCAGTTACTCCGCGTCCTAACTACCTGGCAGATGGCAGGAAGATCCCGGATGTTTACAGCCATCCCCCGCAACTCAGGGACCATCTGCAGCAACGTCTTGGCCAATTTCCTCTGTTTGAGTTTTGGGGGCCAAAAACAACCATTCGGTCTAGTAAATGGATTGCCAATGCGGCTATAAGTATCGAAAAGCAGTATCAACCCACACTTTCTTTGGTATATCTTCCCCACCTGGACTATTGCCTGCAAAAGTTTGGACATAGCTCGGAAAAGATCAGCGGTGACCTGGAGGAAGTTGATCAACTAATTGAAGTATTGGTTACCTTTTATGAGGATCGTGGGGTACATGTAATTTTACTTTCAGAATACGGAATTACAGAGGTGTCAAATCCCATATCTTTAAATAGGATACTACGGAAAAAGGGCTGGCTGCAAGTACGGGAGGAACGCGGGTTGGAATTACTGGATGCCGGTGCCAGCAAGGCCTTTGCAGTGGCGGATCATCAGGTAGCCCATGTCTATGTTAACAATTCTCAGGATATTCCCAAGGTCAGATCTACTTTGGAAGAGGTAGACGGAGTTGCCGAAGTGTGGGGAGCAGAGGAAAAGAGCATTAATCAAATGGATCATCACCGAAGCGGTGATCTAATGGTATTGGCCAGGCCAGATAGTTGGTTCACTTACTATTACTGGTTCGACGACGCCAGGGCCCCGGATTTCGCCCGTACCGTGGCCATACACCAGAAACCAGGTTACGATCCGGTAGAAATGTTTGCCGACCCAAACATCAAATGGCTAATGCCTCTGGTAGGATGGAAATTACTTAAGAAAAAGCTGGGATTTAGGGTGCTGATGGACATTATACCGCTGGACCCTTTGTTGATCAGGGGCTCACATGGAATTGTGCCCAAGGACCAGGTTGACTGGCCGGTATTATTTGCCAACGGTTTGACTCCTGGTGCCACCCTGAGCGCTACGGGAGTGTACCAGATGATTTGGGATCAACTCACGAATTAACCGCTTGCTTGGCCCGCATAACAAATAAATGCCAGCCCATGGATACACCGCCAATCAGTAATCCAAGAGATTCACGAGCTTCTTCAATCGCCGGGGTAAAGCTGCCATCTTCCTTCAGTAGTATACCTTCAAAAGTATCTGGCCAAAGCATCACAGCCCCGGCTAAAAAAGCTATTAACGCTATCCATAGTACTGGTCGGCTGTCTTTTCCAAGAAATACCAAAAGTGATAATAAAGCAGCAGCTCCATAGATTAACATCCAGACCATGGCATCCGGGTCATTAATTTGAAAAATGGCAAATACTACGAAGAGCAGGGTCCAAAAGATCGCACTAATTTTTTTCATAAGCTTGAGTATTTTGGGCCATATTACGCATTATCATTTACAAACACCAAATTATTTATCTGCAGGATTTTACTTTGAATTGAGTTTTGTTAACTTATTTAAACTACTAATAAATGAACGGTCATGAAATTCCAATTCTTAGTCATATTCGCAATGATTTCTACAGCCTGTCAATCAGGTCCTTCTGCCCAGGAAAATGATCTGGTTCCAACAGGCGAGATAGTGGTATTTACTAACGTGGGGGTAATATCAATGGAGAGCGAATCGCCATTGATGAACCAAACAGTGGTCATTGAACATGACAAGATTTTTGATATTGGACCGGAAGCGAAGTATCCGGAAGACGCACAGGTGATAGATGGTAGCGGTAAATATTTAGTTCCGGGATTAGCAGAAATGCATGCCCACATCCCAACGCCCCAACAAGGAAATGAGCTCATTGAGGAAACACTGTTTTTATATCTTGCTGCCGGAGTAACTACCATTCGTGGGATGCTTGGACATCCCAGACATTTGGAGCTGCAAAATCAGGTAGCCGAGGGTTCAATATTGGGCCCCCACATCTATACTTCGGGCCCGTCTATTAATGGCAACACCGCCCCAGATGTTGAAACGGCAACGCAAATGGTAAAAGACCAGAAGAAGGCCGGTTACGACTTCTTAAAGTTACATCCTGGGTTAAAAAGAGAGGTATTTGATGCTATAGTAAGCACTGCCAAAGAGGTTGGTATCCCCTATGCAGGCCATGTCTCAAGAGATGTTGGAATTCACCATGCCTTGGCCTCTGACTATGCCAGTATTGATCACATAGACGGTTATGTAGAGGGGTTGGTCCCCCCTGGAAAAGGAGTTAACCCTGAAGAGAACGGTTTCTTTGGAATCAATTTTACAGACTTGGTGGATGAAGAGCTGTTGCCTGCCCTCATTCAGACAACCATAGACCACCATGTATGGATAGTACCCACCCAGTGCCTGGCAGAAAGGTGGTCGGGACCTTCCACAGCTGCAGATTTGTTAGCTGACCCGGAAATGACCTACATGTCAGGGGAAACACTGGGACGGTGGGAAGAAAGCAAGGATCAGATGCAAGCAAATGCTGCCTATGATCCCGGTAGAGCCCAACGATTCATTGACCTCCGGAGAAGGATTATCAAAGCAATGTATGACAGTGGTGTAGGTATTTTACTGGGGTCAGATGCTCCACAGGTATTTAACGTACCCGGATTTTCCATTTACCATGAAATTGAAATGTACGTAGCTGCTGGATTGACTCCTTATGAGGCTCTGGTAACTGGCACAGTAAATCCCGCACGATATTTCGGGCACGAAAATGACCGGGGATTGATCAAGAAAGGCTATCAGGCAGATATGGTTTTGATAGATGGGAATCCATTTACTGACATTTCCAATTTGGGGAAAAGGTCCGGGGTAATGATTCGGGGCAAGTGGCTGTCTCAGGATTATATTGAAGAAAAGCTGGCACGGATCGCTGAAAATTATGCCAACTAAGTTGGTGTTGGTCGTAGGATCGCTTTGCTTAACCTACGACTACTTTCTCTTCACTGGTTGTAGCATTCGCTACGACCGACTACTAATGTTCCACTTCAATTACTGAATGATATGCAGCTCCAACTTTCCAACTTCATCCTTTTCATAATCTGAGCAACTACTCCAAATCCAGGCTGAAGGATCATTAACAAACCCAGCCACTACTGGGTTAAGGTGAATATAATTTAGTCGCTGATCCATCATAACGTTGTTATCTAACTCGATGGGGTGGTTGTGTTGCTGCCACAACTGGAAATTACAGTTCCTACTATTATTTTGGCCAGCTTTCTTAAACATCCAAAGAAGCCAAGCCCGACGGCTTTCCCGGAGATTTTCTGTAATAAGCTCGATTAGCTTGACTGAAGTATATCGTTTAAAATCCCGAATTGTATCTGATAATTTATATCCATCCGTAACGCTCAGTATCAAGTGGACATGACTGGACATAATACAATACGCATGAATTCTTAGACCCTTGTTCTGTTTGCAATAATAAAGACTATCTATGATTATTTGCCTGTACTCATTACGGATAAACAGGTCAATCCATTCAACTACTGTAAAAGTGACAAAGTGTAATGCCAATTGATTTCGGATGGCGTACTTTCTTCCCATGCCGGAAGATAGTGTTAGTCAGTCTCAGAAATGGATGGACATATTGGATAAACTTCGGTCGTAGGACCGCTTTGCTTAACCTACGACCAGTTGTGGTGCACTGGTTGTAGCATCCGCTACCATCGACGAACCATTATTGTTCACTAAACTTGTAAACCTTACCACTAATACTACAAAAATAAAGCTCCTGCAAGTGATCTGTGCCGAAAGTGGTAATCCTATGATTGGTATCATATAAAAGTTGGTTTTCGGGATTCATGGAACCGGATTCCAAGGCCCAAATTCTACCAGAAACATAATCAGCATACACATACCTGCCCGCCAGACTGGCGATAGAGCCCCTGTACACCACACCTCCAGTGATAGAGGCATTGCCATCGTCATGTAGGTAGTGATAATATGGCTCAATTAGTCCGGATTGGTCACAGTTAGCACTTTGGAAACAATCAGATGCTTCCATTATTCTCCATCCATAATTGCCTCCGTTTTCTATAATATCGATCTCCTCAAATTCGTTTTGACCAACATCTCCAGTCCATAACAAACCAGTCTCCGCATCAAAGCTAATACGCCATGGGTTTCGCAAACCATAAGCAAAAATTTCTTCCCTTGCACCAGATTGGTTACCGGCAAACGGATTGTTCGTTGGAATGCCATAGTTTAGATTTTCAGTCGGGTTGTCTATATCAATGCGCAAAATACTACCCAGTAAGGTACTGGTATTTTGGCCGTTTCCCTGTGGGTCACCACCAGATCCGCCATCTCCAACGGCAATGTACAAATACCCATCCGGTCCAAATGCCAGTTGCCCGCCATTATGATTGCCAAATGGCTGGGTAAATTCCATCAGCACAAATTCTGATGAAGGTACAGCTACCGTAGGGTTTTGGACATCAACTTCAAATCTTGAAATTCTGGTAGTTCCATGAGATGTAGTGTAATTGACATAAAAATATCCATTCTGTAAATATCCAGGATGAAAGGCCAGGCCTAAAAGCCCTTCTTCGTTATCCCGGTCATCAACCACAGACCGAATGTCAAGAAAAGCAGCTGCACTTTCAGTATCCGGATCATTGTGAAATACCTGGATCACTCCCCGTTGTTCCACTACAAATAAGTTATCATCGCCATAGTTTTGTAAATCAACTGGACGATTAAAATCCAGCGACGGAAATGCCTCAACTATATGCAAGCTGTCTCCAGCAGGTCCGGGAACTATTAGCGTATCGGAATTGTGATCACAACCTGCAGCCAACACACTAGAAAATATTAGGACGCGAAAAAATAATGTCATTTTCTTAAAAATGATTGTTAGCTCTCAAATGGAACGATTACTTTGGATATTTAGTCTGATTTTTTAAATTCCCCAAACCTTGCCCATTACTATGTCTTTATTCATATGTGAAACTATTCTATATTGTACAAAAAATTTGTCATGAAACATTTAAGCTATTTCTGTGCCGGTGTTTTGCTTTTTACCGGTTGTCAGCAACAAAAGAATTCGGAGGAATCAACCGCTGAGGATATCCCAGAGACCGATGAAACTGTGCTGGAAAGGATTGATCCGGCCCTCGATCAGATCATTAGCCTGGATGCAGAACTGGAAATACTAGCTGAGGGGTTTGACTGGACAGAGGGTCCATTATGGCTGGAGGAGCAAAGTATGTTGATATTTTCAGATATCCCTCCAAACACCATTTACTCATGGAGCGAAAAGCACGGTAAAAAAGTCTATATAAATCCTTCTGGGTATACCAGTGAAACCGAAAGAGGGGGCGAAGTTGGTTCAAATGGCTTGTTACTGAACCCTGAGGGTAAACTGGTCTTGTGCCAGCACGGCGACAGAAGATTGGCGGTAATGAATGCTCCATTAGGATATCCTGAACCTGATTATACTACCATTGTTGATAATTTTCAGGGTAAAAAACTAAACAGCCCCAATGACGCGGCCTACAGCAGTAGTGGGGATTTGTATTTCACTGACCCTCCTTATGGGCTGGAGAAGAATATGGATGATCCGTTGAAGGAGCTGGATTTCCAGGGAGTTTATAAATTTGATGCTCAAGGCCAACTACACCTGCTAACCGACCAGATGACCCGGCCAAACGGCATTGCGCTATCCATAGATGAGCGTAAGCTTTATGTAGCAAATTCTGACCCGGAGCAGGCCATCTGGATGGAATATAATATCCAGAAGGATGGTCAGTTGGATGAAGGCCGGGTGTTATATGATGCTACTGAATGGGTAGGAAAAACTAAAGGACTTCCCGATGGTTTAAAAGTCCATCCATCCGGTGTTATTTTTGCAACCGGACCGGGAGGAGTTTGGATATTTAGTGTTGAGGGAAATCACCTGGGCACCATCCACACCGGTCAGGCTACCTCTAATTGTGCCTTTGGCAATGACAATCAGTATCTCTATATAACTGCTGATATGTACTTAATGCGCATAGCACTTCTCTAACAAATAAAGTTATCTGGTAATGCGGTTATTACCCTGATCCATTAAATACTTTAAATGCTCCAGAACTTTGCCTACCGTTACAATGCCTTCTTCGGTTTTACCGGGTTTGAGAAAGGAAATTAAGGAGCGATTTCCGGATCGAATTCTGATATAGTTACCTTTTGAACTATGTCCTGTTTTCATGGAATTTATGACCAAAACTGTTTAACGTAATTCTATAACACAAAACAAGCAGTTAGTTGTTCCATTTATTCTAATAAAAAAACCTCAGCGAGCTGGTTTTTTATTAGAAAGTAACAATAGCATAGTACGGACATGATTGAAGTACTCCTCGATATTTTCCAGGGCTTCGGTTTGCCCTTTCGGAGTTAGCCAGTAATATTTACGTACTCTTTTGCCCATCTGTATTTTTTCAGAAAGCAGGTATCCCTGAGATTCAAGTTTATGCAGCGCCGGATACAAGGCCCCTTCGGTAATTCGAATGTTGTTTTCAGAACGTTTGTCCACTATACGGGAGATTTCATAGCCATACATTCTGGGACGTTCTGATAGCAATTTTAATATAATGGTTCTGAGAGATCCTTTTAGCCATTCTTTATACATAAGACAATTATACATAATAAATTTATGTATATACTCTTAACAGTTGAATTTTTATCTGAAATTTATTTTAAATGATACCAAACCCTTACTGCCAATATCTTTGGTTATGCCCCCTTTTGTACTATTTTTGTGAAAATTTAAAATCACAGTGAGCGTTCTTGTAAACAAAAATTCAAAAATACTAGTCCAGGGATTCACCGGTTCTGAAGGAACTTTTCACGCCCGGCAAATGATAGATTACGGTACCAATGTGGTTGGAGGAGTTACACCGGGAAAAGGTGGCCAGTCACATCTGGATAGGCCAGTGTTTAATACTGTTGCGGAAGCGGTCGAACAAACAGGGGCGGACGTTTCTATCATCTTTGTTCCTCCCGCTTTTGCCAGCGATGCTATTATGGAAGCTGCCGATGCGGGAATCAAAGTGATTGTTGCCATTACCGAAGGCATACCAACCCGAGATATGATAAAGGCAAAGGACTATATCAAACACCGGGAGGTCACTTTGGTAGGGCCAAATTGCCCGGGAATTATTACCCCGGATGAAGCCAAAGTTGGAATAATGCCTGGTTTCATTCACAAAAAGGGAACGGTTGGTATTGTTTCAAGGTCAGGTACTCTTACATATGAAGCTGTGGATCAAATTACCAAAGCCGGTCTTGGTCAATCGACCTGTATTGGAATTGGTGGTGACCCGATTATTGGTACCACTACCAAGGACGCTGTCAAGTTGCTCATGGAGGATCCGGAAACTGAGGGTATTATAGTGATAGGAGAAATCGGGGGGAGTATGGAGTCCGATGCTTCCTATTGGATCAAAGAGAACGGAACAAAGCCAGTAGTAGGGTTCATCGCCGGTCAAACAGCTCCTCCGGGGCGAAGAATGGGTCATGCTGGAGCTATTATTGGCGGGGCTGATGATACGGCAGCAGCAAAAAAGAAGATTATGAAAGATTGTGGGCTTCTGGTGGTTGAGTCCCCTGCTGACATCGGGGAGACTATGGCAGCAGCTTTGAAGAATTAACAATTTTCAATTCGTAATTCGTCCCTGGTAATTCGTAATTTTACTTTGCGTAGTTAACTGCCCGCATTTCTCGAATTACGGTTACCTTAATCTGTCCGGGATATTGCAGGTCTTTCTCAATCTTCTGGCTGATCTCGTAACTAAGCATTCCCGCCTGCTGATCCGTAACATTTTCTGCATCTACCATTATCCTTAATTCCCTGCCAGCTTGCATGGCATAGCATTTTTTTACACCATCAAATTCCAGGGCCAAACCTTCCAATTCCTTTAAACGTTTAAGATAGGATTCCATGATTTCCCGACGGGCACCCGGACGTGAACCTGAGATGGCATCACAGGATTGGACAATGGGTGAGATCATTGAAGTCATCTCAATTTCATCGTGATGAGCACCGATAGCGTTGCATACTTCTGGATTCTCCTTATACTTTTTTGCTAAATCCATACCCAAAATAGCATGAGGAAGTTCTGGCTCTTCCGGCCATACCTTGCCAATATCATGTAAAAGGCCTGCCCGTTTAGCAAGCTTGGCATTCAATCCAAGTTCAGAAGCCATAGTTGCCGCCAGCCTCGCTACCTCTTTGGAATGTTGCAGCAGGTTCTGTCCATAGCTGGACCTGAATCTCATTCTCCCTATTAATTTTATCAGTTCAGGATGCACACCATGAACCCCGAGATCAATGACGGCCCTTTCTCCGAACTCTACAATCTCTTCTTCTATATGTTCACTGGTCTTGGTGACTACTTCCTCGATTCTAGCTGGATGTATGCGCCCATCGGTAACCAGTCTGTGAAGCGATAGTCTCGCTACTTCTCTGCGAACGGGGTCGAACCCAGAGATGATAATGGCTTCAGGAGTGTCATCAACAATTATCTCAACACCCGTGGCGGATTCCAAGGTGCGGATATTTCTTCCCTCACGGCCTATTATTTTACCCTTAATATCGTCGCTTTCGATGTTAAACACGGAGACACAATTCTCGATAGCATGCTCGGGAGCGGTACGTTGAATCGTTTCAATAACCACTTTTTTAGCCTGCTTGGCAGCTGACAGTTTGGCTTCATCCAGTATGTCTTTGATATATGATGAGGCTTTCGTTTGAGCCTCTTCCTTCAGTGTTTCCACTAGTTGACTGCATGCCTCTTCGGCAGTTATATGGGCCACTTTCTCCAGTTGGCTTACGTGTTGTGCCCGCAATTGGTCGAGGTCCAGTTTTTTCTTCTCCACCAACGAAACCTGGATATGGAGGTTCTCCCTGAGATCTTCCAGTTCGGCCTCCTTTCCTTTAATTTGCTCCTGGGCTTTTGACTGATTCTGCTCCCATTGCTTCAGTTTCCTCTCATTGCTGATCAGCTGATTTTTCTTTCGATTAGCTTCTGTGTCGAATTCACTTTTCAGCTTTAGATACTGCTCTTTGGCCTGAAGTACCTTTTCCCTTTTTAGGCTTTCAGCCTTAATCTTGGCCTCCTTTAGAATCATCCGGGCTTTATGACCAGATTCCACTTCCTGACGTTTTATGCTCTTTCGAAATAAGAACTTTGCAATGACAAGACCTATAATTAATCCTGCAGCAGCAACCAGCAGCAATACAATTGAGGATTCCATATTCTTTTTAGAATTAGGTTAAACTACATTGCAGAGCTTAGGGGCGACGAACTGTCAACTAATAGAAGTGTATGATCGGATGTCTATGTTTATTCCGAAAGGATATGGTTGAGATAATTAACTTTATTAACTACACTTTCATCAATAGTGTTATCGGGGACGCTAGACAACATTTGCTCCATCAGACAATCAAACGCAACCATAGCCAACAAATCTTGTTTGTCATCAATTCCAAACTGATCACGATATGTTTTGATTTTATCATTGATCAATTTTCCTGCCTTCCTGACTTGGGCCTCATCCTCCAGACTTACCTTCATGGGGTATTCCCGGTCGGCTATTTTAATTTTGACTGAAAGTTCATCCATGCAGCTATAAATCTTATGCACTCAGTTGAGCAATGCACTTGTCTATTTCCCTTATGTATTCGTTGATGTATTGTTTGAGTTCAACAGCATCTTCACCTCCTGCAGCAATGTTATCTACAATAGTACTAATTTTATTTTGATTTTGAAAGTCGTCGATTAGCTGCTCTTTTCTCTTTAAAGTGGTCTTTAAATTGCTGTTTTCTGCCATTAAGATGCGCAATTTTTCCTGTACGGTTTGATGTTCATTCATGAACAATTTGATCTTTCTTTCCAGTAAAGTAAGCTCATTGATAAGTTGATCTTTTTCCATATTATGTTCTTATAAAGGCGCCCAGATTTTGCTGAAAAGTTTGCATCAACCGAGACATGCAGTTGTCAATGATTTTATCGGTTAAGGTCTTATTCTTGTCTTGCAATATAAAGCTCAAAGCGTATGATTTTTTATCTTTTCCGATCTTTTCTCCTTCATATACATCAAACACATTTATTCGTCGTAATATTTGACGTTCGGTGCTAAGTGCAAGTTTCTCTATTTCACTAAAAGTAACATGCTTGTCCAGTACTAATGATAAATCCCGTCGCACTTCCGGATACCTGGACACCTCACTAAATACGATGTTGTCTTTGGGTTGTTTTAACAATAACTCCCAGTCGATTTCAGCATAAAATACCGATGGCTTAATATCCGATTGAGCGCATACTTTTGGCGTCAACTTTCCAAAACGGGCTAGAGATTTATCTGAAATTGTGACACTTAATCCATATTCGAAAATGTTATTTTGTATCACCATACTATTATAAGAACTTAAATTGAATTTTACCAAAATTTTGTGAATTACTAATGAAAGATCATGAAATTCCAGTTCTCTTGTTTGGTCCATCCAACTGTCTTCCTGATTGTTTCCTGTCATAAATAAAGCCAGGTATTTGCCTTCTTGATACTTATTTAGCCCATTCAGCCCCGCTGAGGCCATTTTGTAGGTTTTACCAAATTCAAATAATTTCAAATTATTTTGACGATGATTAATATTATATGCCAGGCATTCCAATCCGGTGAAAAGCAACGTTTGCCTCAGTACTCCCAGGTCTTCACTTAACTTATTTATGATTTCCACATTTCGATACTCATCGAACTCAGGATTGTTAGCGGTATAATCAGGTTTGGTAAGAGAGTTGGTATAAATCTCATAAAACCCTTGAGCCGCCAACATCTTTGATAACCCGAACCTGGATCGGTCCTGATCCACCAGTGGAAAATCCGCCAGGTAATCGGATCCATAGTGCTCGGATAGTTCAATATTGTTATATCCGTAGATCCTTAAGATCTCTTCAATAACGTCAGCTTCGCGGGTAACATCCGTTCGATAAGTTGGAACCATTGCTATAAATCCAGATTGGTCCTCCTCTTCTATCTCAAAGTCCAGGTTCCCCAAGATCCGCATGACATCACTTTTGGGGATGAACTGTCCGATCAACCGGTCAATATTGAAAAAACTCACCTGTACCTTGCAAGGTTTGATAACTTCAGGATATACGTCTATGATGTCTCCCTGAATGGTCCCGCCAGCGAGTTCCTTAAATAGGGCTGCCGCCCTTTTCAAGGCTTTTATTGTCAAATTAGGATCAGTACCTCTTTCAAAACGGAAAGAAGCATCAGTTTTCAAGCCATGATACTGTGCTGTCTTACGGACATAGTCGGCACTAAAGCAAGCGCTTTCTAAGAATATTCGGGTGGTCTGGTTGGTTACGCCTGAATTGATGCCTCCAAAAACACCGGCAATACACATGCCATTTTCTTCCCCATCACAGATCATGAGATCAGAACTTTTTAGTTTTCGTTTCTTTTCATCCAGGGTAACAAACGAAGTGCCTTCAGATAATGTCTTTACCACGATTTCATTGCCGGCAATGGCATCAGCATCGAATGCATGCATGGGTTGTCCCATCTCGTGCATAACATAATTGGTTATATCGACAATGTTGTTAATGGGGGTTATTCCGATGGATTTAAGTTTATTTTGAAGCCAATTGGGTGAGGGGCAAACCTTAATATTCCGGAAGCTTAATCCGGAATATCGGGGGCAAGCCTCCTGATTTTCTACACGAACTCCCACATCAGGCTCGGGGCTGTCTGGTATCGGAGTGTTTAATTGAGGCCACTTTAAAGGCCGGTTCAAAACTGCTTTCAAGTCCCGGGCCACACCAATATGCGAAATGGCATCTGATCTGTTTGGGGTCAGCCCAATCTCAATTATTTGGTCAGTGGAAGTCTTGAAGTATTCATTTGCAGGAGTTCCAGGTTTCAGATCAGTATCCAAAATCATTATACCTTGGTGTTCCGTTCCCAAGCCAATTTCGTCATCAGCACAGATCATGCCCTCTGAAACCGTGCCGCGTATTTTTGCTCGTTTTAGTTTGAAGGAATCCCCTTTTACGGGATAAATTGTGGTTCCTATAGGTGCAACTACCACCTTTTGCCCCGCTGCTACATTTGGTGCACCGCATACAATTGATAAGGGGTCGTTGGTACCCACATCCACCGATGTAATTTTCAACCTGTCCGCTTCCGGGTGCTTTTGACATTCATTCACCACACCAATTAACAATCCCGATAACCCTCCCGTAACTTCCTCAAATTTGGTAATGCCTTCCACCTCTAATCCGGACATAGTCAATAAATCGGCAATCTCCTGAACAGGTTCATTGATTTCGATATAATCTTTTAACCAGTTAAAGGAAATTTTCATATATGATAATCAAGATAAATTTCAAGCGGGTAAAATTAAGCATTTCTCTTAAAATACCACGTTCTATAGAGTTAATTGAAATTCTTTTCCCCGGCATTTATGGCCACTGATAACTGGTTTTCCAATGGGGGTAGTGGGCAGCTATAGTCAGCGCTATAAGCACAATAGGGATTGTACGCCAGGTTAAAATCGATGATGATGGTATTTCTTTTGTTGAGTTGTAAGTCAAGATACCGCCCGCCACCGTAAGTACTATTTCCATTGGTAATATCTCCAAAGGGGAGAAACAAGCTTCCATCTTTTTCCGTATCGTCGAGTAGCAATGTTACCTGATACTGTTGTCCGGAAAGA
>Ga0114949_10000568_pt1 | contig 20263 bp, 14 predicted proteins | sample N074metaG_FD_83505 | JGI IMG/M metagenome (GOLD analysis project Ga0114949, IMG submission 83505) | Deep subsurface microbial communities from Kermadec Trench to uncover new lineages of life (NeLLi) - N074 metaG | ecosystem: Environmental > Aquatic > Marine > Ocean trench > Sediment | place...
CATCGGTATAAAATAGTACATCACTGGTAAGAGGATCTGTGGCTACCGCACTTCCGCCTTGTCCGAATGGTACACCCTGAATATCCACCCACATAGGCTCATTATCGGATTTATTGAAGATAATGGCGTCGGCAGAGTTACCAAAAAACCAGTTGTGACGAGAATAATTTTGTGCAGACAAGGGGCACTGAAGTGCCAAAAAAAGGACTAGAGGAAGATATTTAGCTATACGCTTTACCATATTGGAACAATGCAATTAAGGTCAATATAGTTCTTAGTAGCGGCTGCAAAATTTGAACCATTCTTTAAGTAAACTTGTAATATCGTAAAATATTGGATCATATTTCATGATTTTAATACAAAGACGAACAAACTGGCGTTTAGGGTAGGGGGAGTTGGTGATATATTAATTATATTGCCAAATTGGTAGAATTGTGTGGCCTGAATATTGCTAGAGGTTGTGTGCTATATGAGAAATTTAGTGTGTGTTTTTCTGTTAACGTTGGCAGTGAGCGCTCCTTTAAAAATGGAGGCGCAAGATCCCCAATTTAGCCAATTTTACGCCGCACCTCTGTATTTAAACCCCGGATTTGCCGGAACTACCCCGTATATCCGGGCAGGCGCTAACTTTCGCAGTCAATGGCCTTCGCTTGACGCGCAGTTTACCACCTATTCATTTTACATGGATTATTTTGCTGAAGAATATAACAGTGGATTGGGGTTGTTGATCACTGCGGATAAGGAAGGCCTGGCTAATTTGACTTCAACCAGCGTAGCTTTGCAATATGCTTATGAACTTCATATTAATGAAAGGTTGACTTTCAGGCCTGGAGTACAAGCCGCTTACGTGTTGCGTGACATTAATTTCGACAAACTCACTTTTGGTGACCAATTTGATGAAACAGGATTCATCAACCCCACTTCTGCGGAGCAGTTCAATACCGGGGAAAACGTAGGCTTTGTAGATTTTTCTTTTGGGGGACTGCTTTTCTCAAAAAACTTTTGGTTTGGGGTGGCCGCCCATCACCTAAATACCCCCAATCAGTCATTTGTTGATGGCAATAGTGAATTGCCAATCAAGTATAGTATTCATTCAGGATACCGTTTGCCATTGCCAACCAATTCAGGAAATAGAGGGTTCACTACTGATGGAAAAGAACGCAGCATCACCCCGAATTTCCAGTACAAAAGACAAGGAGCGTTTGATCAATTGGAAATAGGCACATACCTGACTCTTGAACCCATTGTTTTTGGCATGTGGTACCGTGGGATTCCTATTCAGCAGGAGTTTGATGGTTTCAATGACAAAGAATCCATTATTTTACTGGTGGGCCTGACCGCTGATAATTTGAATATTGGATATAGCTTTGATTACACAATTTCAGAGCTGGGTATTGCCAGCGGCGGGGCCCATGAAATATCAATTTCCTATCGGTTTCCTCCGGATCCCAGGCGGCCGCCCAAAAATGTCCGACAGATACCCTGTCCTAAATTCTAAATGCTGCGGCAGACGCTGTAAAACGCCGAACGCCGAATTTCGAACGCCCAATGCCCAACGCCGAATGCCCAACGCCCAACGCCCAGCCTCCCAACGCCAAGTCCCAGCGCCATGACTTCGATATTTCATATTCGGTATTCGGTGTTGGATATTTTTTCGGTATTTTTGCCAGCTTATTCTAATGTAATTTCAAACTGTGCATGCTGATTTAATTCTATACATAATAATAGGGATAATTCTATTCAATTACCTGTGGGAGCAATTTCTGGAATATCTCAATCTTAACCACCAGAAGGAGCATGCGCCCCGGGAATTACAGGATATTTGTGACCAAACAACTTACCAAAAGACCTTGTCTTATCACCGGGCCAAAACCAATTTCGGGTTCCTGACATCTGCTGCGGGGGTTATGGTGATAATTGGCCTTTTGATAACAGGGTCACTAGGCGAATTGGATCTGTGGTTGAGGCAGTATTTCCATCATGAGATTGCACTGGCATTAGTGTTTTTTGGGATACTTTATTTGTCTGCTGATATCCTGAGCATTCCTTTACAGTGGTATAACACCTTTGTATTGGAAGAAAGATTTGGGTTTAACAAGACCACTATTCGGACGTTCTGGCTGGATAAGTTGAAGGGGTACCTGGTGACACTGGTTTTGGGGGGTCCGTTGGTTTGGTTGTTATTATATCTAATTGATCAACTTGGACCTGATTTTTGGCTTTACTTTTTATTGGCTATCTCGGGCTTCTCGCTATTTATTAACATCTTTTATACCAGTCTGATCCTTCCTCTATTCAATAAACTAACTCCACTACCGGATGGAGAATTGAGGGACGCAATCCAAAGTTATTCAAAGACCGTGGCCTTTCCGCTTGCAAATATTCTGGTCATTGACGGTTCAAAGAGGTCAAGTAAATCAAACGCGTTTTTTTCTGGGCTTGGCAAAAAAAAGAAAATTGTTTTGTACGATACCCTGATTCAAAATCATAGTACCCAGGAGTTGGTCTCAATCTTAGCCCACGAGGTTGGTCATTACAAGAAAAAGCATATCATTCAGAGTTTCGTGTTGTCAATATTACAAAGTGCATTAATGCTCTTTATGCTGTCATTAATGATTAACAATGAATCGTTATCTCTCGCCCTTGGCGGTAAACAAATGTCAATTCATCTGAATCTTTTGGCTTTTGGAATACTGTATACCCCTGTCAGCAAGCTGTTGGGTATATTATTTAACGTTTTAAGTCGCAAGAATGAGTATCAGGCAGACGCTTTCGCGGCAAATACTGCGGACCCTACTGCTTTACAGTCAGCTTTAAAAAAATTATCAATAGATAACCTATCAAATCTATGGCCACATCACTGGTTTGTATTCTTTCACTATTCCCACCCTCCGCTGGTACAACGGCTACAGGCCCTTAATAGCCAATGACAATTCTGGGTTAAAGAAAATCAATGTCCTGAATAAAGGGGTACTTCATAAGAAATTGTAAACCCTCTTCCAACGACAAGTCCTCGAATAACACCTGGTACAGGGTATTTGTTATGGGCGCTCTCACCCGGTAATTATCAGCCAGTTTTTTGACGATCTGAATAGTGTTAACCCCCTCGGCCACTTCTTCCATGGAATTAATTATGGTTTGAAGGGGCTCGCCTTGAGCCAGACGGTATCCCAGGGTAAAATTGCGACTAAGCCTGCTGGAACAAGTGGTCACCAGATCACCAATTCCAGCCAGTCCCAGAAATGCTTCAACATTACCACCCAGGGCCTTACCTAAATAAATCATTTCGACCATCCCACGACTCACAAGCAATCCTTTAGTGTTTTCACCATACCCAAGCCCGGAAATCGCCCCTGCCCCAATAGCAATGATGTTTTTTAGTACGCCACACAATTCTACTCCGATCAAATCATTGTTTCCGAATACTCCAAAACGATCACTTTTCAAAAGTTTTTGTCCAAGGTTGATCACTTCATCGAAATGACTGGCCACCACAGTAGCCGCAGGTTGATGTTCATTTATTTCACTAGCCAGATTTGGACCAGCTAAACACCCGACTCTTACCGCCAAACTTTCACGGCGTATGAGTTCACTCATGGTACAGACCTGATCACGCCTTAGTGTTTTCACCTGGTCTAACGAACTACCATTTAACTGGACCTCAAATCCCTTGGTACCATGAATTAATATGTGGTAAGGTTTTAGAAACGGTGATAAATCGATGATCATGTTTCTAAAGCTTGCAGAGGGCACCACCGGAAAGATAACTTCACAGGTATTTGCCAGCATCTCCAGGTCACCGGTGCCGGAAATATTTTGATGCAAGCTAATACTTCCGGAAGTTCTATGCTTTTGGATTTGCTCAACTATCTCCGGCTTCCTGGCATATAGTAATACAGGCACGTTTTCCGCCAGTATATTAGCTACAGCACAGCCAAAGCTACCGGCGCCCACTACGCCCACAGGCTTATCGTATATATTATTCGAGTCCATATCCGTGCATCCGGTTGTGATAGTAATACAAGGTATAAAGATCCTTAGATACAATTTCTCCTCTTTTATTCTTCAGTAAAGGCCTTTTGGCATGGTACATTCCTACATTATTCATACCATGGGCTATAACTTCTTCGGCGGCGCCTTCGAGGTGATGGGCAGTTTGTAATTTACCCTGGTTTCTTAATTCAAAAACCCTGTTTCGGACAATAATAAACTGTTCTAAAAAACTGTCAAAATTAATTGACATTTCATCCGGTGGTATTCTTAAAAAATTAAAGAGGTCCAGCTTCGCGTGTTTTTTCTTAAACATTTGAAACGCCACAAAAGCTACCAGGTGACTTGAAAAAACCCTGTTTATTTTGTGGAATTCCTTAACTATCCTATTACCCAGCATGTGGGTATACTCCAAATCTCGTTGGGAATCTTTGGTAATGTTTCCAAAAGACTTGAAGTAGTCAGCGGTATCTATCGGCCGGCCTTTCATATCAATTGAATTACCTTCACTATTAACATAGTTTCCAATGGGATCCATGGCTCTTCCGATGGACACGCTGATAGCAGATCCTTTAGTAAAAAACTTAACCAGGAACTTTAATATCTTATAAGAGTTTGTGAATTCATCGCTTTCCACATAGTAACGCTCTTGTCCCTGTTGTTCCAGAAACTGATGAATAAGCACAGGCGCTTCCAGCACAAAATGATAATTTAGCACAACCGGAACGATAAAAATCTTGGTTGCCTGGCCTGGTGAATTTTTGATAAAGTTGCATCGTTGGGCCTCGATCGCGGTACTTAGCAGTCCCATTTTTAGTTTATCTTCAATCCTGCCGGAGCGTGAACGAGTCCCGCCAGGGAAAAACAGGCTATGACAGCCATATTTTAGGGCCTCTGTACTATAAGCTTTTAGAGTTTCAAGGTAGAGCAAGTTCTTTTTTCTCCGGTCGACCTTGTATGCACCCAGACTATTCATAAAATAAGCAAAAATTCCGATATTGAATAGGTTCAGACCGGCACCGTAAATGAAAGCCGGAAGCCCCAGATGTTGAATAACCCAACCGATCAATGCGGAGTCAAGGTTGCTGAAGTGATTGGGTACCATCACAACTGTACCAATTTTTGCCAGGGAGCGAAGTTGTTCTATTTCCCCTGTTACGTGTATTTTATCGGGCAAGTCCAGTTGTCCACTCCACAGGGCCCTGGGTCCCTTGATTCTTGCGGCATTCAGTAACCGTGCAAACCCAAAAGTGATAATTGTTCGCGCCAACCGATAACTTGATTGCTTGAAATTGCCGGCAATTTCATCTACATAGCGAGCTACGATACGCTCAACCATATTGGCGGTACTTTGCTTGATGCCTTCCGCCGGAGCCTGGTTTAGATTTACCAGTTGGGCTTTTATATTATTCCAAAACTCTTCATCATCCTCAGGATCCACCTGCCAGGGGTTTTGTCGCATTCTGTTGCGCTCAAGAAACAGCGTTAATTCCAGTTCCTCTATCAGGTTTTGATGGTTGTTTCCATTGTGTAATATGTTGTTTACCGCTTCATTCACCACGGCGTTAATAAAAGCCTTTCTATTCTTGCTCAATCGAACCACCGGCCATTCTTTATGACCGGGTAATATCGGTGGATAAGTTTTTGTCTTACGATTAGGAGATTCCGGGCTCATTGAAGGAGTTCAAGGAACCTAAATATAGGAAAGTAATTATTAGTGATGAATTATGAGTGATGAATTGTTGCGATGAGCACGCCTGATCTAAAACCTTTCCAAGTACACTCAAATAAGTAAGATGCCCCAACTTACCACAAAGAATTAAAAACTAACAACTCCAGAAAGTTCCTCAATCTTTACTACCGCGTCTAAATTTAAATCGCCATAGATGTGGGGAAAAAGCTTGCCTTCCCCCGTGAGGTCCTCATACCTGATCTCTGCATTTACCAGCAGTGGATCGATAGTGAGCAGAAGTAACTGAGATCGACCATTGAAATGTTTGCGGCGGGTACCTTCCAGTTGATCAAAAGTACTGGCATGCATAAATCCGTCATTTTTCCGTCTTCTATAGTGAGTCTGTGACTTTTCTTTTTTCCAGGTGAAGGTGTCGGTAATATGATATATCATCCGTTCAGACGCTGAACTTAAGGGGAGGTTCATTGGCAGGAGCTTTATGGCAAAGCCTACAAAGGCCTGGATATTGTCACTTACTTCAACTAAAGAATAATCACGACTTAGGCCGAATAGATGAATGGTCAAAACCTGATACCCTCTCCAGCCTATATAAATTGCAAAAACTCCTCCAAACAATAGGAACAGGGTAGGCCAGGGGTCCAAAAAATCACGATAAAACGCTACTGCAGTAAAAGGAACGGCTATCCCACCACTTAAAAGATAGAGCATGGCTTTACGATGGCCGAAGGTTATGTCTTTAACCTGGGACAGTTTGTAACTGTCGGTCTTGTCTCGATAGTTGATCACCAAACGGTTTTCAGTCAGTGAAATTTTATTTTTTTCGTCGTTGAGATGTTCTAAATAGCAATATGCCCTAACCGGATCTGAAGCAGTCACGGGGTGAATTTATGACGCAAAGCGCAAAGTGCAATGCCTAAAGCGTAAAAACTCAATCCCAAATTCCAAATCCCAACTAGGCGCCAAGCGCCAAGCGCAACGCTCCCAGCGCCATGCGCCACGCTCCAAGGCTCAAAACGAGAAGAAAAAACTATTTATCGCACGACGGTGATTGATTCCTGGGACTTTCGAGGTTTGTTATCATTGGCTTCGGCACCTGAATCGCAGCTATTTACATATCCCAGGATGAATAAGGCTGCCAAACAGAGCATATAACCCTTTAATATTCTCATAAACTTATAGTATCAATTAAATAACGATCATAGCTGGACTACAAAATTATCAGATTTGATGGCGAATAAAAGTAAGTTTAGGCTCAAATAGTACAGCTGAAAGGAATTGAACCTGGCTAAAGTATAAGTATTAATGTCTAGAAATACCCTTTTTTTATTGGCTGTTGGCAGTTTTGTGTTATTCAGTGCCATGGGATGGGCAATTATGGAGTATTTTGGCCCTGTTTCTCTTCCAGAAACGTTACTCCAAGGGGTATCTATTGTTAAGCAGATCATCTGGGGCCTGATTTTAGGACTGTTTTTGGGCATTGCTGCCTGGCTATTAATAAGCCAACCGTTTCTAAGCAGGACTAAGGTGTTTTTTATGGACATTGCCAGTCCCTGGAAGCTTACCTGGCCCGAGATCGTATTGGTTTCCTGCTGTGCTGGCATTGGCGAGGAAATATTATTCAGGGGTGCGATTCAGCCTTTTCTGGGGATTGGATGGACCTCCATATTGTTTGTAATCTTGCATGGTTATATAAACCCCTTCAATGGGCCTTTAACCGTTTATGGGATATTTATGGTTCTGGCTATTGCATTGTTAGGTTTGGCTACCATTCATCTTGGGTTGATAGTGGCCGTGGTGGCGCATACTACTATTGATATATGGTTGCTTTTTAAGCTATCCAGAGCTGATTCAACTATTGGTTCGAGAGATGCTTCTCAGGATTAACCCGGGTTGAAAAGTAATGGTACGAAACCTCCCGAGTATTTTGAAAATTCATTAACTTAATTTCTTAAAAAATGGACAAGGTAAAATACTTTAACATTAGCATTTTTCTATTGGCCTTCTGTCCATTATGGGCTCAGGAATCAGCAACCATAAAGGTAGAACCGGCTAACCTAAAAATGGAAATTGATGAGGAACAAACCATCAGAGCTATAGTAGTCGATGGGGAAGGTCATTTAATTGAGGAAAGAACAGTACTTTACTATAGTGGCAAGGGTTTATCGGTTGATTCATTGGGGAACATAACGGCTCATGAGCCGGGAGACCATCAGGTAATCATCATTTCACCGGACAGCGCCGGCGATATTTTAAGAAACGAATATGTAGTTCAAGTAGCTTTCCCACCGCTGGCCAAAATAGAAATCAAGGAAATACCTCAGAAGATATATGCCGGGACTTCCTTTCCTGTGGTCATTGAGGTGTACGACGAAAAGAATTTCAAGCGGGAAGATGTTAAGGTTATACTTAGTTCCTCGGACCCGGATGTGATCAGTTTTGATAGTTTCCATAATCTTACTGCTCAAAAGCCAGGCTCTTGCCAGATACGGGCGGCGGTTAAGGGCATTGAAAGCACCATGGAGGTTGCCGTAATTGCCAATCCTGTGGTCAAACTCGAAATAAAATCTGACAAACAAGAGGCGAGAACAGGAGATGTGGTACATATTGAAGCTAATGCCTTTGATGATAAAGGAAACAGCATAAACGATATTCCAATTCATTATTCATTTGAAGGCCGTTCCTATGACATTAGTACCAACGCCAGTGGATTGATCAAACAAGATGGGCGATTTGTAGCGGATGAAGCTGGGTTATACAACATAACAGTTACCTCAGGGTCTTACGTAGCAAGGTTAAGTATTAACATTTTACCCCGAAAAGTAGATAGAAAGATTGAATTGGTGGGCTCAGGTCTGGTATCTGATAAGCACACTTCTGATCTATGGATATGGGAAGGAGTTGATGGCAGGGATTACGCGGTAACGGGAACATGGGGAGCCGACGGCACGGCCTACTTCTGGGATGTAACAGATCCCGCAAATATCATTCGTATTGACAGCATTCAGGTTGATGCCCGCACAGTTAATGACGTAAAAGTGTCTGAAGATGGAAGAATTTGTGTTATTAGTAGAGAAGGTGCCAGTAATCGAAAGAATGGAATTTTGATTCTGGATGTTACCAATCCCAGTGAGGTTGAGATCATTAGTACTTTTACTGAAAATCTTACCGGCGGTGTTCACAACGTATTTATTTATGCCAATCATGTTTACGCCTTAAGTGATGGACAAAAGTATTATATCATCAATATAGAGGACCCAAGGGACCCTGTAGCCGTAGGTAAGTTTGAATTGGAAACTCCCGGTCATGCGATACACGATGTTTGGGTTGAGGACGGCATCGCCTATTCGTCAAACTGGCAGGACGGAATCCAAATGGTTGACGTGGGCAACGGAATTGCCGGTGGATCTCCTTCAAATCCAGTACAATTTGCTTCCTACAATTACCCCAGTGGGGCCCATCATGCAACATTCCCCTTCACCAGTCCCTCCACCGGAAAGTTCTACGTTTTACTTGGGGACGAGATTTTCCCTCATGGACTGAATTTGAATGGTCCAAATATAGCAGGCGGATTTTTGCATTTTGTTGATTTTACTATTCTGGACCACCCCGAAGAGATAGCCCGCTTTGAAGTACCGGGGGCAGGAACTCATAATTTTTGGATTGATGGGGAAACACTATACCTGGCCTACTATAATGGTGGCGTACGGGTGGTTGATATAAGTGGAGAGCTTATGGGGGACCTATACAAGCAGGGCAGGGAAATAGCTTTCATTTTACCCAGCGATCCTCATGGTTTTGTTCCCAACTCACCCTTCACCTGGGGGGCACAACTTCATAAAGGACATATATTTTATTCAGATTTCAATAGTGGGTTGTGGGCCGCAAAGTTAACCCCGGAAACACCCGAAGATATCAAAGTTGAAACAGATTAATTAAGGTTTATGAAAAAGAAAACTTTCTTGTTGGTCATTAGTGTGTTGGCTGGATTATCATCTATGGCCCAAAACTATTATGTGTACGTCACAGCTGAATCAGAGGACGAAGTGGCAGTAGTAAAATTCGATGGTGAACAGGCAAAAGCTGTTCAAACTATTCCGGTGGGTGTTTGGCCTACAGAGATTGAGGGACCTCATGGGATTACTATTAGTCCGGATGGAAAGTACTGGTACCTTACACTGGCCCACGGAATACCTTTTGGTACTTTGTATAAATACAGTACTGAGACCAATGAACAATTAGGAAAGACCACTTTAGGTTTGTTTCCTGCTTCCATGCAGATTTCCAAAGCCACAGGACTGCTGTACTGCGTAAATTTTAATTTGCATGGGGATATGGTCCCCAGTACGGTGTCCGTGGTTGACCCCGAGACGATGACAGAATTAAAACGGATCACCACCGGGGCCATGCCTCATGGTTCTCGTATTAGCCCTGATGGCACCAAACACTATTCAGTAGCGATGATGTCAGGAGAACTATTTGAAATAGATGCCCTTCGACTCGAGGTAATAAGGGTTCTTTCCCTGGACGACACGGCGGATACAGAACATATGCAGCATCAAAATCATGCTGCATATAGGTCATCTGCTATGGATCAGGCACCAGGTATGAAGCATAGTAAGGTAAAGCCCACCTGGGTGATCCCGCATCCACAATGGAATAAAGTTTATGTGGCGGGCAATGGTGTTGATCAGGTGTTTGAGGTTGATCTTAGTAGCTGGACAGTGACCAATAAATTTTCTACCGGGAAAGGCCCGTATAACCTGGAGATAAGCCCCGATGGAACGAAGTTGGTGGTGACTTATAAATCTGAAGGTGCCACGGGCGTGTGGGATTTGAAAACTGGAAAGGAATTAGCGAAAATTTCCAATAGTAGAAAGGTGTCTCATGGTATTGCTATTGCCCCTGATAACAAATTTGCTTTTGTCTCCGTTGAGGGTATTGGAGGTGAACCCGGAGCGGTTGATGTGATTGACCTTAATGAATTAACCTTGGTAGCAACCGCAGAAGTTGGCAAGCAAGCTGGAGGAATTGCCTTTTGGAAAATAGAACATTAGAAATTATTGTACCATTTATCCAACCAAGATGCCGTTATAATAATAAAATCAACCATATATTTGCAGTATCGTTTTAAGTGAGTAGTTATCCATTAACTAAAGGACTATAAGAGTTGTGCCCCAGGTTACTGCATCAATTTTAACCAGAATCTATCAGGTTGTATTTTTATTATGCTCTTCACTGCCACTGTCCTACGCTCAGCAATACAGCTTTCGTAGCTATTCCCTGGAAGAAGGACTACCACAATCTCAGATACAAGCTTTAATTCAGGACCAAACCGGTAATTTATGGGTTGGCACCAACGGGGGCGGACTTTGCCGATTTAATGGGAAGGAATTTCAGGTTTTTACTAAAAAACACGGACTTCCCGATAATATAATTGGAGCTCTTCATCAGGACAATTCCGGAACTCTTTGGATCTCTACTTCCAAGGGTATTGCGGCTTATGACGGCAAAACATTCGAACAATACTCAGTAGATAAAGGAGTGAATGAAGGACGGTATTTTTGGATAAATAGTAGTGATAAAGGCAAAGTATGGGTGTTTGGCCTTGATAATCAAGGCACCCGAAAGATTCTATACCTGGAAGATGAAAAATTTCACGATTTCATTGATGAGTACCCTGAACTGAGTGAGGGCAACCAGGTTATTTTCGTATTTCTGGATAAACAAAATCAGTTTCATATTATCACCCAGAATGGATTATATAGATTTGATGAGAACAGGCTGGAGTTGTCTCCGTTGGAGGACCTGGTCCCGGAAAATCAAATCGTGATACCTTTTTTGGAGGATAGTCAAGGATACCTTTGGCTTGCTACAGGTGAGTTTCCCAATATTAACAATATATACAGATATAGAGATGGAAAGTTGCAGCCAGTCAACTTACCGGATAGTATTCCCACAAACGGATTTCGATTTGCTCTAGAAGACAGTCAAGGAAATATTTGGATATCACTTTTTGGCACAGGGGTTCTAAAAATTACAATTGACTATACTGGGAAAGAATCCTTTCAGATGTTTACCAGAAGCAACGGATTGCCCAATAACATGATCAATAATATTCTGGAAGATCGTGAGGGAAATATCTGGTTTGGATCAAACGGGGGTGGATTAATAAAATACAGTAGTGATAAGTTCGTGGCGCTCAACTTAGAAGATGGGTTATCTTCTGAGATAGTATGGTCCATCTTCCGTGATAGCAGGGGAGATTATTGGTTTGGTACCGCCGGTGGTGCTATAATTAAGTACGATGGTTCCCAAATAGAAAACGTGCTCACTGAAGATGATTCACCAATAGGATTTGTAAGAAAGTTCTTGGAGTTGGATAATGGCCGCTTACTGATTGCCTCTATGAATGGCCTTTGGGAATACGATGGCCAGCAATTTAAACAAGTAAATGAAAAATATGGCCTGCCCCATACGGCTAGAATTGCCGACATGATCCGTGACGGGAATGATTTCTTGATAAGTGTATTGGGTCAAGGAGTGGCCCGGTTCAACGGCAGGGAAACCGTCTTTATTACTGTTGAAAAGGATGACATTGCATCTAACAATATTAACCACCTAATGAAGGATTCCGAAGGCAATATCTGGATGGCGTCCAGACTTTTAGGGGTATCAAAATACCAGGCTGACCCCCTCGTTGCTTTAGAACCAAAGGAACAAAAGGAAGGGTCCAGAGTAGTCAAATATGACTCCGAAACTGGGCTCAACAACAATAATATCCTTCAGATTGCTGAAGATAAAAGCGGTAATCTTTGGTTTGCCAGCTACGGTGGGGGATTGAATATTTTTGACGGTAAAAAGTTTACCTATCTGGACACCGAGCATGGACTTACTTCCGACAATATATACTCAGTAATTGCTGACGACGACGGAAATATTTGGGCAGGCACTCAAAATGGCGTGGATAAGATTACCATAAACGATCAGGGAGAAATTGAGACCATAACCAATTACGACAAATACGATGGGTTTACCGGGATTGAGGCTAATAGCATGGCCAATTTCAAGGACGATGAAGGGAATTTGTGGTTTGGCACCATCAAAGGAGTGATGCGATATAAACCATCCGCTGACCAGTTTAATCCGACCGCTCCGGTTACCAATATTACCAAGATGAAGCTGTTCTTCGAGGACGTGGATTGGAGTGAAACCAGCTATCAAAAGTATTTATCAGGCGTCAGATCATGGCATCAATTGCCGCAAGAACTGGTTTTGCCTTATGATATGAACCATGTTTCATTCAGTTTTGAAGCACTTAGTTTTCAGGTTCCGGAAAAGGTAAAATACCAATGGAAATTGGAAGGTCTGGATAGGGATTGGTGCCCGGTAACATCTAAAACGGAAGCAGTTTACCCGAACCTGCCAGCTGGAGCCTATACATTTCAGGTAAAAGCCAGCAACAACGACGGAGTATGGAATGAAGTTCCCGCCAGTTTTTCATTTAACATCCAACCGGCATGGTGGGATACCTGGTGGTTTAGAAGCTTTCTGACGTTATTCATATTAGGACTCATCATTGTTTTTTATAAATGGAGAGTGCATAGTATTAAGCAGAAAAAGAACGAATTGGAGCATATGGTTGAGCAGAAAACCAAAGAGGTAGTAAAACAAAAAGATGAAATCCTGGTACAGTCAAAGAAACTAAAAGAATCCTATCAAAATTTGGAATTGCTGAGTGACGTCGGTAAAAGCATAACTGCGAATCTGACGGTAGGTAAAATAGTAGACACTGTTTATGAAAATGTAAACAATCTCATGTCAGCCGAAATTTTTTGGATCGGCATATATAATGAACAGAAAAATACCATCGAGTTCAACGGAGCTATAGAGGACGGTGAAAAATTGCCATCCTTTAGTTGTAAGCTATCGGAAGACGACCGGCTGGCAGTATGGTGCTTCAAAAATCGCCAGGAAGTTTTCATCAATGACTATTCCACCCAATATAGAAAGTATGCAGGTAGAGAACAGGATGCTATAGCAGGAAAACCAACTCAATCAATTATATACGTGCCATTGGTTTCACAGGACCAGGCGTTTGGGGTTTTGTCGGTCCAGAGTTATCAGAAAAACGCCTATGACGAGATTCATTTGTGTTTAATCAGAAATATCGCGGTACACACCGAGATCGCTCTGGAAAATGCTTCTGCATACGAGAAGATTTCAGAGCAGTCCCATGGGTTGCTACATCAAAAGAAACAGATCGAAGCCAAGAATACTGAACTACTTGAACTAAATAATGAGAAGAATCATTTGATTGGCATAGTAGCCCACGATCTGCGTAACCCATTAACCAGCGCCCTAACCATAGGAGGTATTCTCAAATCAGACGAGCAATTGACCGATGACCAAAGGGAATATACGGAGCATATTCTGAATGCGATGGGGCGTATGAACGAAATGGTCGGCCGGATTCTGGATATAAAAGCCATTGAAAGTAATAGCCTGGAGTTAGATCTGCAAAGAACCAATCTGGCAGAAGTATTGAATGAAGTTCATGAGAGTTTCAAAGATGTCCTGGAGAATAAGGGGTTGGAGTTTCTGGTGAATATGGACCATCCTCGACCGGTCGCACTGGTTGATCGCAATTATTTAACCCAGATTTACGAAAACCTAATATCCAATGCCATAAAATTTTCACCGCCTAAGCGTAAAATTCAAGTAGGTTTTTTTAAAAACAATGGACAAATTATTACTGCTATCAAAGATCAGGGTCCTGGTTTGACCCAAGAAGATATGCAGTTGCTGTTTCAAAAGTATCAGAAGCTAAGTGCCCGGCCCACCGGTGGTGAACAGTCCACTGGATTGGGATTGTCCATAGTGAAGAAATACGTAGAGGCTATGAAAGGCTCTGTTTGGTGCGAAAGTAAGCCAGGCGAAGGCGCTATTTTTAAGGTGCAGTTTGATCTTCAGGACTAATACTCAACAACCTTGTCTACTTCGAATTTCCTTGACGCTTCACCATCCACAAGTTTGTATTGAATCTGTCTGGTACCGCCGGTGGGCTGTGCATTGGAATCCTCAGGATTATAAATGGGAAAACGTTGTACAAAAGTGTTTTCTACAATAGCAAATTCATCATGACCCATATACCCTTTGGAAATCTCCTTATTACCGCTTAGGTCCGGCAGGTATATTTGGCTCATAGATTTTCCATTGTTTACCGAATATGCAATAATAGAACCATAGCTGCCACTTCCAACGGAGGTGATATACACCAACAACTCTGGATAACTGTCTTTATTCAAATCACCTATTTCTACACCTGATATGGTTCCATAAATTTCATGAGTGTTCTCTTGATTGTTAATTTCCAATCCGCTTGGCTTGATTGACAAGCGCTTGCCGTTTACCTCAACTCGAAACTCGTACTTATTCCAAACCAATATTTTTAAAAAAGTTGCTTTATCCATTTGGGGCAAATCCTGATTGATGGTGATTGTGTTATTTTCCTTATCCACCACACGATTACAAGCACTGGGCAAAGTAAATACCGGGAAAACCAATAGGAAGAGCAGGTATGTTTTAGCGAATTTCATGAGCGGCCGATATTTTATTTTAAATGTAGATAAAAAGTCTTTGCAAAATCAACAGGAAATTGCAATTGCCCCTAAAAATAAGCCCCTTCTTCCTCCAATATTTCAACTTCCGGTAAATGTGCCCGCAGCGTCTGCAACATCAGTGTATCGGTATCCGTACCCCAGACATAAACGGTTTTGACCTCCGGCAGATGGATCAGGTTGAGGATGCCTTCGTTGGTAAGACAGGAATTGGAGAGGTTTATATTTTCTAATAGGATGAGGTTTTTTAAATAAATTAACCCCTCACCGTTGACACAGGTTTTGGGAAGATACAGGTTCCGGAGGTTAGACATCTTGCCAATGTCAAACAACGCATCATCATCGATCTCAGCCCCGGGAAGTGAGAGTTTGGAAAAGAGACTAGCAAAAGGCTTTAATTTACCGATGGACTGGTTGTTGACCGTGGCAGGAGGGATCTGCATGGAGACAGCAAAATAACCAGGGTATTCGGGATCCAATTCAATTACCAGGCCAATTTCTTCTCCTAAGCCCGCCAATTCTTCCCCAAGGGCCTCTAGTTCTTTTTCCTGTCGCATTTTCAGGCGTTCAGACTGGTACAATTTTGGTAAAAAATGTTCTAACAACATACTGATTGAATCGGGTGGTTCCGGCCCAAGTTTCATTTCGATGTCAGCACCGGCCTGGATCCACCATTTGATCAGGGTGATCTCATCGTCATTCATGGGCATTTTTTCAGGCGGTGGCATCTTATCATCGTGGTCCTCAGGTAAGGTGATCCGGTGATACAATTCACTTTCTGAAGGCACATTGGCCACTAAAAGCGGCTTCTCGCTGTCTCCTCCTTTTTGTAGACCGGCATAGGAGGTCATGATTAATCCGCCCTTGGTTTTATATTGGTTGTGGCAACTCTGGCATTTATCTTCAATAGCCGGAAGAATAAGATCCTGGAATATCAGAAGGTCTTGGGGCTCTTTTTGTTCCACGGGGGCTGGCTTTTCGGCTTGCAACCTGGGCATATGCTCGATAAGGAAATCCTGTCCATGGGTGATACTTCCGCCCAGGTGGCTGGTAAAGAGGATCAGTGCACCGGCCAATAGTAAAAAAACCCGGTGGGGTATTTGGATCCCATTCCTTTTGCCGAACCGGGACCGCCAATAGAAAAAAGTAGCGCCATTCAATGCGAGCAACAACAACACCCCACCCCACAAATGTTGTCGGACCAGCTCGCCCTGATATTCTCCACTTCGATACAACAGGTAACCGCCGACAACAGTTACCAAAGCGCTGATAACCGAGACCAACAGTAACGGACCAACCATAAATGAGACTTTAGAATGTTTCCCGTGAGTTTTGTTTTGGTATATATTCAAGCCTTCGAAGGTCAACGTCAGCAATACCAGTACAATTGGAAAGTGCAGCAAAAGGGGGTGGAAACGTCCAAGGAATACCATGAATCCAATAGGTTCTTCTGGCAGTGGCAGAAAGGGCAGCATCAAAGCAAGAACAGTAGATCCTGCCAGAAAAATCGTCAATAAAACTGTATTACGTGAAGTCACGGCTGGATTGGGGAACACTTGAAAGTATAGGGAAACAGATAAAGTATTTACGCAAGAACCTCATCCAATGTTCCGGTGCTGTCAGCAAAGCTATCTGTTGGCACTCCCATGGCCTTTAGTAAGGTGAGGTACAGATTTGCTAATGGTGTGTCCTTCTTAAAGATAATGTTCTGGCCGGTATCCAGGCTGCCGCCTCCGCCGCCGGCAAGCACTATGGGTAAATTGGAAGCTCTGTGCATGTCACCGTCTCGGAGGCTGGATCCGAACAATACCATGGAGTTGTCCAACAAGGATTGATCGCCTTCTTTCATAGAGCTCACACGGTCCAGGAAGTATTGGAACTGTTCGGCATGCCATTGGTTGATTTTGCCGTACATCTCGATGCGTTTCGGATGGCTGCGGTGATGGGAGATGCTGTGGTGACCGCCTTCAACACCGTCCAGGAAAGAGAAACTCCGGTTACTCACCGAATTGCCGAACATAAATGTGGTGACACGGGTGGCATCACTCCATAACGCTAAAGCGTTAATATCCATCATCAGTCGTACTTTTTCGGTGGCATCGATGCCTGAATTAATATCGATATAATCGTTTACCCGAACATTCGTCCGAATTAATTCTTTTAAGATATCGGGCGTAATATTGGCCTCGAAATCCCTTAGATTATCTCCGGTTTCCAGTCGTTTCTCAACTGATCGCACAGATTCCAGATATTCAGCCATTTTATTTTGGTCCGCAGCGCCAAGCTGCTGGTTGAGACGCTGGGCATCTTCCAGTACCAGGTCCACCACACTTTTCTTCCAGGGGTTTTGTTTTTTCGGTGTCACACCGGGAATAAAATCACGGAATAGCCGGTCAAAGGCAAAGCGCGGGTTGATCTCTTTGGGTTTAGGCCGGGTCGGGGTTTCCCAACTGATCGATGAACCATAAAGACGGGTGTATCCCACATTGGTATCAACTCCGCTGGTTATAGGGTCTATGCCATATTCCAGTGAAGCAAAGCGTGTTTCCCTCCCAACGTGCTGCGCCAATATCTGATCCATGGAGGTCCCTTTCACATCAATGTTGGAACCTGTGGTTTTTTCGACCAGCCTGCAAGTTAAGAATGGAGCTGTTTTGGTATAATGTCCATCGGTCCCTTGTACGTCAACCAGATTATTTTTTAGTTCACCCAGAATTAAAAGGTCTTTTTTATAGGCTTCCAGGGGTCTCAAGGTGGGCGACATGTCAAATTGACGTCCAATCTGCCCAGGCGTCCAGTGGTCCTGACGTACGCCGTTAGGAAAGTAAAAAACAGCCAGTCGTTTTGGGCGGTTCTTTTCTATATAGTTATCCACTCGGACCCCCGGAGGTATCATTGCCTGTAGGAAAGGCAGGGCCACTGTTGCTCCCAAACCACGGAGCGCTCTTCTACGGGAGATTCGCCAGGATTTCATACTATATTGTTGTTTTCTAAATTGATTTTCTGTCGAATATAAAACTTTATCACCTAATATGCATTATACCCCTATATTTCGGTCCACCACCACTTTATCAGTTTTTTTATACTGGAACGGATAGCTCAGCACCAGTTCTTCGATAAATGGTACAGGATCAAACCGATTTTCCACCAATATTTTAGCAAGCTGCTCAACGGTTTTTGTGTCTTTAAACACTATGGACCTGCCCAAGGCGAAACCCAGCATTTTTCTGGTGATACCCTTGGCAAATTGCTCCTGTTTGGAGATTAGCACCTTCCTCAATTGGGCAGCGCCTTCAAAGTATTCACCAGATTTCAATGATCCGGTAACATCAATGGGCTTCGATGAGTTATTATAAAATGTTCGCCATCGACCGATCGCATCGTAATTTTCCAGTGCGAAACCTAAGTCGTCCATGTCCTGATGACAACCAAAGCATGATGGGTTCTCCCTGTGGATTACCAATGCTTCGCGCAGGCTAAGCTCGTCGTGTATTTCTCTGGTGGCTTCAAGATCCGGTACATTAGGTGGCGGGGGTTTCGGGGGCGTTGACAGTATTTTCTCCATCACCCATTTTCCACGTAATACAGGACTGGTTCTATTTGGCAGGGAGGTGGTTGTAAGCACGCTGGCCATACCCAGAATACCTCCTCGTTCCATCCCTTCCAGGTTTACTTTTCTCATTTCATTTCCTTTGACACCGTCAATACCGTAATGACCTGCCAGAGTTTCATTCAGGAAGGTATACCGCCCATCCAACAATTCAAGAAAGTTCCGGCTTTCACTCAGGGTATAATAAAAATACTCTACCGTTTCACTATACATTGCCGTCCGAAGCTCCGCATCAAATTCGGGGAACAGGTGCTCATCCTTGTCATAGGTCGGTTGGGTCAGATCATCAATCTCCAACCATTGGGAAACAAAGCTTTCAGCCATTCGTCGTGCCTTTGGGTCATCCAGCATGCGACGTACCTGCTTCCGGAGCAAATCCGGATTTCGCAGGTCTTCCCGATACGCAGCCTCCAGCAACTCGACATCAGGAATGCTGCACCAGAGGAAGGAAGAGAGGCGGGTGGCCAGTTCAAAACTGCTGACCGGATAAGGATCTTCCAATGGGGGGTCAGCTTCTTGCCGGATCAGAAAGTGGTGAGAGACCAGAACGGCCTTAAAGACTTCCTGCATGGCTGCATCGTAGCGGAGTTCGTCCTTTGGCAGACTCTGATAAACTTCTTCGAAAAAATGAAGCAGATTGTCACGTTCTAAAGGTGCCAAATATCGTCGATAGGCCAGTGTAGTAAATGAGCCGATTGCCTCACGCGCATTTTGCAGAGTAGCTTCATAGGCCAGGTCGCGGTGGTAAACCCAACGGTACCACCAATGTTTTATTCTCTGGAACAATGAGAAGGAGTTTTCCGGAACATGTGTCCGCCAAATTTCCTGGTGGGCATGCATCTCTTCAATCACCGACTCCCCAATGTCGAAGTAGCGTTCCATCAACAGGGGCGTTATATACAGGGTTTTGGCGAAGTTGTCAAAGCCTTCCCCTCCACCTGGGTCACGGGGAAGCAGTGAATCGGTATTGATGATGACGCTGGTCAGATCCTGGATTGCGTATTCGTATTCGCGATTACTTAGCCGCCGGGAAATGATCAGGCCTGGATCCGGCTTATCGAGGGCATCTTTGATATATTTTTTTATGTAAAACAGCAGGGTGTCCTTTTCCATTTTGCTGAGCGGCGGCTTGCTGTCAGGAGGCATGGTGCCATTTTCAACATGCTCGATCAACTTTACAAATATTTCACCCCTCCTTTGGATGGCCACGATAAAAGAAAAAGCATCTAAGTTGAGCCCTCCTTTCCTATCGTCCGCGTTGTGGCATGACCTATTGCAGTTATCTTCCATGATCGGCTGGACCACATCCCAAAAATGTTTCTGCTCTTTAGGCCAGTCTGCAAACATTGAGAC
>Ga0114949_10000570_pt1 | contig 20238 bp, 18 predicted proteins | sample N074metaG_FD_83505 | JGI IMG/M metagenome (GOLD analysis project Ga0114949, IMG submission 83505) | Deep subsurface microbial communities from Kermadec Trench to uncover new lineages of life (NeLLi) - N074 metaG | ecosystem: Environmental > Aquatic > Marine > Ocean trench > Sediment | place...
ATGCCATTCCCAACACCAAGTGCTCACACATCTGTCTTTATCTTCTTGTTAAATAGCACTGCGCTCGCTTTGGACCGCAGTAATGCCCGGGGCTTGCCCCGAAGCAGGAGGCGTATTATACGCATCGGCCTCCCCCCTGCAAGCGTTTTTATGGCGTTTTTCAGGTTTTTTTACGCTCCCTCAAAAGAGCTGCAAAAACAGTTCAAAAATCATCCAAAAAACCGTCCCAAAGCCGCTTGGCTACTGGCTGTTGCTGCCAGCAGCCTGCTTCTTCCGGTAACGTGCAAATCGCCACAGCAACAGCCCCGCAAATAGCAGACTATAGAGCAGTGCCTCACCGATGTCAGACCTGGCCTGCCACAGGATGTGCAGACTCACTAATATCGCCACACCATAGATTCCGCGATGCAGTCGCCGCCAATTTTGTCGCAGGCGCCGCTGCATGGATGTGTTGGAGGTAATAGCCAGTGTCAACATCACCAACCATGCACTGAAGCCGACGGTAATAAAGGGTCGTTCCACCAATTCCTCCCACAGGTCGGACGGCAACCAACCCAGGTAAAAGTGCAAAAAGAAGAGCAGGTGAATACAGGCGTAAAAGAACGTGTATAGCCCCAGTGGCCGACGCAAGCGCAGTACATTCGCGCTGCTGGTCAATTGGCGCAGCGGGCTGATACACAGGGTCAGAATCAAAAGGCGGGCGGCCCATTCCCCCGTAAAATGCATCAAATACTCACCGGGGTCCGGGCCGAGCTGGTTATTTGTCGCCGCCACAATCATGAGTAACAGGGGTAGCAGGCCCAGCGCGTGTACGGAGAGCCTGGCCCAACGGGACATCAAAAGTCCTTGCGCAGATCCATCCCGCTGTAGAGGTGTGCAACTTGCTTCTGGTAACCATTGAACATTTGGGTGGCGATTCGATTCGGTGAAAACAGCGACGACGGCAAACGACGCTCCCTTTTCTGGCTCCAGCGCGGGTGATCCACCCTGGGGTTTACATTGGCATAAAAACCATACTCGTTAGCAGCAATTTTCTCCCAACTGGTTCTGGGTCTGTGCTCGGTTAACTCGATACGCACAATCGACTTGATGCTCTTGAACCCATACTTCCAGGGCACAACCAGGCGAATTGGAGCGCCATTCTGGTTTGGCAGCACTTTGCCATACAGACCTACGGCCATCAGGGTCAGTGGGTGCATCGCCTCGTCCATGCGCAGACCTTCAACATAGGGCCAGTCAATAATACTGGTGAAGGAGCGCTGGCCGCGCATCTGCTTTTTGTTTTGCAAGGTGTAAAACTTGACGTATTTGGCTCGCGACGTAGGCTGAAAACGGCTCAGCAGATCAGCCAGGGAGTAACCCACCCAGGGCACTACCATGGACCAGGCTTCCACGCAGCGCAGTCGATAAATTCGCTCTTCCAGGTCGAACCCAGACCGGATATCTTCCAGGTTAAGCGTGCCTGGTTTTTCCACCTCTCCATCCACCCGCAGGGTCCAGGGGTCTATGGACATCTCATGGGCATACTCAGCCGGATCGCCCTTGTCGGTTCCGAACTCGTAGAAGTTGTTATAGCGGGTAACATCCTCAAAGGGAGTCAGTGTCTCCGCCGTGGTAAAACCAGAACCAGAAGCTGTCGATGCGGGTCTGTACTTCAGCGCAGAGCCGGTGGCCGCCAAACCGTATCCAGGGGTTGTCGCCAGGGCGACGCCAGCGGCCGCCGCACCAATAAATTCGCGTCGACGCAACCACACTGACTCACTGGTTATTTCAGATGAGGGTATGGGTGGTAGATCCAACTTTGCCAAGGTCACAGTCCTCTTTTAGTTCACTGTTTGTCCGTAATTGAGAGTCCAACATCCAGGGCTAGTTCCATTTCGCCAGACCCGCGAAAATCGGTTACTATTCCAGCGCCTGGTGCGCGGCCCTATACACCATAGCTCGCTGGCACCAATCAGTCCAAAGTATGGCACTTTCTGACTTCGCTTACGGAGCAACCCAGTCAACGGATGGTATTTTCCTCTACTTCCTTCCTGTACGTATTCCTGCCACTGTTCCTGTGCTGCTATGTACTGATTCCGCAGCGAAACCTGGTGATTCTGTTTTTCAGCCTGCTTTTCTTTACCTGGGGTGAAAGCTACTACGTCATCCTGCTGCTGGGAACCGTGGCTTTCAATTATCTGGTCGGCCGCAATCTAGGGCAATCCAAACACAACAAGTTACTGCTTGGTGCCGGGGTAGCTGTAAACCTCCTGGTGCTGGCCTACTATAAATATTTTGGCTTCCTGGTAATCCAGGTTCTGGGACTGCCCTATGCGGTGGAGCAGCTTCCTCACCTGCTTCTGGGGATAAGCTTTTTCATATTCCAATCCATTTCATACCTGGTAGATGTGCATACAGGTAAGGCCGAGCGAGCGCGATCATTTACAGACCTGGCGCTCTACATCACCATGTTTCCGCAGCTTATTGCCGGCCCCATAGTACGTTACAACACGGTAGCTGCAGCCATCGTCAGTCGAACCATAACGGCCACCGATGTTTACGAGGGCTGCCTGCTGTTTGTCGCCGGTCTTGGCTACAAGGTTCTGATCGCCAACAATGTTGCGCTCGCAGCCGACCAGGCCTTTGCATTGCCCCTGCAGGAATTAACCAGTGCCGGTGCCTGGGTCGGGGCGCTGGCCTACACCCTGCAGATATATTTTGATTTTGCCGGCTACTCACTGATGGCCATTGGTATTGGCCGGATAATGGGTTTCCACTTCCCACAAAACTTCAACTACCCCTATATCTCCCAATCAATCACGGAGTTCTGGCGTCGCTGGCATATGTCGCTCTCCTCCTGGTTTCGTGACTATCTCTATATTCCACTGGGTGGCAACCGCCACGGCCCGCTGAGAACCTACTTCAACCTGTGTGTTGTGTTCTTACTGTGTGGCCTGTGGCATGGCGCCGCATGGACATTTATCAGTTGGGGCTTGTTTCACGGTGCCCTGCTAGTCATGGAGCGGGCCGGGTTTGACCGGGTACTGCAGTGGTGTCCCAGCCTGTTACGCAGACTGTACCTGTTACTTATGGTCATTATTGGTTGGGTCATTTTCCGTGCCGACAACCTGGGCCAGGCGCAGGCATTCCTGGGCGCCATGTTTATTCCAACCGGGTCTTCTGAAGTGGGCCTGTACGATATGGTCAGCAACGAGACCTTGCTCTTTGCAGGTATCGGCATGCTGCTTTCGGCACCCCTGTTCGATCCTATAAAACGGCGAATTCTATCAGGCAAAGGACAGCAGCCCGGTGTGCGCCTGATAACCTTAAGCACCTCACTGGCGCTGGGCTTGCTGTGCACCATTTATGTGATGGCAGGCACTTACAATCCATTTATATATTTTCGGTTCTAGTGATGAAAAGCATGCAACCGGATAAAACACAGTTTGAGCTGAGCGCTGCACTGGCTACGCTGGCGCTGGCCCTGGTTCTGGCTATCCCCACTATTGCCTCGCACTTCACAGACCACTTGGCCCGTTCCAGCTGGGAAAAACGACCGCTGACTCCCTTCCCCACTTTATGGAACGGCACTGACGGTGGCTTCTTTGCGGATCTTGAACTGTTTATCGATGACCATATTGGCTTGGCGCTGGAACTCAACCAGGTATACCGCAAACTCAAATTCAATGTATATCGGGACAGTCCCATGGCCAACATCCTGCTCGGTGAGGATGAATTCATATTTTTGGGCAGTCACAGCACTAGAAAGCCCTACAACGCCCTCAATATTCTTTGTGTGGAAGCAGCCCAGCGACCCGTGGAGCCCAGCATACGAGGCGGCATAGCTGCGCTCACCAAATGGGCCATGGACCTGGAGATGCGCCCAAGCTTTGCCATTTTTCCGTCCAAGCCAGTACTGTACCCGGAGAAACTACCCAGCAGTGTGCCACCGCGATATCAGTCAGCATGCCGCAATTATTCGGGGCGGCCTAATTTGCCCAGCCAACTGGCGCAGGAATGGCCAGATTACATTTATTACCCGCTACAACATTTTGCGGAACTGAAAGAACAACCCTACTTCTATCCCCCCGCCAGCTTTCACGCCAATGGCCAGAGCGCTCATGAATTTGCCCGCGGCTTTCTGTCAATGATTAACATCGATGTGGGTCCCGCTTTCGATCTCGACCCGACGGTAAAGGCTATCAATGCCGATATGAAGGTAATGGGCTTTACCCGGCAGATAAATATCTGGACTTACCGGTACAGGGACTTCGGTGTGGTCATGCACAACCACCAACCCGAATGGATTAAAAGCTACTATCCCCGGGCCAGGGATTTCGCACACTTCCAAACCAGGCGCCCCGCCTCCAGCCGCACAGCATTGTTACTGAGCAACTCGTTCGGAAGCTTTGTCGCTCCACACCTGGCACCTGGGTTCAAGGACCTCTACCATATTAACGTCAACTACCTGGCCGCCGAGAATACCCAGGCGCTACTGACTGCGATACTGGAGAACTATCCCATCACTGATTTAATCTACCTGGCACACGACGGCGGCCTGATGAACAATTTCAAGCTCAATCAATTGTCGAACGGTTTGCAGGGAATCGTGGCTGAAAAACAGGCTAAGTAGTTTTTTTACCACGCACAATGCGCAACACAGGGCCGGACACGGCGTACATCAGAAACGCTGCTAGCAGGACTTTGGGGGGGTCTACGGTGACTAGCGAGAAAATCAGCACTACCAGGATGACGGCAAAAAACGGTACCCGCCCGTGCATATCAATGGTCTTGAAACTGTAGTACGGCAGGTTCACAATCATGAGAATACCAATCGCTCCGGTGAGTAGCGCCACCAACACTGCAATCTCAATGGGCAAGCTCGCGCCAACCCAACCCGCGTCATTGCACACCCATACGGTGGCGGCAATTACGGCGGCGGCAGCAGGACTGGCCAGACCCGTAAACCAGGTCTTGTCCGCTTCCTCAATCTGGGTATTAAAGCGCGCCAGTCGCAGCGCCGCGCAGGCAACGTAGATGAAGGCCATAGACCAACCAAACTTACCCAGCTCTCCCAGGGCCCAGCTGTAAACCACCAACGCGGGCGCCACACCAAAGGACACCATATCTGAGAGACTGTCGTACTGCTCGCCAAATTTGCTGGCGGTGTTAGTCATGCGAGCGATGCGACCGTCCAGACCATCGAGCACCATGGCAATGAAGATGGCTATTGCCGCCGCTTCAAAATCAGCTCGCATGCCTGCTATCACCGCATAGAAACCCGCAAACAGAGCAGCCGTGGTAAACAGGTTAGGTAACAAGTAAATACCCTTGTGCCGCACCGTCTTGCCGTCTTCCGAGACCTCTTCCTCGTGCTCGTCAACCAGAATGTTTATTTCCAGCCCAGCGGATTTACCTTCTTCTGTATCTTGTTTTTTAGTCATGGGCTTAATGATATCACTTCAAAAGCTGGTAGGAACGCTGTGCTGCCTGCCAAAAAGCGCGCACCAGTGGGTTGTCCAGACGCTGCTGCAACACACACAGACCCACCGGAAAGGGTCCGAGTAGTGGTTCTACCGGCAAAATCGTCAGTTTGCTGCGGTAGGTACTGTTATCAAGAACCAACTTGGGAATCACCCCCACGCCGAGACCCAAGCCGACCATTGCCGCAATAGCCTCGTGTCCGGCCACCTGCGCATAGATTTTTGGTTTCTCGCCACGCGCGCGAAACCAGTGATCCAGGCGCTCTTTACTTAACCCTCGTTCCGCCACAATAAATGGCACCCCACGCCAATCAACAGCGTCAGCAGCCAACTGCTCGCTAACCGAACAGGGAAAACCCGGTGCTATAAACAGCAGGGGGGAGTGCAATAAAGTCAAAAAACCCAGTTTGTTGGCCAGATCATCGGGACAGGCAGCGACAGCAATATCCTCGCGCCCCTCCAGAACGCGCCCCACCGCATCGGCCTGGTCACCGGTGTGCAGCAGAATTTCTATGCGCGGATAGTCAGCGCGAAAGCGTTCCAATATAGGTGATAGTACGCTATAGCTCGCCGTCACTGAACAGTAAACGCTAACTTCGCCACGCATTTCATCGCCGTGCGGGCTCAACTCCCCGGTGAGACGCTGCCAATCCAGCAAGCTGCGCTGGGCGTACTGACGAAATTGTTCGCCGGCGCGGTTCAAGCGCACGGTCCGCTTGTCGCGTTCAAACAAACGCTGCCCCACCTCCAATTCGATGCGTTGCAGGGTGCGACTCACCGCTGACAGGCTCATATGGCGTTGCTCAGCAGTGCGGCTGAAACTGAGCGTTTTCGCGAGGCTCACATACAATTCAAGAGCACGTGTATCCATGGTTTTTACTATTGCATAATTATCAATACAGTATTTATTTTATATCATTTTACGCAAATCAATATCTGCGCTATCTTGCCCGCCCTCTCTCTACCATTTAATCGGAAATTCCTCATGGGACAAAACTACTTCAATACCCTGCCCTTGCGCTTGCAGTTGGAACAACTGGGCAAATGTCGCTTTATGGATAGCTCTGAATTTGCTGATGGCGTCGAAAAACTGAAAGGCAAAAAACTGGTTATCATCGGCTGTGGCTCACAGGGATTAAACCAGGGCCTCAATCTGCGCGACAGCGGGCTGGATGTTTCCTATGCACTGCGCGATGCGGCCATCGCCGAGCAACGCCAGTCCTGGAAAAACGCCACTGAAAATGGCTTCACTGTAGGCAGCTACGAAGAACTGATTCCACAAGCCGACCTGGTACTCAACCTCACCCCCGACAAGCAACACACCAGCGTGGTGAATAGCGTCATGCCGCTGATGAAGCAAGATGCCTGCCTGTCCTATTCCCACGGCTTTAATATTGTTGAAGAAGGCATGCAGATTCGCGAAGACCTCACCGTTATTATGGTGGCGCCCAAATGTCCGGGTACCGAGGTACGCGAAGAATACAAGCGCGGTTTTGGGGTTCCCACCCTGATCGCCGTGCACACCGAGAATGACCCTCGCGGCGATGGCCTGGAACTCGCCAAGGCCTATGCTGCGGGAACCGGCGGCCATCGCGCTGGCGTTCTGCAATCCTCCTTCATCGCCGAGGTAAAATCGGACCTGATGGGCGAGCAAACTATTCTCTGCGGCATGCTGCAAACCGGCGCTATTCTATGCTTCGACAAAATGGTCGAGAAAGGCATTGAGGCTGCCTATGCCTCCAAGCTCATTCAGTATGGCTGGGAAACAGTTACCGAAGGACTCAAGCACGGCGGCATTACCAACATGATGGATCGCCTCTCCAACCCCGCCAAGGTACGCGCCTTTTACCTGGCTGAAGAACTGAAAGACATTATGCGTCCTCTGTATGAGAAGCATCAGGATGACATCATGACGGGGCACTTCTCCAAAACCATGATGGAAGACTGGGCCAATGACGATGCCAACTTGCTGAGCTGGCGCGCCGTTACGGCAGAAACCGATTTCGAGAAAACTACCAATACCGATCAGGAGATTTCGGAGCAGGAGTACTATGACCACGGTATATTGCTGGTGGCAATGTGCAAAGCGGGTGTCGAGCTCGCCTTCGAAGTCATGGTTTCAGCGGGCATCATCGCCGAATCGGCCTACTACGAGTCACTGCACGAGACACCGCTAATCGCCAATACCATCGCGCGCCGCAAGCTGTATGAGATGAACGTGGTAATCTCCGATACCGCAGAGTACGGTTGCTACCTGTTTGACCACGCCTGCCAACCGCTGTTGGCCGATTTCATGTCCAGGATGGAACTGGATGTCATCGGCAAGGGCATGGGGACTGATAACAGCGTCGACAACCAGGAACTGATCACGGTAAATGACGCGATCCGCAACCATCCCGTGGAGATAGTAGGTAAAGTATTGCGCGGACACATGACGGCGATGAAGTCAATTGTCTAAGCCGATGCCCGCCGTCTGGCAAATGCCCTTCCGGCCATTTTTTCTCTGTGCTACTGCCTTTGGCTTACTGGCAATACCGCTGTGGTTGAGCAGTTTGTTACTGGGCATGCCTATAGGCGGTGTCAGCCTGCAGTGGCATGTTCATGAAATGCTTATGGGATTCGCAGCCACGGTGGTACTCGGCTTTGTACTCACCGCAATACAAACCTGGACTGGCATAAAAACCGTGCAGGGCTCGACCCTGATGCTGATGGTACTGGTATGGGTATGTGCGCGGCTGGGCTGGCTGGCACCGGCTCCCTGGCAATGGCTGGGCGCACTGGCCGACGTTGTGTTATTCACCTGTGCGGCAGCCGTGGTAGGACGTATGGTCTATTTGTCGCGCAACTGGCGCAATGCCTTTTTCGTGCCTGTGTTCTTACTATTCGCCCTATTCAGTGCCAGCTATGCTTACGCCCTCGCCAACAAGCAATTTGCCATGGCGCAGGAGCTACAATATTTTGTTTTCTACCTGATCGTACATGTGGTGCTGGTAGTAGGCGGTCGGGTTGTACCGTTTTTTGCCGATCGTCGTTTGCAGCGCGACCCCACGCGCCGCTTTTTGTTACTGGAATCCCTGGCGCTTGTTAGCAGCCTGGTCTTCCTGGTAGTTATCTCGGTAGGCGCAAACCGCCAACTGCTGCAACTAACCGCCGTCGTGGTGGCGACTGCCAACCTGTTGCGCTGGCTCACCTGGAAACCCTGGCAAACCCTGAAAATCCCGCTGCTGTGGTCGCTCTACCTGGCCTATGCATTCATTATCAGCGGCTTTGTGGCTACCGCCGTACAACTGCCCAGCTCAATAGCCACGCACCTGATCGCCATTGGCGGCATAAGCCTGATGATTCTGGCGATGATATCGCGCGTCAGCCTGGGCCACAGTGGCAGGCCTCTGGAGTTACCCGGAAAGTTTCCGCTCGCCTATGTAGCGCTGGCCGCGGCGGCATGCTGCCGGATTTTGGCGAACCTGTTACCAGAATACTATGCTGCCATGTTGTGGCTGAGCGCCGCTGGCTGGATTACCGGGTTTGGATTATTTCTGTACCACTACTTGCCGATTCTGCTCAGTCCGAGGCCGGACGGACAGCCCGGCTAACTTAACACCAGGTTATCGCGGTGAATTAATTCGGGTTCACCCTGGTAACCCAGCAGCGCTTCTATCTTGTCAGTACCGTGGCCAAGCAGCTGCTGAGCTTCTGAAGACGAGTAGTTCACCAGGCCGCGGGCAATTTCCCGCCCATCACTATCGACACAAATCACCACGTCACCACGGGCAAAGTCGCCCTGGATCGCCGTTACACCAACGGCTAACAGGCTGCGGCCAGATTCACTTAAAACCTTTACCGCACCTGCATCCAAAACCAGGCTGCCGCTACTCCTGACCAACCCCGCCAGCCATTGCTTGCGCGCGGCCAACGGCACCTGCCCTGCCTGCAACCAGGTACCGAGTTCTTCCGCTGCCGCCAGGCGAAGAATCACATCGGGCTCTTTGCCATGGGCAATAAGGGTATCAGTGCCAGAGCGAGCAGCCATTTTCGCCGCACGCACCTTGGTCAGCATGCCGCCCCGGCCAAGCCTGCCACCGCCACCCGCCATAGCTTCCAGGCCTGGCGAGGATGAGGAGATCGATTTAACCAGCTCAGCATTGGGATGGGTTCTCGGGTCGGCTTCATACAGACCCTGCTGGTCAGTCAAAATAAGCAGGGCGTCAGCATCGATCAAATTGGCCACCATGGCCGCCAGGGTATCGTTATCGCCAAAACGAATCTCATCGGTGACAACCGTGTCATTCTCATTGACGACGGGCACCACACCCAGGCCCAATAATGTGGTGAGGGTATTGCGTGCATTGAGATAACGATCCCTGGCAGAGATATCGTCATGACCCAGCAACACCTGCGCTGTAAGTAGACCGAAGCGCTGAAATGCTGACTCGTAGCTTTGCACCAGGCCCATTTGGCCTACGGCCGCCGCCGCCTGCAAATCGTGCAGGGCCGTCGGCCGCTTTGACCAGCCCAGCCTTACCATGCCTGCCGCAACAGCCCCGCTGGATACCAGCACAACTTCGCAGCCACGCTCGCGCAAAGCCGCCATTTGCGTTGCCAGATTATTGATCAGGTCGGCATCAAGGCCACGGCCATCATCAGTCAACAGGGCACTGCCGACCTTGATCACCCAGCGTTTGGCACGGCTGAATTTTTCCCGCTTGTGCTGTTCAGGGGACATATTCGACTTCTACATCGTAATCGTCGTCATCGTCATCAAAATCAACGCTCGCCTCATCCTTGTTGAACTCACCATTGCGACGCTGCAGGCGCAGTTCTTCAATACGTTGGCGCGCTTCGGCCTGCAAGGCTTTTTGGCGCTGGCGCTCGGCCTCGGCAACTTCAGGGTCCGCGGCCTCCTCTGAACGCCACTCTTCCAGCTGCATCATGATGTCCCAGCACAATGGTTCGGTACCGGTTGCACTAATGGCGGCAATTTCATAGACCGGCCCCTGCCAATCCAGGGCTTCAATCACGGCCTGCCGGCGCTGTGCCAACAGATCCGTATCCAACAGGTCTGTTTTGTTGAGTATGAGCCAGCGGTCGAGGCTGGCCAGGCCGGGACTGAATCGTTTCAGCTCCCGGACGATGGCAAGTGCCGCCTCAGCCGGTTCAGTACCGTCAAAGGGCGCCATATCCACCAGGTGCAACAGTATTCGGTTGCGCGTGAGGTGGCGTAAAAAACGAATGCCCAGACCGGCACCTTCAGACGCGCCTTCTATCAATCCGGGGATATCGGCAACCACAAAACTGCGATGCGCCTGTACTTTTACCACCCCCAGGTTTGGAACCAATGTTGTAAACGGGTAGTCCGCCACTTTGGGCTTGGCAGCGGAGATAGCCCTGATCAGCGTAGACTTGCCCGCATTAGGCAAACCCAGCAGACCCACGTCAGCCAGTACCTTGAGCTCCAGTTTGAGAGAACGTAACTCGCCCTCAGAGCCCGGCGATGTCTGGCGGGGCGCCCGATTGGTACTGGATTTAAAGCGGGTATTGCCCAGGCCATGAAAACCACCCCTGGCAACCATCAGGCGCTGGCCAGCCTCTGACAGGTCACCGAGCACCTCGCCACTGTCCTCGTCCAGCACAGTGGTTCCCACAGGTACTTTTAATACCAGATCCTCACCGCTTTTGCCGGTACAATTACGGCCCCGTCCACCCTCACCATTTTGCGCCTGATGATGACGCTGAAAACGATAGTCCACCAGGGTATTCAGGGCAGAATCAGCTTCCAGGTAGATGCTGCCGCCATCACCGCCATCACCCCCGTCGGGACCGCCTCTGGGAACGTACTTCTCACGGCGAAAACTGAGCGCGCCGTTACCGCCCTTGCCAGCCTGTACACGTATTTGTGTTTCGTCGACGAATTTCATAGCGTGATATTACTCTGCATTGGTGCGACCGTCCGGTACAAAGCCGCTACGGGCGTCCTGCCCTCTCGCGGCATACCGCACGTCCTGTACATACGAAAAGGCCCCGTCAGTTGACGAGGCCTTAGCTAACCTTGAATCGGTAGGGGAGGCCTGTTGTCAGGCGCTCACCACCTGCACAAACTTACGATTCTTTGGGCCCCTGATGATGAACTCAACCTGTCCGTCAGCCTTTGCGAACAGGGTGTGATCCTTGCCTAAACCGACGTTATCGCCAGCGTGAAAGCGAGTGCCGCGCTGACGCACGAGAATGTTGCCGGCTTTTACGACTTCGCCACCAAAGCGTTTTACTCCCAGCCGTTTGCTCTGGGAATCGCGTCCATTACGGGTACTACCGCCTGCTTTTTTATGTGCCATGGTTTATCTCCTCCTAGCCGCTGATACCGGTAATTTTGACTTCGGTATACCACTGGCGGTGACCCGCTTGCCTGCGGTAATTCTTGCGACGGTTAAATTTGATGATGGTGATCTTGTCGTGACGCCCGTGAGCGACCACTTCAGCCGTAACCTTGCCGCCTTTTACCAGCGGGGTGCCTATTTTGACATCCTCACCGCTACCAACCATCAACACTTTATCAAACTCAATAGTGTCACCGGTCGATACTTCAATTTTTTCCAGCTTGAGGGTTTCGCCCTCTACTACGCGGTGCTGCTTACCGCCACTTTCAATTACTGCGTACATCATTGACTCCTGATTAGTTCGCCGGCTCGCTGCTTACTTTAAGACCCTTCCAAAAGGATGGGGGCAGAGCCCGGCACTAACACAACACGAGCGGGTGAGACCCGGCACGGTTGAGGGCGGCGATTCTACTGAAATTGAGCATCCCAGGCAAGCGCTATTTCCATATGACATAACGGCTTACAGTCCTATATATTGACATGAAAGAAGACAACCCCGTAGCATGCCTGCCTCCCAGGATCGAAAAACAACTATGCAGACTATTCGAGAACCCGTCAGGGCGGAGCTGGAAGCCGTCAACCGTCTCATTATTGACAATCTGGAGTCAGATGTAGAACTGGTCGAGAACATCGGCCACTACATCGTCGACGCCGGGGGTAAGCGCCTGCGGCCACTATTGGCGCTGCTTAGCGCCGGTTGCTGTGGTTACCGGGGTGAACAACACATTACCTTCGCCGCGGTCATCGAATTTATCCATACAGCCACCCTGTTACATGATGATGTAGTGGATCTTTCCACCCTGCGCCGGGGCCGGCCCACCGCCAATGCGGAGTTCGGCAACGCATCCAGCGTACTGGTCGGCGACTTTCTCTACACGCGGGCGTTCCAGCTGATGGTAGAAATCGGCAACATGGATATCATGCAGGATATGGCGGCAACCACCAATATGATTGCCGCTGGCGAGGTATTGCAATTGGTGAGAGCCGGCAATCCAGACACGACCGAGCAACAATACCTTGATGTAATAACACGCAAGACTGCCATCTTGTTTGCCTCCGCCTGCTTTGGCGCCGCAGTCCTTGCGGATCAGCCCATCGAGATACGTAGTTCACTGAAGGATTTTGGCCTCAATACAGGTATCGCCTTTCAGATTATTGATGATGTTCTTGACTACGAAGGTGATCCCGAGGCGATGGGCAAGAATGTTGGCGATGATCTCAACGGGGGCAAAGCAACCCTGCCATTGATTCATGTATTGCAGCACGGCAGCAGTGACGCCCGAAATATTGTGGCTACAGCAATTCGCGAGAAGGACGCCAGTCGCATCGAAGATGTACTAGCGGCTGTGCGCAGCACTGGCTCACTGGATTATTCGCGAGAGGTAGCGACGGCATACCAGGCGCAGGCGCTGCGCGCACTGGATGTACTGCCCACCAGCCCACACGGTGACTCCATGCGCGCAATCGCAGAATTGGCAATTCAGCGCAATCACTAGGCGGGATTGCGATGCCTGTGTCGGCTACCTATACTGCCGCCATAGCACTCGATGGATACAGCAATGACCGAGCCAGCACCAGCACTGTTCCCGCACCCCGTCGCCGGGGAGAAGCTGGCCGCGCTCGCCTCACAGATTCAACAACAATCGATACTACAATTGTTTGCAGATGACGCCGACAGAGCCGAGACATTCAGTTCGTCCGCGGCGGGCTGGCAGCTGGATTACTCTCGCCAACAATTAACCCATGAAATTCGCGACGCCCTGTTGGAGCTGGCTACCGAGTCCGGCCTTGCCCAGGCCAGAGAGGCCTTGTTCAATGGCGCGATAGTCAACACTACCGAGCATCGAGCAGCTCTTCACACCTTGCTGCGCGCCAGCGCGTCGACACCCCGGCTGCAGTCGGACTGGCAACAAATACAGGACTGTCGCCAGCGACTGGCGCAGTGGGTTGATAAAGTCCACAGCGGTAGCCACTGCGGCCACGACGGAGCGCCCATTAGCGATGTAGTAAACCTGGGTATTGGCGGTTCCGATCTCGGACCACGCATGGTGACCGAGGCACTGCGTGAATTTCACAATGGTGCAGTCAAGGTTCATTTTTGTGCCAACATCGATCCTGCAGAGCTGGCCGATACGCTGGCACCACTGGATCCTTCCACCACCCTGTTCATCATTTGTTCCAAGACCTTTCGCACCGAAGAAACCCTGCACAACGCACAGTCCGCCAAGCGCTGGCTACTGGCCAGCGGTGCCGGTGAAGATGCCGTGGCATCCCACTTCCTGGCTGTTAGCAGCAACCTTGAAGCGGTTGAGAAGTTTGGCATTCCCACTGACAACATACTGCCTATATGGGATTGGGTGGGCGGTCGCTATAGTCTCTGGTCGGCAGCTGGCTGCAGCATCGCTTTCGCCATTGGCAATGCTGCATTCGACGAATTACTTGCTGGCGCAGAACAAATGGATGAGCACTTTTACAACGCTCCCATGGCGGACAACCTGCCGGTAATATTGAGCCTGCTGGAAATCTGGGCGGTCAATTTTTTCAATGCCAGCAATCATGCTGTTATTCCCTATCAACACCGGCTGCGCAGACTGCCGGCATTTTTGCAGCAGCTTTCCATGGAAAGCAATGGCAAGCGCTGCAATCTGCTCGGGCAAACCATCGACTATGCCACTGCACCCGTAGTATGGGGAGAGGAAGGCAGCAACGGTCAGCACTCCTTTCACCAGTTACTACACCAGGGTACCGTGCGTTGCCCGGTTGATTTCATTTTGCCCATGCGCGCTGCCAATGGAGCCGATGCCGAGGCGCACCAACGACTGGTGGCCAACTGTCTGGCACAGGGTCAGGCGTTGCTAGTGGGGCGCGACCGGCAAGCCTGCCAGCAGGCCCTTTTGGAGCGGGGCTTCGATGAAGCTCGGGCGGCTGAACTGGCGCCGCACCTGGTGGTACCCGGCAACAAACCCAGCAGCACACTCAGCTGCCAGCAGCTGACTCCCGCGACGCTGGGCGCACTAATTGCTTTGTACGAACACAAGACTTTTTGCAGTGGGCACATTTGGCAAATTAATTCGTTTGATCAGTGGGGTGTAGAGTTGGGCAAAGAACTGGGCACAACAATTTACCAGGCTATGACTGAACCGGAATCTTACAACGGGGATGCATCCACCGGGGCACTTTTGGAGAGGTGGCGACATGAGCACTAAGTCTATCGCGGTAATAGGGCTTGGCTATGTCGGCCTGCCGCTGGCGCTGGCACTCTCAAAACAACACAAAACTATCGGTTTTGATATCAGCGAAGAAAGAATTTCCAGACTGCGCCGGGGCGAAGATATCACTGGAGAAGTGGCTGCCGAGGTACTGGACAACACGGCATTAACCCTGTCCAGTAGCAGCGAGGACCTTGCTGACAGCGACATTTACATAGTCACTGTGCCAACACCCATCGACGCCGGCAGGCGGCCAGACCTGCACCCGCTGGGCGCAGCCAGCGGCATGATAGGAGAAGCGTTACAACCGGGAAACATCGTGATATACGAGTCCACCGTGTATCCAGGCTGCACCGAGGAGTACTGTGTGCCCATCCTGGAGCGGGCCTCGGGACTGGTTTTCAACCGGGACTTTTTCCTCGGTTACAGCCCGGAGCTTATTGATCCCGCGGCCACCGAGCGGGGCCTGGCAGATATCATCAAGATTACCGCCGGTTCGACCCCTGAAATCGCCGCAGAAGTGGACGCATTGTATCGCTCAATAGTGGACGCGGGCACCTTCCCGGTCAGCAGTATACGCGTGGCGGAAGCGGCCAAGGTTATCGAAAACATCCAGCGCGATGTCAATATTGCGCTCACCAATGAATTCGCGCAGATTTTCAAACGACTGGGTATTGATACCGAAGAGGTTCTGGCAGCGGCGGGTAGCAAATGGAACTTCCTGCCCTTTCGTCCCGGCCTGGTGGGTGGTCACTGTATTGGTGTCGACCCATACTACCTGGTACACCGGGCCGAACAGGCCGGCTATTACCCGGAAATCATCTCTGCCAGCCGCCGCCTCAATGACCAGATAGGCAAGCAGGTGGCAACCGAGGTGATGCAAATCATGACCCAGCGCCGCCTGCATATCGTCGATTCGAGAATCCTGGTGCTGGGACTGGCATTCAAGCCCAATTGCAGCGATCTGCGCAATACACTGGTAAGCGATATCATCACCGAGCTGCAAAACAGCAATGCCAATGTCGCGGTCTACGACCCCAGGGTAAATGTCGACGAAGCAGAGCGGGAATTGGGTATAAGGCTTATAGAAAGCTTTGAGTCAGACTACGATGCCGTGGTGCTGGCGGTAGGCCACGATTGCTTCAGGGATTTAGGCGCTGGCAAAATCAGAGCCCTCTGCAAAAATGGCGGCGTGCTTTACGACGCCACCTACCTGCTGCCGTCGGAGGCGGTAGACGGACGACTTTAAGCGTCTATGAGAGCCAGCAGCTCTGCGGTCTTGGCCTCCATCAGGGCTGGATCACCCCTGCTCTCAACATTGAGGCGAACCACCGGTTCAGTGTTGGACATGCGCAGGTTGAAGCGCCAGTCCTCATGTTCAATGCTCAGGCCATCGGTATGATCCACAAGGCTGGCCCCTTCACTGTAGCGTTCTTCGGCGGCGGCCAATACCTGTGCCGGAGACTCTATTTCACGGTTAATTTCTCCACTGCAGGGAAAGGCCGCTATACGCTGGGCAACCAGTTCTGACAGTGGCTGACCGTACTTGCCAATAAGCTCACACACCAGTAACCAGGGAATCATGCCACTGTCACAGTAGGCAAAATCCCGGAAATAATGGTGGGCACTCATCTCACCGCCATAGACGGCATTTTCAGCACGCATGCGCTCCTTGATAAAGGCGTGACCGGTTTTGCTCTGGATAGGTTCACCGCCCAACTGGTTGACAATTTCGCGAGTGTTCCAGGTCAGGCGCGGGTCGTGCACTATTTTGCCGCCACCGTCCCGTCGCAGGAAGACCTCCGCCAACAGTCCCACCAGGTAGTAACCCTCAATAAACTCGCCGCTCTCGTCGAAGAAGAAGCAGCGGTCAAAGTCGCCGTCCCAGGCGATACCCAGATCGGCGCCGTGCTCACGTACCGCCGCTGCCGTAACAGCTCGATTTTCCATCAGCAGTGGATTGGGCACACCATTGGGGAAGTTACCATCGGCCTGGTGTTGCAGCTTGATGAATTCGAATGGTAAGCTTGCCTCAATACGATCTACCACATCACCGGCACCGCCATTACCGGCGTTAACCACCAGTTTCAGGGGTTTGAGCGCGGCGACATCCACGTAAGACAGCAAGTGCTCAATGTAAGCGCAGCCAGTATCCAACGCTTGTAACCCGCCACGCTCAGTCGCCGGATCAAACTGGTTGCGCTCGGCCAGCGCCTTGATATCAAACAGCCCGCTATCGCCACTGATTGGCTGCGAACCAGCGCGGACGAATTTCATACCGTTGTAATCTTTGGGATTATGGCTGGCGGTAACCACAATGCCGCCACCCATCTGCGCATGGGAGGTGGCAAAATATATTTCTTCTGTGCCGCACCGGCCGATGTCAAATACATCAACTCCCGCATCACGCAGACCATCCGACAAGGCTGTCTTGATCTGTTCACTGGTCAAGCGAATATCGTGCCCTAGCACTACCGTACCGGGTTCCACTACCTCCGCGTAGGCGCGCCCGATGCGATAAGCGATATCTTCATTGAGCTGATCGGGAACGCGACCGCGAACATCGTAAGCCTTGAAGCAGCTTAATTCGCTCATGTGGGCTCCGTATAAACGTGTTCAAAAACATAGTTGGTGGCCTCTACAAAGCCCGGCACGCTGCCGCAATCAAAGCGACGCCCCTTAAACTTGTAAGCCATAACACAGCCACTTTTGGCCTGGGCCATCAGGGCATCCGTTATCTGCACTTCACCATTTTTACCGGGTGGGGTGTTCCTGAGAATGTCGAAGATATCCGGGGTCAGAATATAGCGGCCGATAATGGCCAGGTTTGAAGGTGCATCTTCCGGTTGTGGTTTTTCAACCAGCTCGTCAACCCGGTACAAACCCTCCTTGAGAGCCTCACCGGCGATCACGCCATATTTATGGGTCTGGTCGGCGGGCACTTCCTGGATTGCCACAATGCTGCAGCGAAACTGCTTGTACAGCTCCACCATTTGCGACAACACCCCCGCGCCATCGGTGATACATAAATCATCAGACAAAACGACCCCAAAGGCTTCGCTACCGATAAGCGGCTCTCCGGTCAAAATCGCGTGACCCAGGCCTTTCATCTCCCGTTGGCGCACCATGGTGAACACGCCCTTATCCAGCACATTGCGAATGCTTTCCAGGTAAACCTCTTTATCGGTACCGGCGATCTGACTCTCCAGCTCGTAGCTGATATCAAAGTGATCCGCTATGGCGCGCTTACCGCGACCCGTAACGAAAGATATGGTGGTCATGCCCGCTTCTATCGCTTCTTCGACCCCGTACTGCACCAGCGGTTTGTTGACTATCGGCAGCATCTCCTTGGGCATACTCTTGGTGGCAGGCAAAAACCGCGTACCGTATCCCGCTACCGGGAACAGGCATTTATTTATCATCGTCAATCTCCATCTGACTACTATGCATCATATACGCATCAAAGCCGCATCAAGTGTCGCTGCGCCCGTATATGTCTTCATAGCGCACAATATCATCCTCACCCAGGTATGAACCCGATTGCACCTCGATCAATTCAAGGGGAATACGGCCGGGGTTGGCCAAACGGTGCTTATGACCCAGCGGGATATAGGTAGACTCGTCTTCCGCCAGCGTAAACACCTTCTCTTCACAGGTAACTTCAGCGGTTCCGCTAACCACAATCCAGTGCTCGGCGCGGTGATGATGCTTTTGCAGAGACAGTTTCTGGCCCGGGTTGACTATAATGCTTTTTACCTGGAAGCGCTCACTGGTTATCAATGATTCATAGGATCCCCAGGGGCGATAAACACGGGCGTGTACATTAGCTTCAGCGCGACCGCTGGATTTGAGCGCCGTGACCAGACGCTTAACATCCTGCACCGTATCCCGATGCGACACCAGCACGGCATCGGCAGTCTCCACAACCACCAGGTCATTGATGCCGGTAACCGCCAACAGCCTCGACTCGCTGCGCAAATAGTTGTTGTGGCTTTGGTCTACCAGCACGTCGCCCTGGAGAACATTGCCCTGGGCGTCTGCCTCACCCACATCCCACAGGGCTGACCAGGCGCCCACATCGCTCCAGCCACAATCAAGAACGGCAACCGCGCCGCGCTCGGTTTTTTCCATCACCGCGTAATCAATGGAATCGCTGGGGCAAGTAGCAAAAATATCCGCGTCCAGGCGCACAAAATCCAGATCGGCCTCAGCACCTTCCAGTGCGCCGACACAGGCCTCGAGCATAGCCGGGGCCAGCACCCGCAGCTCCTCGATGTAGGCGCGCGCACCGAACAAAAATTTACCGCTGTTCCACAGGTAATCGCCGCTTTGCAGGTAGCTCTCGGCGGTGGCGGCGTCGGGTTTTTCCACAAAACTCTCCAGATTATACAATCCGCCGCCCAGAGACGGGCCGCGCCTGATATAGCCATAGCCGGTTTCAGCTCGGGTCGGTACCACACCGAAAGTCACCAGGCGCCCCTGTTCTGCCAGCGGCAGCGCCTCCCGCACAGCAGCGTGAAACGCCGCCGGGTTTTCAACCAGGTGATCCGCCGGTAAAACCAGCAATATCGCGTCCTCATCGCTCTTCAGGGCCTGCAGGGCTGCCACAGCCACCGCTGGCGCCGTGTTGCGACCACAGGGCTCCAGTATGATCTCAGCGCCTGCCACACCGGCCTCACGCAGTTGCTCGGCGACAATAAAGCGGTGTTCCTCATTGCACACCACCATGGGCGGTTGTGCCGACAGCGCTTCCAGGCGATGCAGGGTATCCACCAGCATGGACTGTTCTCCCGCCAGCGGCAAAAATTGCTTGGGGTACGCTTCCCGCGATACCGGCCACAAACGGCTGCCCACTCCACCAGAGAGAAGTACAGGTTTCAACATGGTATATCCTTATAGTGATAACAGTTGAATATTGGTAACAACTGATGCATGGCGTAAAATGCACGCATCCCGTGAAAATCAGGGCTGCCAATGATAACCCACGCTGGACATGTGGTCACCAGAGATTAAAATGGGCCCCCCGTCGCCCTCTTGGAAGAACTATGACCGAACAAGGAATCCAACAAAACGCCTACAAGAAGGAGGAACTGGTCGCCTGTGGTATGAGCAAGCTATTTGGCCCCGGCAACGCCCAGTTGCCACTGGATAATATGCTCATGCTGGATCGAATCGCGAAGATTAATTCTGACG
>Ga0114949_10000573_pt1 | contig 20210 bp, 16 predicted proteins | sample N074metaG_FD_83505 | JGI IMG/M metagenome (GOLD analysis project Ga0114949, IMG submission 83505) | Deep subsurface microbial communities from Kermadec Trench to uncover new lineages of life (NeLLi) - N074 metaG | ecosystem: Environmental > Aquatic > Marine > Ocean trench > Sediment | place...
CGCGTACCGTTATCTGTAATTGCCAACGCCGGAAACTGCGAACGAATTGCTTGCAGGTCAAAATTCATGCGTGCTTCCTGGATCAATCCTGGATTTGGCCGCCCCAATTTTCGCGGTGAGCGTCCTCGGCGCGTTGCCTGACTTTCGCGTGCCTGCGCGTCAGCAACAACGAATTGGGGTCGCAGACTTCAGGAATGATGATTCCCAAATCGCTGGCCGCATCAAAGAGACTTGGATACCAGCGCTCCCAATCGGGCAACAGGGATTCGACTTGGTCGCGAAGGGTCATGACCGCAATGTAACCGAGCGCTCTCGGTAAGACAATGACAATAAATCGCGAGCCCTAGTCTTCGAGCGTACGCAATCCCAGCAGGCAGGCCGCCAGCAGCAAGGCCCCAAGAACAATAGTCTGAGCCTGCGGAATCATATTCGTCGTCGTGCTGATCATATCCTGAGGAATCAGTGCAGACAGGCCTGCCAGCGCCTTGACCACTCCGGCCAGAGGTTTGACGGCGAAAAGCGCGCCGATGGCGGCGGCAACCGGCAGGGTAAGGCGCCTGAGCCACAAACGACGGCTCACCTTCCTGACAATCTTGGCGCTGAAGCCATCGTCAGCCACAGGTACGGACTCAAACATCGACTCAAGCAGTCGGTCCTCTGCGTCTTTGATTCTTTCAGCCATGTTGATGATCTTTGATATCAAAACTTGTCCTGATCTTCTGTTTACCACGAAATATCACAGATTTCACTGTGCCAACCGGCATATCAGTGGCGTCACTAATCTCCCGGTGTGACAAACCGCAGGCATACGACATAACTATGATTGCCCGCTCCTCTTCTGACAGTACTGCAAGAAACTTGTCCAGATCCGTCACTTCGTCGCTGTGGGCCGCGTGACTGACCGACTCCAGGTCGGCGACATGACCGGCCTCTTCCAATATTTCCGCATATCGCTTCGACTTACGTTTCGATTGCAGGAAAGTCGTATAGGCGACCTTCAACAACCAGCCAATGAATGTTCCGCGGCCGGAAAATGTCTGCAACTTGTCCCAGGCGTGCATAAAACAGTCCTGAGCAAGGTCGTCGGCGAGCGTCACGTCGCCAGCCAGCTTGCGCAGAAAATTACGCACCTGCGACTGGTGGCGTCGTACCAGCTCGCCAAAAGCGGCAGTGTCCTGCGCGGACACCACCTTGATGACAAGTTCGTGATCTTCACTTTTTGACACCGATACGAATCCAACAACTAATCGCGATCAGTAAACTTGTGCAGAATCATGTATGCGACGCCAAGCGCGAATGGAAATGCAGCAATCCCTGCAAATAGCCACGCGATATCATCATCAACTGGAAGTCCAAAGCCAAATGCGACTAATCCGACCGCAAGTGCCAACCAGATCACACCCAGCCGCAAGTCCTTGTCCTTGCTCGCCTTGGGACGCCCCAGTCGGTCAATAATTTCCGGTGTCAACTCCTGGCCTTTGTCCAGGGCCGCCCGAAACGTTTGCTGCATTTCAGTGCGCGTTTTGTAGCGAAACCAAAACAGTGCGCAGAACACGATTGTCATGCCGAGAAACATCGTAATCGGTATTAATTCTTCAGACACGTTACTTACTCCACTCTATGAATTAGATATTGCTTTCACCCATCAGATGCGTCCCGGGTCCGGTTTGGATGCAAAAACATAAACTTTTGTTTTTATTGACATAATTATAGCAGTTTGAGCAATCCTGGGCGTCGCTCCAGCCGCGAAGTCGATTAGAACTAGACCGAAACGCACGTATGCCGCGTTTATATGGGACATGACATTCCTGAATCGACACCTGCCGCGCCTTGCCGATCCGCGCTACTACCAGATTATTGTGCTGAGCCTGTTGGTCAGCTACAGCATCATAATCCTGGACTTTGGCATCCGCTGGCAAAACGTACTTGCGATCCTGATCGCGGCACTGGCCACGCAATTTATTGGCACGCTGTGTACCCGCCTGCCGCACTTTGACCCACTGAGCCCGCTGATTACATCGTTGTCTCTTACCTTGCTGCTGCGTACAGACGACCTGCTACTCGCCGGAGTCGCTGCGTGCATCGCGATTGGCAGCAAATTCGTAATTCGTTTTCGCGGCAAGCATATTTTCAATCCCGCCAATTTCGCACTCGTCACGCTCATCTTTTTGAGTGACGCAGCCTGGTTCTCGTCCGGCCAGTGGGGTAGCACGACCATCAATGCGTTTGCGCTGGCTTGCCTCGGTTTTCTTGTTCTTACCCGCGCGAAACGTGCAGAAACAACTATCGCGTTCATTACAATTTACGCGGCACTGATGTTCGGCCGGGCATTGTGGTTGAACGATCCGTTCAGCATTCCGTTCCACCAGATGCAAAACGGCGCATTGCTTATCTTCGCGTTCTTCATGATTTCCGATCCGAAAACCACGCCGAATACTGCTATCGGACGAGTCTTGTACGCAGCACTGGTAGCCGGCATCGCGTACACCATCCAGTTTGTTTATTACCAACCTAACGGCCCCATCATCGCGCTGATTATGTCAGCGCCGTTTGTACCACTAATCGATGTGTTATTGAGGGGTCGAATTTATCAGTGGACACAAGTAGCCAGCCACAGCGCCGGCCCAATCAAAGGAGTTTACTAATGCGTATTCTTGTTGCCGTTGTTGCTGTAGCGATGACTGTCGTCATCTCCGCTACCGCCCAGGCATTCTGCGGCTTTTACGTCGCAAAGGCCGACACGAGTCTGTTCAATCGTGCGTCACAAGTCGTTTTGGTCCGTGACGACAACCGCACGGTTATAACCATGGCAAATGACTTCGAGGGTGATGTCGAGGACTTCGCAGTCGTAATCCCGGTACCGACGATGATCGAACGCGAACAGATCAACGTGGGCGATCGCGCGATCGTTCAGCACCTCGATGCCTATACCGCACCCAGGCTGGTCGAATACCACGATCCGGACCCCTGCATGCGCTACGAAAGGCTAAAGAGCGTGTCAGACATGAACAAGCCGAACACGATGTCAATCGAAGAAGAAAATCGTGCCGGACGCTCACAAGGCGTAACAATTGAAGCTCGTTACACCATCGGCGAGTACGACATATTGATTCTGTCCGCTGAAGAAAGCGACGGCCTGATTCGCTGGCTTGACGACAACGGCTATCGTATTCCAGATGGTGCAAAACCCATTGTCGACAGTTATCTGAAGCAGGACATGCATTTCTTCGTCGCCAAGGTCAATATCGAAGCACAGTCGGAGTTGGGCTACCAGTATCTTCGGCCGTTACAAGTGGCATACGAGAGCAATAAGTTCATGCTGCCCATTCGCCTCGGCACGCTGAATGCCAAGGGCAAACAGGAATTGTACATCTATGCGCTGACACGCACCGGGCGTGTCGAAACAACCAACTATCGCACTGTGAAATTACCAAGCAATACCGATGTACCCGAATTCGTCCAGGGCGAATTCGCAGATTTCTACCGTGCTATGTTCGACAAGCAGAATAAAAATGAAAACGAACGCGCTGTATTTCTTGAGTATGCATGGGACATGGCGTGGTGCGACCCCTGTGCAGCCGACCCCCTGAGCGCACAGGAACTGCGTCAATTGGGTGTGTTCTGGGTTGGCGAAAGCGGTAGAGGTGGTAGCAAAATAGCGCCGATGCGCGCACAGAATGTATTCGTCACGCGCCTGCATGTGCGCTACGACCGCGAGCATTTTCCCGAAGATCTCGTGTTTCAGGAGACCGGCGACCGCCGGAACTACCAGGGGCGCTACGTCATACGCCACCCCTGGAAAAGCGCTTCCAGCTGCGACATCAGCCAATATGAGGCCGAGGTGCGACAACGTCAGGAGCGCGAAGCGCAGACGCTCGCCAATCTCACGGGCTGGGACATTGTGGGCATCCGCGAAAAGATCAGCTTCGCAGGTGGCATCGAACCCACGCCTGCGAAAGAACCCTGGTGGAAGCGGATCTGGAGCTAGGACTTGATAACGAACCCCGGCGCAACGCCGGGGTTTTTCCTGAGCAAAGCATCGCTGGTGTCGCGGCTACCGATAGCGGCTTTGCAGTTTCTTCAATTCTTCCTTACCGGGATGCAATTGGTCCAGCGGCAATTGTGACAGCGGTGTATCCACATTTCCCATGAGCTCGTGCATCTCCAGCCGCGATTCGTCGAGATACAGCAATCCCGTCGTAATCTCACCCGCATTGAAGCGCTCGCGCAAATACTTGAATGACAGTGCACGACTGGTTGGATCGTAGTCCTTATCCACCTTGCGTAGGACTATGGTACTACCATCATGCATTTCAACCAACATCACCTCACCATCCGCGTACGCCGTTTTGATTTCCTCGGCAGGAGGCACGTAATCCATGTCGACCACATGATGGTAGAACTGCCGGGTGTGCGCGTAACTTTTGGTTGAGCCCTCATGATCGTTAAACATGACACACGGACTAATAATATCCACCAACGCAAACCCGCGATGAATCAGCGCCCCCTTTATTAGAGGAATGAGCTGTTCCTTGTCGCCCGAGAAGCTGCGCGCGATATAGGTCGCGCCAAGACTCAAGGCCGTGCTCACAGGATCGATCGGTTCCTGCATATTTGGCTCGCCTTTCTTCGGCTTGCTGCCAATGTCTGCGGTCGCCGAAAACTGCCCTTTGGTTAGCCCGTAGACGCCGTTGTTTTCAATGATGTAGCACATGTTGAGATTACGTCGGATCGCATGCACAAACTGCCCCACACCGATGGATAAGGAATCACCGTCACCCGACAAACCGATGTACATCAGATCACGATTGGCAGCATTTGCGCCAGTGGTAACCGATGGCATCCGACCATGCACTGAATTAAAGCCATGCGCTTCGCTGACAAAATACGCTGGTGTTTTCGATGAACATCCGATGCCACTCATCTTCGCCAGCATGTGCGGTTTAACGTTGAGTTCAAACACTGCCTGAATGATAGCTGCAGTTATCGAGTCATGACCGCACCCAGCACACAACGTAGAAATCACGCCCTCATAATCGCGCGACAAAAGGCCAAGTTTGTTCCTGGGCAGACCAGGATGAGTAATTTTTGGTTTCTTGATGTAAGTCACAATCAATTTCCCTGGATTACGCAGCGCGCCCTTTGGCGAATTCTTCGAGAACCTTGTTGACAACAAAGCCAGAATTGATCGGCATACCATTGTAATGCAACAACGATACGAGTTTCGTCTGATCAGCCTCTATGTCATTGATCAACAAAGTCCGCAACTGCCCATCACGATTTTGCTCGACCACGTAAACGACGTCATGCCGCTTTATAAACTCACTCACCTCGTCGCAAAACGGAAACGCCTTGATGCGGCAATAATTGAGACTCACGTTTTGTTGCTTTAGCCGGTCCAACGCTTCTATGCACGCGCCATCGCCGCTGCCCAAAGTGAACAACGCGGTTCGGTTGAACTTGGAATAACGAATATCGGGTTTCGGCAGCATTGAGCGCGCCGTCTCCCACTTGACCAGCAACCTGTCGACAACGTCCTGGTAGGCGTTGCCGTCCTCCGTGTACGCGCCGAATTTCGTATGACCCGAGCCGCGCGTGAAATACGAGCCTTTCGGATGCACACCAGGCAACGATCGATAGGGTATGCCGTCGCCGTCAACATCAAGGTAACGATAAAACACCTCCATGCCCTCGAGTTCTTCCGCGCCAAGCACCTTGCCCCGATCCGGCACATAACTATCATCCCACTCAAATTCCGGGACCATCCAGTCGTTCATTCCGATATCCAGATCGGACATCACTATAACCGGGGTCTGTAACCGCTCTGCCATGTCGAAAGCCAGTAACGCAGTGGTGAAGCACTCGTGCGGGTTCGCCGGAAACAGGAGAACATGCTTTGTGTCGCCGTGCGAGGCGTAGGCACAGCAAAGAAGGTCGCTTTGCTGCGTCCGCGTCGGCATGCCGGTCGACGGCCCCGTACGCTGCACGTTGAAGATCACTGCAGGAATTTCGGCGTAATAAGCGTATCCCAGGAACTCACTCATTAAAGATATGCCCGGGCCACTCGTCGATGTAAAAGAGCGCGCACCATTCCATGCAGCCCCAAGAACCATACCGATTGCTGCCAGTTCATCCTCGGCCTGAATGATGCAGTAAGTGCGTTTGCCCGTTTTGGGATCGACACGGTACTGCCCGCAAAAATCACGAAACGCATCCATCAGCGACGTTGATGGTGTAATCGGATACCAGGCCCCGACGGTCGCACCTGCGTACATGCAACCAAGACCAGCGGCGGTATTACCATCAATGACGATTTGTCCGTCAGTGGCGTCCATCGCTTGCACGCGCATCGTCAGCGGGCACGATACGTGCTCTTTGGTGTAATCGTATCCCAGTCGAATCGCATCCATATTGGAGGCAATCATATGTGCTTTGGCCGCGAACGTTTCTTCAAGTAAGGTCGTGATAATCTTGATGTCAATGTCGAGCAGCGCCGCAATCGCTCCAACGTACGCGATATTCTTCATCAGTATTCGGGCGCGGACTCCATCGAAATGTTCGTTGCACATTTTCGAAAATGGAATACCGATTACCGTAATATCATCACGATTGAGCAGACTGCTACGCGGCCAGGTCGAGTCATATATCAGCCAACCGCCGGACGTGACGTCTGCCATATCCTGCACATACGTCTGCACATTCATCGCCACCATTACATCAACGCGATTCGATCGCGACTGGTAACCATCACCGGTGACCCGAATTTCATACCAGGTGGGCAGACCCTGGATATTGGATGGAAAATAATTCTTGCCGACGACCGGCACACCCATGCGAAAGATCGCTTTTCTCAGAAGGTTATTCGCACTGGCTGAACCCGTACCATTTACCGTGCCGATCTTGATGACGACGTCATTTACCGTTGCCATAGTGCCCTCACGCCCCCGATCCGTCAGCGACAGATTTCGCTCGCACATCCGTTGCGTCATCACCCGCATAGGCTATGAGGAGCTCCGATTTTTGCATGTCCCATGCTCCTGTGGGACAGCGCTCCGCACAAAGGCTGCAGTGCACACAAAGATCTTCATCTTTCACCATCACGCGTCCGGTATGCGGCAAGCCTGCGGACACATAGAGCGCCTGCTCATGATTCTCAGCCGGTGCGGCTAATCTGCTACGCAGATCTTGCTCGTCGCCATCGTGGGTGATCGTCAGGCAATTCACCGGACAGATATCGAGGCATGCGTCACACTCGATACACAGCTTTGCTGTAAACACCGTCTGTATATCGCAATTGAGACAACGTTCAACCTCCTTGATCGTTTGCTCGAGTGTAAATCCGAGCTCAACTTCGATGTCGAGCTTCTTGAATCGCTCCCTGAGATCGACGTGCGGCATCAACCGGCGCTCCGCGGGGTCGTAATCGTTGGAAAAGCTCCACTCATGCATGCCCATCTTCTGGCTCACCAGGTTCATACCGTCGGGTAGGCGATCTTCAATATCCTCGTTCTGGCAGTAACGATGCATCGAGATTGCTGCCTGGTGGCCATGTTCTACCGCCCAGATGATATTTTTCGGGCCGAAGGCCGAATCGCCACCAAAGAACACACCTTCACGAGTACACATCATGGTAGTTTCATTGACGACCGGGCAATCCCATTCGTTGAATTCGATGCCAATGTCGCGTTCGACCCAGGGAAATGCATTGTCTTGCCCTATTGCGAGAATTACGTCGTCGCATGGAATGAACGTCTCTCCCGTTACCGTGCCACGATCGATACCGCCATCTGCATCAAATTTGTATTCCATCAATTCAAACTTCATGCCGACCAGCTCGCCATCCTCCATGACAAACTCCAGAGGCGAGTGATTTACGAGGATTTCGATATTTTCTTCTTCAGCGTCTTCAAGCTCCCATGTCGACGCCTTGAAGAAGCCACGCGGTTTCCTGGCCATGACCTTGACGTCGTCCGCACCCAGTCGCAGCGAGGATCTGCAACAATCCATGGCGGTGTTTCCCACGCCGATAATCAGGACGTTCTTGCCGATCGAGTCGATGTGTTCGAACGCCACTGACTCCAGCCAGTCGATGCCGATGAAAATACGCTCCGAGTCGTAACGACCTGGAAGCTCCAGATTCCTGCCACGCGGTGCCCCCGTGCCTAAGAAAACAGCGACATAATCGTCGTCGAGCAGCGCTTTAAGGCTCTCAATGGGGTGGTTTAGCTTGAGATCGACTCCCATGTCGAGGATGTAGCCAATCTCTTCGTCGAGAACCTTGGGCGGCAGTCGGAACTGTGGAATATTAGTGCGCATCAAGCCACCGGTTGTCTTGAGCGCTTCGAAAATCGTCACCTCGTAACCCAGCGGCCGTAAGTCGTTCGCTACGGTCAACGATGCACAGCCGGCACCAATCAAAGCCACTTTCTTGCCGTTGCTGGTCTCAGGCGGTTGCGGCAATCGATCGGTGATGTCGTCACGATGATCGGCAGCGACGCGCTTCAGGCGACAGATGGCGACGGGCTTGTCTTCGACTCGGCCACGACGACATACCGGCTCACAGGGTCGATCACAGACCCGACCGAGTATTCCCGGAAAAACATTGGACTCGCGATTTAGCATGTACGCATCACTGAACTGCCCTTGGGCAATCATGCGTATATACGCGGGAACGTCGGTGTGGGCGGGGCAGCCCCACTGGCAATCGACAACCTTGTGAAAATATTCGGGGTTGGAAGTATCTGTTGGCTTCATTCAGATGTTCAAGCCGGGCATTCCCCTCCACCCGGCATCAATTTGGCTATCCCTTATGGGCGCTAGCATAACGGGATCACAGCGAAAGTAAACAGTTTCGATCCGGCTAGCGCTCGCGCGTAAATTCAAGCCTCTGACCCGCAATTTTGCCGGTAAGATGGCCATCGCGATAGACCACCTCCCCATTAACAACCGTCGTGTCGATGGATGCCGAAAACTCGTGCCCGGAGAACGGCGACCACTGGCACTTGCTGAGGATATTGGCGTCGTTTACGAGATACGGTTTCTCCGCATCGACGATAACGAGATCGGCGTACCACCCTTCCCTGATGTAGCCGCGTTCGGTTACGCCAAAGATATCGGCCGGCGCGTGACAGGCTCTGTCCACTATCGTTTTGATGTCGATCTGCCCCGCATCTGCCAGGTCAAATAGCGCCAATAACGCGTGCTGTACCAGCGGCAGGCCAGCAGGCGCTTTGAAGTAGCTTTCATGCTTTTCCGCGACGGTGTGCGGAGCATGATCTGTCGCGATGATGTCCAGTCGCCCGTCGTTGAGTGCGTTGATCAATGCCTCACGATCCTGCCTGGTCTTGATCGCCGGATTGCACTTAATATTTGCGCCAAATTCATCGTACTGAGACTCATCGAACCAAAGATAATGTACGCAAACTTCGGCGGTAATGCGTTTCTTCGAACGATGCGCTTTCGAGAAAAGGTCCATCTCAACAGCCGTTGTCAGATGCAGGATATGCAGCAACGCATCATGGCGGCTCGCAAGGTCGACAGCCAGGGTGGACGAATCCAGACACGCCTGTGCGGACCGAATCGCAGGATGCTCACTGAACGGTACCTGTTCACCGAACCTGGCCCGCGCTTTCGCTTCGTTGTCCCATATCGTTGGCGAGTGTTCACAATGCGTGAGCACTATGACCGGCGCGTGCTCAAACAACTCTTCAAGTGCTCGCGGGTCATCTATGAGCATGTCGCCGGTCGATGCGCCCATGAATGCTTTGATGCCACAGGCCGCGCCAACCTGCAGTGCTTTGATTTCTTCGATGTTGCTGTTGGTAGCGCCCAGGTAAAAGCCGTAATTTGCCGAACAACGGTGCTCCGCAATCGCATATTTGGCCGTCAGCGCAGCGCGCGTCGTTGTTTGCGGATTCACGTTCGGCATGTCCATAAAACTGGTAATTCCACCCGCGACGGCGGCGGCCGACTCGGACGCGAGATCACCTTTGTGAGTCATTCCCGGCTCGCGAAAATGCACCTGGTCATCGATCATGCCCGGCAGCAAGTAATTGCCGGCCGCATCGATGACGTCAGTAGCTTTCTGCGCGCGAATCTGCGGAGCAATATTTGCGATTCGATCGCCCTCAATGAGTACGTCCGCTTCTCGCACTTCGCCTTCGTTAACCAGACGCGCATTGCTAATTAGCAATTTTTTCAACCGGATATCCTTGTGCGTACTGAGAACGCATTATGAAAGGGTTGGGCAATGATTACCACGGCAACGAATAGATGGCCTTTGCGGATAGCCGTCCGGTATGCGATAACCGCATTTCGGACCATTACTCTTTAAACCAACGCACTCTAGATGACCGAAAACACTGACTACCTTGATCTGATTCGAGACGCACAGGTCTACGACGTGGCGTTCGAAACACCGCTGGAACTCGCGAAGAAACTCTCCGCGAGAATAGATAATCGTATCTTGATGAAGCGCGAGGACTTGCAACCCGGCTTCTCGTTCAAGTTGCGTGGCGCTTATAACAAGATCGCCTCCTTAAGCGCGAATGAGCTTGCTAACGGCATCATTTGCAGCTCAGCAGGAAACCATGCGCAAGGCGTTGCGCTGGCAGCAAAAGCGCGTGGTGTACGCGCGGTGATCGTAATGCCCATAACGACACCCACGATAAAAACCGATGCCGTTCGCGAGCTCGGCGGTGAAGTGATACTGCACGGTGACACTTACGACGACGCCTACGAGTGCGCGCGCAGTATTGAGCACGAACAGGGGCTCACATTCATTCACCCTTTTGATGACCCATATGTCATCGCCGGACAGGGCACTATTGGCGCGGAGATTTTGCGCCAGGCGAAGGACGACATAGACGCGATCTTCGTGCCGATTGGTGGTGGCGGGCTAATCGCAGGCATCGCAACCTGCGTCAAACTCCAAAATCCGAAAATACGAATCGTCGGTGTCGAACCGGATGATTCCGCCGCGATGCGCGATTCGCTGAGAGCCGGCGAACCGGTAACACTCGCACACGTCGGAATTTTCGCTGACGGGGTAGCGGTAAGAAGAGTCGGGGACGAAACCTTCAGGTTGTGCCAGGAGTACGTCGACGAGATCATTACCGTCGACACGGATCAATGCTGCGCTGCAATCCGGGACATTTTTGAGGACACGCGATCAATCGTCGAGCCAGCCGGTGGCCTGGCTATTGCCGGCGCGAAAAAGTATGTCGTGGAAAACGACGCATCGGGCCAGACGTTTGTCACAATTAGCTGTGGCGCTAACGTCAACTTCGACCGATTAAGGCACATTGCCGAGCGCGCCGCCATCGGCGATCAGACCGAGATGTTAATTGCCGCGGAGATACCCGAGGAACCCGGTAGCTTTCGGCATTTCTGTGAGGTACTCGGGCGACGCGGAATTACCGAATTCAGCTATCGTTATGCCGACGCAAAAAAGGCGCATATCTTCGTCGGTGTGCAATTATCCGATGGTCAACACGAACGCGCCGACCTGATCGTGAAACTGGCGGCGGCCGGTTTCACGGTAATGGACCTGAGCGATAATGAAACAGCCAAGCTACATGTTCGACATATGGTTGGCGGGCGTTCTGCGGGGCTCGCCAACGAGCGCCTGTATCGATTCGAGTTTCCGGAACGCCCGGGTGCGCTACTTGATTTCCTGAACGCAATTGGTACCGACTGGAATATCAGCCTGTTTCACTATCGCAATCACGGCTCAGACCATGGCCGGGTACTAGCGGGAATTGAAGTTTCACAAGGCGAAGCCAGTAAACTCGAAGCACATCTCGCCGAATTGGGGTACGCGTACTGGGAGGAAAGTGACAACCCGGCATATGCAATGTTCTTGCGCTAGTCTCGATACGAAGCATCACGCCTGTCCAGTTTTCGTAACAAACCGGGCCACGCGAGTGCACCTCCGAGTCCCTTCAATACCTGCTCGGCTTGCGCCTGAATTCCATCGACAATGGGTTGCGGTATCTGAATCAGCCCAACGCCCGACGATTGCGCCATGATCTGAATCTGACAGGCGGTTTCCAGCGCGTACATGAACAAGTACGCGTCTGCGATCGTCGCGCCTGCCGTTAGCAATCCATGATTGCGCAGAATGAGCGCATTGTTTTCGCCCAGATCCGCGACAAGGCGTGGCTTCTCGTCTTCGTTAAGCGCTATGCCTTCATAGTCATGGTACGCCAGCGAACCATATGCAATTAGAGAAATCTGTGAAAGGGGTAACAGTCCTTCTGCTTGAATGGATACCGCGACGCCTGCCTTCGTGTGCGTATGCAAGACGCAACCGGCATCGTGGCGGGCCGCATGCACAGCGCTGTGAATGACGAATCCCGCGGGGTTGACCGGATGTGGAGACTCCATGACCTTGTCGCCATTGAGGTCAACCTTAACCAGGCTGCTCGCGGTGATTTCCTCGAACATCATGCCATAGGGGTTAATTAGGAAGTGATTATCGGAGCCCGGCACGCGTGCGGAAATATGCGTAAATATCAGGTCGTCCCAGCCGTTCATTGCAATGATTCGATAACAGGCTGCGAGATCCGTCCGAACCTGCCATTCCTCTACAGATACCTGATTTTTAAGCGAATTTTTGCCACTCATGTTACTTCCCCAAAGTGCCTGCCATTAGTTACTACTGCAACCCGTTTTTTCTCCCAACACAGTTAGACTTATTCGTTTTTGATTGCAACCGTTTTGCTTCCCGGAGCATCAAATAATCATAGATAGCCGAACAGAATTGGAAAATATCATGTCACCGAAAGCAACTATCATCATATTGTGGGCTTGCATCATTGCCGGTGCCGCGGTGGCCAGTGAAAAACATCGTACGACTATCGAGTACCAGGAACACGCAATCGAGTTGCACGGAACTATTGACCCACACATGCGGTTGGAGCAGAAGTGCAATTCGTCGATGAGGTTGACGTAACAGACGAAGTATCCCTCAAAGTTGTTTGTTTCGTTCCGATTGGCGGTGGCAATTGCCACCGCCTTTTTTCGCCCGGAATTTTGGCTACCACATGTCGCGCATACGCGCCGCCACATCGATTTGTGTATCCGAACGCACTGTGAATCGACCCGTCTCTGATTCCGGTCGTCCTTTGAAACATTTCTCCATCGTCGCTAACAATGGATCGGACATGAATCGACTGCGCGCGCCGTAGACATGTTTATCCCCATCGCGTCGTTGCTGGGTAACGTGATATCGCAATGGCGCGATCAACGACAACGACTGTTTCGCGCGCGTCATTGCGACGTATAGTAGACGCCGTTCTTCCTCGACCATCTCCGGTTTCCCTGTCGCAAACTCCGATGGAAAATTGCCGTCCGACACATTCAATATGAAAACCGACTCCCATTCCTGACCCTTGGCGGAATGCACAGTCGAGAGAATCAGGTAGTCCTCATCTAGCAACGGGTCTCCTGCAAGATCACCGACCGCCGATGGCGGGTCGAGTGTTAGTTCGCTCAAGAATCGTTCACGGGTCGGATAACGTCCGGAAATTTGTTCGAGCTGCTCAAGATCAGCCTCTCGAGTATCGAGCCCGTCATACATTCGCTCCAGGTGCGGCTGGTACCAGCGGCGCGCCTGGGTCAATTGCGTCTGCCAGCCATGATCGTCGAAATCGGCATTCGCCAACGATTCCAGTAGTTCGCAAAACTTCGACCACTCGGTACCTGCCGGAGCACGAAAATTTCGCAAGGCCGAAAACAGGAAACCTCCGCCCGCCAGATGCTCGAAACAACGCGTGGCACGTGCTGGCCCCATACCCGGCAAGATCTTGAGAACCCTGAATGCCGCCACTTCGTTCTTCGGGTTTTCCGCCCATTTCAGCAATGACAGCAGGTCCTTGACGTGCGCCGCCTCGAGAAACTTCAAGCCGCCGTATTTAACATACGGAATGTTGCGTCTGAGCAGTTCGAGTTCGAGACGATCGCTGTGGTGCGAGCCGCGGAACAATACAGCCTGTTCCTTGAGTTGCATTCCGAGCTCTCGATTCTCAAGTATTGACTCAACCACGAACTCTGCTTCCGCATCAATGTCTTCTACAGTCACATAAAGTGGCTTGCCACCATCTTTGCGATCCGAAAACAGGTTCTTACGATATTGCCGATCACTTTCAGCGATCAGGCAATTCGCACTGTCAAGTATGGGCTGTGTCGAGCGATAATTTTGCTGCAGCGTAATCACCTGCGCCGATGGCATGTACTGATCCGCAAAGCCAAGGATATTTTCAACCTCGGCGGCCCGAAATGAATAGATCGACTGCGCATCGTCACCAACAACTGTTACACCAAGACCGTCGGGTTTCAACGCATTAAGAATCTGCGCCTGAACCAGGTTGGTATCCTGATACTCGTCGACAAGAACGTGGTCGAACCATGAGCCTATCTCATCCGCGAACTCCGCTTCGGCAACAAGATGACTCCAGTACAAGAGCAGGTCATCGTAATCGAGTACCTGGCTGCGCTGCTTGCGGCGTACATAGTGGCGGAACAGTTCACCGAGTTCGTCGGCCCAGTCACAACACCATGGATAGGTCTCATGCAGAGTCTCCAGCAGCGGTTTTTGCGTGTTCACGCAGCGCGAATAAATTGCGAGGCAAGTATCTTTCTTGGGGAACCTGCGTGCGGTTCGAGTCAATTTCCGCTCGTTGCGCACGACATCCATGACATCCGCCGCGTCGCCACGATCAAGAATCGAAAACCCCGGATCCAGGCCGAGGTTTTGTGCGTAGCGACGCAACAGTCGATTGGCGATCGAGTGAAACGTACCCGACCAGGGCAATCCACCCGCAGGCAACACCGGGGACATCGTGTTGCACGTTGCGGACCTGACAATGGCCTCGACCCGCCTGGTCATGTCCTGTGCCGCGCGGCGCGTAAATGTCAGCAACAATATGCGTTCCGGGCTAACGCCCGATATGATCAGGTGCGCCACTCGGTGCGCCAGGGTCATTGTTTTACCCGTACCCGCCCCCGCTATGACGAGCAAGGGCCCGGAGACAAAATGATGTTCGTCTGTTTGATGGCCGTACTCGGCTGCCTGCCGCTGCGCCGGATTCAGAATCCCCAGGTGATCATATTCCTGCTCAGCAAGCCGCATGACAGACCCTCGCAAAAGTATGTATTTTTATACAGTACTGGATGTATTTACAAGGTTTGGGACGGAAAATCTTCAGCGCCGGGTTGTGTATAGAATGACCGTATGACGTTCGACATCGCGTTGGTCCTTGGCATATTGGTTGTTTCGCTGATACTTTTTATCAGCGAAGTCATTCGCATGGACGTCGTCGCACTGATGGTGCTCGGTACCCTGGCTATCACCGGTCTTGTCGATTCGACCGAGGCCTTTGCCGGATTCAGCAATAGCGCCGTAATCACCGTCTGGGCTATGTTTATCCTTAGTGAAGGCCTGACCCGGACCGGCATCGCGGACATCATCGGCCGACAGGTAATGCGCATGGGTGGCCGTCGTGAAGTCCCGTTGATCTTTGTCATCATGATCACCGGCGCTGTTCTTTCCGCATTTATGAATAACATCGGCGTCGCCGCGCTCATGCTTCCCGTCGTCGTCGAGGTCGCGAGACGCACGGGTATTGCCGCTTCCAGGCTTCTGATGCCGCTCGCCTATTCAACGTTGCTCGGTGGCCTTACGACACTGATTGGCACGCCGCCGAACCTCCTGATCAGTGAATCAATGGTGAGAAACGGCGAGGCACCATTCAAGCTTTTTGATTTCGCACCGCTTGGCGGTGCCGTCATGATAATCGGTGTGTTGTTCGTCGCCCTGTTCGGCCGCATGCTGTTACCCAAAGTAAGTGCCAAACATGACAAGCATGTCAGTCAACGCAGCTTACGCTCGCAATACAAATTGCAGGAACGCACGTTCATGATGCACGTGCCGATGAGTTCGATACTCGTCGGCAAGACGCTGGCAGAGTCCCGTATCGGCGCGTCCACCGGCCTGATAATCCTGTCGCTACTGCGCGACGGCCGCAGCGAAACCCTGCCGGGTCGACAAACCGTCATACGCGGTGGCGATGGCCTGCTGGTGCAGGGCCGGCTCGATCAATTTCGCGAGTTGCGCCGATGGAGCGACCTTGTGATCGAGCGTGAGGCGCCGGTACTGAAATCCATGGTTGCGTCAAAGGTGGTGTATGCGTCGGTGACTATTGCCGAAGGATCGCCGGTTGTTGCCGAGCTGGTCAGGCATGCGGCATTCAGGACACGATTTGACGTTGCAGTCGTCGGCATCATGCGCAAAAGTAGCTATCGTCTGACCAACCTTGCTTATGTACCCATCAAAGCTGGCGACCAGGTGCTGGTACAGGGCGAAGTCGACGCGATCACACAACTGGACAGGCACCCTGATTTTGACCGCGTGGAGATATTCACGCCGGAGCGTCTTGCAGAGCAATATCACGCCGATGAGCGCATGTTTGTTGTCAGATTGCCGAAATACAGCGACCTTGTCGGAGAGACACTGCAGAAGAGTCGACTGGCCGACGTATTCGATTTTCGCGTCATCGCCGTTTTTCGGGACGGCGAGTTGAACGTAATGCCGCGCGGCGGCGAGGTTTTGCTGGGTGGGGATCTGCTACTCATAGAAGGACAACCAGGCGATCTCGACGTGTTGCGTGGTCTGCAGGAGCTCGAAATCGATACCAAGGTCCCTGCCAACCTTGGTGCGTTCGGTTCCGAACGTCTCACCCTGATGGACGCCACGCTCGACCCACGTAGCACGCTCGGTGGCAAAACGGTCGGCGAACTCAATTTTCGCGAGCGTTACGGCATCGAACTCGCCGGAATATGGCGTGAAGGAGAAACCATAGGTGCCGAACTCGCGGATGAACGCTTGCAGTTCGGTGACGCGTTGTTGCTGCTTGGGCCGCGCGACCGTTTGCAATTACTTGCCTCGGATTCTGACTTCCTGATCCTCACTCCGCTGGGCCAGAAGCCGCCGGATACGCGCCGAGCCCCGCTGGCTGCGTTAATCATGCTCTGTGTTGTCGGTGTGGTGATGATCGGCAGCGCGCCTATTTCCGTCGCAGCGGTTATTGGCGGCACGATTATGGTACTGACCGGTTGCCTGAACATGGAACAGGCCTACCGGGCTATCGATTGGCGGGCAATATTCCTCATCGCGGGAATGCTGCCGCTGGGGACTGCGATGCAGGATACGGGTGCTGCGACATTCATGGCCGGACAGGTAATGGATCTGCTGGGAGACGCCGGTCCATGGCCGGTCATCATGGGCCTGTATATTCTGACGGCAATGGCAACCATGATCATCCCAACCGCCGCACTGGTAGTACTCATGTCGCCGATCGTTCTGTCCGCGATGGCTGATATGGGTCTACAGCCTGAGACCGCAATGATGGCGGTCGCTGTAGCCGCCTCCGCCAGCTTCACGAGTCCTATCTCGCATCCCGCCAATATTTTGGTCATGGGTCCAGGTGGATACCGGTTCGTGGATTACCTCAAGGTCGGTGTGCCGCTGACGATCGTGGTATTTATCACCGTCATGGTGCTGCTGCCTGTCATATGGCCGCTTGTGCCAGCGTAGGGAGAACCGGGTGACCGAGAGAACCGTTATTGCAGGTGCCGGGCATGCGGCCGGACAGATTGTTGCGACACTCAAACAACATGAATATGCCGGACGTATTGTGCTGGTTGGGGACGAAGAATATCTGCCATACCAGCGTCCGCCCCTGTCGAAGAAATTTCTCGCGGGAGCAATGCCAGCTGAGCGACTGCACTTCAAGCCTGCAAGTTTTTATGACGACCCGCTGATTGAAGTTCGCTTGCAGACTACGATCACGGCGATCGATCGCGCCAACAGGTCTCTGCAGTCAGAAAGCGGCGCACGTATTTCTTACGACAAACTGGTACTTGCTCTTGGTTCTCGTGCGCGACGCTTGCCGATAGAAGGTGCAAATCTGATCGGCGTACATTATCTGCGGAGCATTGCAGATGTTGAGGCAATCCGTCTGGAATTCGATAATCATCGTCGCGCTGTGATTATCGGTGGCGGTTACATTGGCCTGGAAGTTGCCGCTGTCATGCGACAGCAAGGCCTCGACGTCACGGTGGTGGAACTGGCGGACCGCGTAATGAGTCGTGTGGTATCGCCCGAAATTTCTGATTTTTACCAGATAGAACACACGAATCAGGGCGTAAGGCTTCGCCTGTCAACCGGCGTCTCCGCTTTTCGCGGCGATAAGCGCGTCGCGTCTGTAGAAACAACAGACGGCGAACAAATTCCTGCGGACTTCGTCGTTATCGGAGTTGGCATTATCGCCAATACCGAACTCGCCTCTGCCGCGGGACTAACCGTAGATAACGGTATTGTCGTGGATGATCGCTGCCAGACAAGCGATCCCGCTGTGTATGCGGTCGGCGACTGCACGGCTCACCCCAACGCCATTTACGACCGGCAGCTGCGACTGGAGTCCGTACACAACGCGCTGGAACAAGCCAAGACCGCCGCTCGCAACATTTGTGGCAAGGAAACACATTATTCTCAAGTACCCTGGTTCTGGTCGGACCAATATGACCTCAAGTTGCAAATCGCTGGCTTGTCTGAAGGCTATGACGAGATCGTGATTCGTGGCAACCCGGCGGACCGTTCGTTCGCGTGCCTATACCTCAAGAACGGTCAGTTAATCGCGACCGACGCGGTCAACGCCGCACGTGATTTCATTCAGTCCAAAGACTTGATCGCGAGCCACGCGAAGATCGATCCTGCGAAACTGGGAGACGTGGCTCTGCCATTAAAAGACGCCGTCGTCTGATTACGATTCGGGGTCCGCTTCAGGTGTTGGCGGCAACTCTATTATGAAGCGACCTTGAGCTGAAACGGGACCATCGTTTACCGAGTACACGAATGTCGTCAACGACTCAACACCGAGCATCTCTCGCCCTTCAAAAGGGCCCGAGCCGGCGGTAACCTTGGCTGTTCTCAGTGCCCCCGGGCCGAACGTGGTATCCATATACCAGTTGCCTTTCCAGACGTTAGCGGAGCTGCGGTGCGCAGCGAGGACTACCTGTCGCAGGTAGCTCCAGTAATTCTCCGTCTGCTCGACAAAATACGCACCTTTGCCCGGCAAATACATGTACCAGACGCTGTCGACGAGGGCTTTGGCTGCCAGTAGATCGGTATCCTCCGACAGTGACGAGATCTTGACGCCGATGCCTGCGGTCCGATTTAGACCGTCGCGCAATACAGTCACCATCACAGTCGATTGACGAATCGGCCGTTCCCACAACTGCAAGACCTTTTCGGGATACGGCGTCGTATCGGATTCGCCATTATTCGTAAGGACGATACTGTCTGTTGCCGCTCCAGAAAAGCTTAATGTAATGGTCTGCAAACTGGTGACCGTGACGGGCGACAGATTTTGTTTGCTGACAAACGGATTGTAGATCAGACCAACGACGAACACGAGAGCGCCGAACAAAAGACCAACGACCAGCGCAACCACGTACTTCATTCGGTCGGCTCCTCATCATTGACGAATCGCAAGAAAAGCTCGATGCGTCCGTCCGGAGCCTCTTCTCCTCCTGTGGTATCCACAATCCAGCTTTCCGTCATCGTTCCCGTCAGCGGAGCGAACTCGTGCGTTCCTGCGCGGAACTTGCCAATTCGATATCCTCCCTGCATCGCGTCGGGACTCATATTGACGAATACGGATCCGCGGGCCGGCAGATGCAAAACCCAGTCAAGCAGATCTGTTCCACCATCCTTGGCCGCATTTCGCACAGCAACGCCAACGACCTTGTCACGAGAATTACGGATTTTGAAGAGTTCCGTACGTACATCTGCCAGAATTTCGTCTGCGGGCCATAGCATCCCTGCCGGCAGCGGCTCGGGCTGACCCGGCGCGCCAATCATGATCCTGTCCATCGGGACATTGATGTGAAACGACTCGGTGTTGCCACCGTTAGGCAGCACTGAAATGATCGACAACTCACGATGCTGATCGACAGCCGGATATGCATACAGAGCGCCTGCCGCAGCGGCAATTCCAAGCAGAATTCCAACTATGAATGTCCTCAACAATGCATTTTCACCCGTTGTTTGCGCCAGCCAATACTGGCGCATGAGTCAAGTTTAGTTAAATTGCCCCGTCTGTCACACCGGATTCCATCCGTTTTGTGACAGAGCGCACAACAAATTA
>Ga0114949_10000575_pt1 | contig 20195 bp, 18 predicted proteins | sample N074metaG_FD_83505 | JGI IMG/M metagenome (GOLD analysis project Ga0114949, IMG submission 83505) | Deep subsurface microbial communities from Kermadec Trench to uncover new lineages of life (NeLLi) - N074 metaG | ecosystem: Environmental > Aquatic > Marine > Ocean trench > Sediment | place...
AAGAAGGTCTGCGATTTGCGATTCGCGAAGGCGGCCGTACGGTTGGTGCTGGTGTAGTTGCGAAGATTTTTGAATAAGACAGTATTGAATTAGACGAATTAATCATTTGTCTTTTAAGCGGAAGCTGGCGGCCTCAGGGTCGGCCGGCTTTCTGGCTAGGAGCATATCGGATATGACCGAACGACCACAGGGATGTGGGAGGTAGAGTAACGCATGGAGCGGTTACCGAGTAGATTACGTCATGTGCGACATGCTCCTGGATGCAGTAATGAAAGGCCAGTAGCTCAACTGGCAGAGCAGCGGTCTCCAAAACCGCAGGTTGGGGGTTCGAGTCCCTCCTGGCCTGCCAGTACTGCAGGTTAGAACAGAACGACGGCTGATGGATAAGCACTGAAATATGAACAGTAAGGCAGAAAAAAGCGGGTCAGGATTTGCAGACACTTTGTTGCTGCTGATCGCTGTCGTCATGCTGTTGGGCGGCATTTCCGCCTATTACTATTATCAGGAATTGGCAATTACACCGGTTCGGGTTGCAGCCCTGATGACTGTTACCGGACTGGCATCCTGGGTTGCAGCACAGTCAGAAAAAGGCGGTGCGTTTTTTCGCTTCCTTAAAGAAGCGGACATCGAGCGCCGGAAAGTGGTCTGGCCCACCCACCAGGAAGCGGTGCAGACATCATTGATGGTGATCGTGGTTGTGATCATCGTCTCACTGTTTTTGTCTGTTGTTGACTGGTCGCTGGGTTTACTGGTGCGCAACCTGTTGAGCGGGGGCTAAACAAGCATGAGCAAGCGCTGGTACGTGATACATGCCTTTTCAGGTTATGAAAAGCAGGTACAGAAATCCCTGGCTGAACGCATTTCGCGGGCAGGTATGGAAGACCTGTTTGGCGACATCCTGGTGCCAACAGAAGAAATTGTTGAAATGAAGGGTGGTCAAAAACGCCGCTCCGACCGGAAGTTTTTCCCCGGTTATGTGCTGGTTGAAATGGAAATGACCGATGAAACCTGGCACCTGGTAAAAGATGTACCCAAGGTGATGGGGTTTATTGGCGGCACCTCCGACAAACCCGCACCGATAACGGAAAAAGAGGCGACGACCATTCTGAACCGGGTGCAGGAAGGTGTGGATAAGCCGCGGCCGAAGATACTCTTCGAGCCAGGCGAGATGGTGCGTGTTGTTGACGGACCGTTCAATGATTTCAATGGAACGGTGGAAGAGGTCAACTATGAAAAAAGCCGCTTGCGGGTGGCGGTACTCATTTTTGGACGCTCTACACCGGTTGAACTGGATTTTCACCAGGTCGAGAAAGGCTGAATCTGGCAGCTGAACCAGAGAATGAATTTTTACCTGCCGCAGGTGCAAAGCACCACGCGGCACTAAAACCGGCAAGTCAGGAAATTGAAAGATTCCTGCACTGGCCTTAACAATGACGGGGAGCCTGGCCGCAAGTCGGTGGGCGCTTGAACCCGGGGAGTAAGATAATGGCTAAGAAAGTCTCTGCATATATCAAGCTGCAGATCCCGGCAGGTCAGGCTAACCCAAGCCCGCCTGTTGGTCCCGCATTGGGACAGCACGGCGTAAATATTATGGAGTTCTGCAAAGCATTCAATGCTCATACGCAGAAAACTGAGCCGGGCTTGCCTTTGCCGGTTGTGATCACGGTTTATGCCGATCGCAGCTTCACATTCATCACCAAGACCCCGCCGGCAGCCGTGTTGCTGAAAAAGGCCGTGGGCATAGCCAAGGGAAGTGGTGAGCCGAATACCAACAAAGTCGGTACGGTGACACGCGCCCAATTGGAAGAAATTGCCAAGGCCAAAGAGCCTGATCTCACGGCTGCGGATATGGATGCGGCGGTCAGAACAATTGCCGGTTCAGCCCGTAGCATGGGTCTGGACGTAGAGGGAGTCACCTATGACTAAGTTAAGTAAACGGGTCAAGGCAATTAACCAAAAAGTCGAGCCCGGTAAAATTTATACGGTCGAGGAAGCACTGACGCTGTTGAAAGAACTCAGCCAGGTGAAATTTACCGAATCTGTGGACGTGGCGGTCAAACTGGGTGTGGATCCCAGAAAATCAGATCAGAACGTCCGCGGTTCAACGGTGTTGCCCAATGGCACGGGCAAGTCGGTGCGGGTTGCCGTGTTTACCCAGGGTGACAATGTTGAAAAAGCACTGGAGGCCGGTGCGGATGTGGTCGGCATGGACGACCTGTACGACCAGATGAAGGGTGGTGATATCAATTTTGATGTGGTGATCGCATCTCCTGACGCCATGCGCGTGGTTGGCAAACTCGGCCAGTTGCTCGGTCCAAGAGGCCTGATGCCGAATCCGAAGGTGGGAACAGTCGCTCCGGATGTTGCCGCTGCGGTCAGGAATGCCAAGGCGGGCCAGGTCAGGTTCAGAACCGACAAAGGCGGCATCATTCACAGCACCATTGGTAAAGCAAGCTTTGAGGTAGAGGCCTTGAGTGAAAATCTTTCAGCCCTGTTGACGGATCTTCAAAAATTGAAGCCTGCATCAGCCAAAGGCCAGTATTTAAAGAAAGTAGCGATTTCCACCACCATGGGCCCAGGCCTGGTGGTGGATCACTCAGCATATAAGCTGTAAGGATTTTACCGGCGTTTGCCGGTGAAAAGGCGGGCTGACTTCAGTCTGGCTACACACGGTAGTCTTAGCGTGTAGTTAAACGGAAGTAGGCCGTCAGAGACCGTAGGTATCGGTTCGCCGTAATCACAGCGATTCGGTTTAAGCGTGTTCCGGGAAACCGGTCACTGCCTACGCAGATGGTGGAGCCCCCGCTTCTCAATCGTACTCATACGAGCACCATTGAGAAGCGGGGTAGCCACTGAAGGGCTGGTAACAGTCCTGTGACAGACATTTTTGTTTGTCATGAGTCGTTAATCGTGCCGGGTAACCGGCTATTTGACTCTTGGAGGTATCAAATGGCTCTGAGTATTGAGCAGAAGAAAGCAGTCGTTGAGGAGGTGGGTGAAGTGGCCCGCACCGCACTGGCTGCAGTAGCAGCGGAATATCGCGGCATTACTGTAGAGGAAATGACGGATTTGCGTGTTAAAGCACGTCAAGGCGGAGTTTATCTCAAGGTTGCCAAGAATACGCTGGTACGCCGTGCTGTGGAAGGCACTGAGTTTGAATGCATGCAGGACTTCCTGACGGGACCACTGCTCCTGGCTTTCAGTATGGAAGATCCAGGTGCTGCTGCACGCCTTGTCAAAGACTATGCGAAGTCGAATGACAAACTTATTGCGAAACTTATCGTTGTTGGTGGGGAGCTGTTTGAAGCCTCCGAACTGGACCGTCTGGCCAAATTACCGACCTACGATCAGGCGATTGCAATATTGATGGGCGTGATGAAAGCACCGGTCGAGAAGTTTGTCCGTACGCTGGTCGAACCGCATACAAAACTGGTGCGTGTTATTGCAGCTGTTAAAGATGCAAAACAGGCAGCTTGAGGTAATAAAACGAGAAACCACTGATTTATAACCGGATCGGAGGTTTCTGCAACCCCGGTAACCACGAGGTTACTTTAATTAACACTAGGAGAGACGACAATGGCCGTTTCCAAAGACGATATTTTAGACACAATTTCAAACATGAGCGTGATGGATGTTGTAGATCTGATCAGCGCCATGGAAGAAAAGTTTGGTGTTTCCGCTGCTGCTCCCGTAGCTGCAGTTGCCGGTCCGGCAGCTGGCGATGAAGCTGTTGCAGAAGTCCAGACAGAATTCGACGTGGTACTGACTTCTTTCGGTTCCAGCAAGGTGCCCGTGATCAAGGCGGTTCGCGAGATCACCGGTTTAGGCCTCAAAGAAGCCAAAGACCTGGTTGAAAGCGCGCCAGCGACGGTGAAAGAAGGTATTGAGCAAGGCGAGGCTGATACGCTGAAAGCCAAACTCGAAGAGGTAGGCGCCAGCGTCGAGATCAAGTAAGTCAATATTTTTGACTTACCTGGAATTAACAAGGGTTCGGCTGGGGATGTTTATCCCCGGCCTGTTCCTGTTTGTCTATAAGTAAAGCGACCATTGCCCGGGTCGCAAAAAGGCGGTAGGTAATATGAATTACTCATTTACTGAGAAAAAACGAATTCGCAAGGATTTTGGTAAGCGACAATCGGCGCTGGAAGTGCCCAATTTGTTACAGATCCAACTTCGCTCTTATGCGGAATTCCTGCAAACGGATATCCCGCTGGATAAGCGGCGTGAACGCGGACTGCATGGTGCATTGAAATCTGTTTTCCCGATTGTTTCTTACTCCCGTAATGCGTCGCTTGATTATGTCAGCTATAAGCTGGGTGTGCCGCCATTTGATGTGCACGAATGCAAGCTGCGTGGCATGACCTACGCTGCGCCCCTGCGGGTCAAGGTACGTCTTGTAATTTATGACAAGGAAAGCTCTGCCAAGCAGAAGCCGGTGAAATATGTCAAAGAGCAGGATGTGTACATGGGCGATCTGCCGCTGATGACCGATACCGGTACGTTTGTGATAAACGGTACCGAGCGCGTTATCGTTTCGCAGTTGCATCGTTCACCGGGTGTCTTCTTTGACCACGACAAGGGAAAAACCCATTCCAGTGGTAAGTTGCTGTTTTCAGCGCGGGTTATTCCTTACCGAGGTTCCTGGCTGGATTTTGAATTTGATCCGAAAGACGGAATGTTCACCCGCATTGACAGACGCAGAAAACTGCCGGTAACGGTGTTGCTGCGTGCAATGGGTATGAGCACTGAAGAAATTCTGGATACATTTTTTGACACCAGCAATATTACCCTGCAAAAAGATGGCGCCAAGCTGGAATTGATTCCAGGCCGCCTGCGTGGCGAATCCGCACTGTTCGACATCAAAGATAAGAAAGGCAAGATAATTGTTGAAAACGGCAAGCGCATTACCGCCCGTCACGTCAAGCTGATTGAAGCAGCACATAAAAAATCCTTACAGGTGCCGGATGAATACGTGCTGGGTAAAATTGTCGCGCACAGCATTATAGATAAGGACTCGGGTGAGTTGCTGGCTGACGCGAATACGGAGATTACTGAAGAATTGTTGCTGCAGTTGCGTGAAGCGGGTATCAAGAAATTCGAAGTACTGTATGTCAATGACCTCGACCAGGGTCCGTATATTTCCAATACGCTGAATATTGACTCGAGCACCAACGAACTTGAAGCACTGGTGGAAATCTACCGCATGATGCGCCCAGGTGAGCCCCCCACCAAAGAGGCGGCCCAGAGCCTGTTCAAAAACTTGTTCTTCGCCGAGGAACGATATGACCTGTCCGGTGTGGGCCGGATGAAGTTCAATCGTCGTGTCGGGCGAAGTGAAATTACCGGCTCGGGTGTCCTCAACCGTGAAGACATTCTTGCGGTCTTGAAAGTATTAATCGACATCCGCAATGGTAAAGGTACGGTTGATGATATCGATCATCTGGGTAACCGGCGTGTGCGTAGTGTTGGCGAGATGGCAGAAAATGTTTTCCGCGTAGGTGTGGTGCGTGTTGAACGCGCAGTTCGCGAACGCCTGTCGGTGGCAGAAAGTGAAGATCTTTCTCCCCAGGAGTTGATCAATGCCAAGCCGGTAGCTGCTGCAATCAAGGAGTTCTTTGGTTCAAGTCAGCTTAGCCAGTTTATGGATCAGAACAACCCGTTATCAGAAGTGACGCATAAACGGCGTGTTTCGGCCCTGGGCCCCGGTGGCCTGACTCGTGAACGTGCGGGTTTTGAGGTGCGTGATGTGCATCCGACCCACTATGGGCGGGTATGTCCAATTGAGACGCCTGAAGGCCCGAACATTGGTTTGATCAACTCATTGGCCGTCTATGCACGGACCAATGACTACGGTTTTCTGGAAACACCTTACCGCAAGGTAACCAAGAGCAAGGTTACCAGCGAGGTGGAATATCTGTCTGCAATTGTTGAGGGTGAGTTCGTCATCGCCCAGGCTAATGCTGAACTCGATAAAGACGGCAGGTTTATCGAAGACTTCATTCCGTGCCGGCACAATGGTGAGTTTTCTCTGAAAGAGCCCAGTGAAGTCAACTATATGGATGTGTCACCGCAGCAGATCGTTTCTGTGGCGGCATCGTTGGTACCGTTCCTTGAGCACGATGATGCCAACCGTGCGTTGATGGGATCAAATATGCAACGCCAGGCCGTACCGACATTGAAAGCTGAGAAGCCATTGGTGGGTACCGGTATGGAGCGCGTAGTTGCTACCGATTCCGGGGTGACCGCAGTCGCCAAGCGTGGTGGTGTTGTCGACCAGGTGGATGCCGGACGTATCGTGGTCCGTGCCAATGAAGATGAAGTACCCGCTGGTGATCCCGGTGTGGATATATACAACCTGGTCAAATATCAGCGTTCAAACCAGAATACCTGTATGAACCAGCGTCCGTTGGTCATCGTTGGAGATGTCGTGGCCAAGGGTGATGTACTCGCGGATGGTCCTTCCACTGACCTCGGTGAATTGGCGCTTGGTCAAAACATGCTGATCGCGTTCATGCCCTGGCACGGTTACAACTTCGAGGATTCGATCCTGATTTCCGAACGGGTGGTCAAAGAAGATCGTTTCACCACGATTCATATCGTAGAATTAACCTGTATCGCGCGTGATACCAAGCTGGGTTCCGAGGAAATTACCGCGGATATCCCGAACGTCGGTGAACACAATCTGAGCAAACTGGATCAGTCCGGTATCGTTTACATCGGTGCCGAGGTCTCTGCCGGCGACATCCTGGTGGGCAAGGTTACGCCCAAAGGCGAAACCCAGCTGACACCGGAAGAAAAGCTGCTGCGGGCCATATTTGGTGAAAAAGCATCCGATGTAAAAGATACATCGCTGCGTGTTTCATCGGGTACGGACGGTACGGTCATCGACGTGCAGGTGTTTACCCGTGATGGCGTAGAGAAAGACGAGCGTGCGGTTTCAATCGAAAAAGAACAGCTGAAACAGGTCAGGAAAGACCTGGACGATCAGCTGCGAATCGTCGAGAGCGCTATTTATCAGCGCCTGGAAAACGCACTGCTGGGCAAAGTTGCCGATAAGGGGCCGCAAGGTCTCAAGAAAGGCACCAGGATCACGGCTGAATTTCTTACCGGTCTTGAACCGGAAGAGCGGTTCAAGCTGCGTATGAAAGACAACGACACCAATGACCTGCTTGAACAGTTGGCAGACCAGATCAAAGAGCAACGCAAGATATTTGATGACAGGTATGAAGAGAAGAAGGGCAAGATCACCCGTGGGGATGATCTGGCACCGGGCGTGCTCAAAATGGTCAAGGTCTACATGGCGGTCAAACGGCGTATTCAGCCGGGTGACAAGATGGCCGGTCGTCATGGTAACAAGGGTGTTATTTCCATGATCGTGCCGGAGGAAGACATGCCTTACATGGAGGATGGCACACCGATTGACGTGGTGTTGAACCCGCTGGGTGTGCCGTCGCGTATGAACATCGGACAAGTGCTTGAAACGCACCTTGGCTGGGCTGCCAAAGGGCTGGGTCATCGAATAGCAGAAATGCTTGATCAGAAGGCCAAAACCGATGAGTTACGCAAATTCCTCAGTGACATTTATAACAGTGATCAGAAAGGCCGGGTCAACATGAACAGCTTCTCGGCCACTGAAGTCAGGGTAATGGCCAACAACCTGCGCGAAGGTGTGCCGATGGCGACACCGGTGTTTGATGGTGCGCCTGAAGCTGAAATCAAGCGTTTGCTGGAGATGGCCAATTTGCCCACTTCCGGCCAGACCATTTTGTACAACGGCCGCACCGGTGATGCATTTGATCGTCCGGTGACGGTGGGTTACATGTACATGATGAAATTGAATCACCTGGTGGATGACAAGATGCATGCCCGTTCAACCGGTCCATATAGCCTGGTTACCCAGCAGCCTTTGGGTGGTAAAGCCCAGTTTGGTGGTCAGCGCTTCGGTGAAATGGAGGTCTGGGCGCTGGAAGCTTACGGCGCCGCGTACACCTTGCAGGAAATGTTGACGGTTAAATCCGATGACGTTGCCGGCCGTAACCAGATGTACAAGAACATTGTCGATGGCAATCACCAAATGTCGGCAGGTATGCCTGAATCCTTCAACGTACTGGTGAAGGAAATACGTTCTTTGGCAATTAACATCGAACTTGAAGAAACATGATCCTTGGAGATATACGATGAGAGACCTACTTAATCTCTATAATCGTCAGCGCCAGCCGCTGAATTTTGACGCAATACGTATTGGCCTTGCGCCGCCGGACCTGATTCGTTCGTGGTCCTTTGGCGAGGTCAAGAAGCCAGAAACCATCAACTACCGGACATTCAAACCGGAGCGTGATGGTTTGTTCTGCGCGTCGATTTTTGGCCCGGTTAAAGACTATGAATGTCTGTGTGGCAAATACAAACGCATGAAGCACCGTGGCGTCGTGTGTGAAAAGTGCGGCACCGAAGTGACTTTGACAAAAGTGCGTCGTGAGCGCATGGCGCATATCGATCTGGCCAGCCCGGTCGCACACATCTGGTTCCTGAAGTCATTGCCTTCGCGCATTGGCTTGATGCTGGACATGACATTGCGTGATATCGAGAGGATTCTGTATTTTGAATCCTATGTTGTGCTCGATGCAGGCATGACCACGCTGGAACGCGGTACTTTAATGACCGATGAAACCTATCTGGATGCAGTCGAAGAGTATGGTGACGAATTTGTGGCCAAGATGGGCGCCGAAGCAATTTACGAATTGCTGCGCTCCATTGACCTGAACGAACAACTGAAGCGGTTGCGTGAGGACATCGGTGCGACACGGTCTGAAACGAAGTTGAAGCGTCTGTCCAAGCGGGTCAAACTGGTTGAGGCGTTCATTGATTCCGGCAATCGCCCGGAATACATGATCATGACGGTTTTGCCGGTGCTGCCACCCGATTTGCGTCCATTGGTGCCGCTGGATGGCGGCCGTTTTGCGACGTCTGATCTGAATGATCTGTATCGGCGTGTTATCAATCGCAATAACCGTTTGAAACGTCTGCTCGAACTGAACGCGCCAGACATCATTGTGCGCAATGAAAAACGCATGCTGCAGGAGTCTGTCGATGCGCTGCTGGATAACGGTCGTCGTGGTCGTGCCATCACCGGCACCAACCGCCGGCCGCTGAAGTCACTGGCGGATATGATCAAGGGTAAACAAGGACGTTTCCGTCAGAACCTGCTCGGCAAACGTGTGGATTACTCGGGTCGTTCGGTGATCGTGGTCGGTCCGACACTGAAATTGCATCAGTGTGGACTGCCGAAGAAAATGGCACTGGAATTATTCAAGCCGTTTATCTTCAGTAAGTTGCAACTGCGTGGCTTGGCGGCAACCATCAAGGCCTCGAAGAAAATGGTAGAAGCCGAACGCGCTGAAGTCTGGGACATTCTGTCAGAGGTCATCCGCGAGCATCCGGTACTACTGAACCGCGCACCGACTTTGCATCGCCTGGGTATCCAGGCTTTTGAACCGGTATTGATTGAGGGCAAGGCCATTCAGTTGCACCCGTTGGTCTGTACGGCTTTCAATGCTGACTTCGATGGTGACCAAATGGCGGTGCACGTGCCATTGTCAATCGAAGCACAACTCGAAGCCCGTACCTTGATGATGTCGACCAACAACATTCTGTCGCCGGCCAATGGTGAACCGATCATCGTTCCCACCCAGGACGTTGTATTGGGTCTGTACTACATGACACGTGAACTGGCAGGCGTACCCGGTGAAGGTATGTATTTCTCCGACATCGCCGAAGTGCATCGCGCCTATGAAAACAAGGCAGTCAAACTTCACGCCAGCATTCACGTTCGTATTGATGAAACCATCATTTCCGAGCACCATGATCGCCGGCATGAAACCAACCTGGTGAAAACCACGGTCGGACGTGCGTTGCTGGCCGAAATCCGGCCTGAAGGCATGCCGTTTCACCTGTTGAACCAGGTCTTGAAGAAAAAGCAGATTTCCGGCCTGATCAACTCCTGCTACCGCCGTCTTGGTCTCAAGAAGACCGTCGTCTTTGCTGACCGCCTGATGTATACGGGCTTCCGTTATGCAACCATCGCCGGGGTTTCCATCGGTATTGATGATCTGCAGATCCCGGATGAAAAGAAGGCCATACTCGAAGCTGCCGAGAACGAGGTGGTTGAAATTCAGAACCAGTATATTTCCGGATTGGTCACCGCAGGTGAGCGTTATAACAAGGTGGTAGACATCTGGTCGAGGACCAACGAACTGGTTGCCCGTGCGATGATGGATACCATGGGTAAAACCACGGCCACCAATCTGAAAGGTGAAGTGGTAGAAGAGGATTCGATGAATTCGATCTTCATCATGGCCGATTCCGGTGCCCGTGGCTCAGCCGCACAGATTCGTCAACTGGCGGGTATGCGTGGCCTGATGGCCAAGCCCGATGGTTCGATCATCGAAACGCCGATCACGGCGAACTTCCGCGAAGGACTGGATGTTCTGCAGTACTTCATCTCGACCCACGGTGCGCGTAAAGGTCTGGCCGATACGGCATTGAAAACCGCTAACTCGGGTTATCTGACCCGTCGTCTTGTCGATGTGGCCCAGGACCTGGTCACCACTGAAATCGATTGTGGTACCGAGAACGGTCTGACCATGTTGCCTATAGTTGAAGGCGGCGACGTGGTAGAGCCACTGAGCGAACGAGTACTCGGGCGCATGATCGCAGCTGATGTGCTCAGACCGGGTACTGAAGAAGTATTGTGTCCGCGCAACACACTGCTGGATGAGCAATGGGTGGAAACACTCGAACAGGCCGGTGTGGATCAGATGCTGGTGCGTTCCACCATTACCTGTCAAACCCGTTACGGCGTTTGTGCTTCCTGCTATGGACGTGATCTCGCCCGTGGTAACCTGGTCAACCTCGGTGAGGCGGTCGGAGTGATCGCCGCCCAGTCGATCGGTGAGCCGGGCACACAGTTGACCATGCGTACTTTCCATATTGGTGGTGCCGCGTCACGTGCGGCCGCTGTCGATCACATTCAGACCAAATCTGGAGGTACCGTGCGTTTACACAACCTTAAATCGGTTGTGAATGGTGACAATAAACTGGTCGCGGTCTCCCGTTCTGGCGAGTTATCTGTCATCGACGAACACGGTCGTGAGAAAGAGCGCTACAAAGTACCTTATGGTGCAATCGTTTCAATACGTGATGAAGATGTGGTTAAAGCTGGCCAGATCGTGGCCAACTGGGATCCGCACACCCATCCGATTGTTACCGAAGTTGCCGGTATTGTCGGTTTTCATGATTTTATTGATGGTGTAACAGTCAGTGAAACCGTGGATGAGATTACTGGTCTGACCACCCTGGTGGTGACAGATCCCAAGCAGCGCGGAAGCGCCGGTAAGGAACTGAAGCCGATGATCAGCCTGAGAGATACCAAGGGCAAGCCGCTTTACCTGGCGGGTACGGAAATTCCTGCACAGTACTTCCTGCAGGCGCTTTCAATCGTGGGTATCAGCGATGGCCAGGAGGTTGCGGTAGGAGATATTATCGCGCGCATTCCGCAGGAGTCTTCCAAGACCCGCGACATCACCGGTGGTTTGCCGCGTGTTGCCGACCTGTTTGAAGCGCGTAAACCAAAAGAGCCGGCGATTCTCGCAGAAGTATCCGGTATTTTCAGTTTCGGCAAAGAGACCAAGGGCAAACAACGCGTCGTTATTTCACAGGATGATGGTGAAACCTATGAAGTGCTGATTCCCAAATGGCGTCACTTGATCGTGTTTGAAGGTGAACGTGTGGAAAAAGGCGAAACCATTGTGTATGGTGAGCCGAATCCGCATGACATCCTGCGCTTGATGGGTGTCGAGGCCCTGTCCGATTACCTGACCAAGGAAATTCAGGATGTGTATCGTCTGCAGGGCGTCAAGATCAATGATAAACACATTGAAGTCATCGTCCGGCAGATGCTGCGCAAGGCTGAAATTCGCGAATCTGGCGATACGCGTCTGCTGGCGCGGGAGCAGCTTGACCTGATTCGGGTCAAAGATGAGAACAGGCGGGTTGAGAAAGAAGGTGGTGAACCGGCTGTATATCAGCGTTTGTTGCTGGGTATCACCAAGGCGTCGCTGGCTACAGAGTCGTTCATCTCGGCTGCTTCGTTCCAGGAGACCACCAGGGTGCTGACCGAAGCCGCAGTACGCGGCACGACGGATCACCTGCGTGGCCTTAAAGAGAACGTTATTGTTGGCCGCCTGATACCTGCTGGTACCGGTATGGCTTACCACAATTCGCGCAAACGTCCACCGGAAGAAGAGCCGGAAATTGATCTGGCTGCACTTGCTGTCGCTGTTGCAGCGGAAGAGTTTGGTGAGTTAGAAGAAGAGACCTAAAGACAAAGATCAGGTAAATACCGGATATACAACCGGGGTCCAGGCTAGCCTGGACCCCGGGTTTTTATTGAAGCCGTGAACCGAGGGCGGTTAAAGTGAAATCTACTAAGAAAAGCACTTTTGCTATTGCGCGCGAATGGCTTCCCTGTCATAATTGTTCGGCTAACAGATTCAATCCCTTCATAAGAAGGGCCAGGTGGAAAAAAGAGACACTGACAAGTCGCTTTAAGGCCACTTAGGAGAGCCAATGTCGCCGGCGCGTGGGCCGGGTAAGTAGCTGCCCAATCCAGGTTTTAGCAGACTGGGGTTGGGCATTTGACATTGTTAGGGGGTTGCGTACTATTCGCGGCCTTCGGCAGGCAGGGCGTGGGCCCGGTCTGTCTTTTTTTATTTATTAATCAGGTTTATTTTTTAGGGTAATTATCAGGGTTAGAGATTTATGACAACTATAAATCAATTGGTACGCAAACCTCGCAAACCAAAAGTGTATAAGAGTGGTGTGCCTGCATTAGAAGGTTGTCCGCAAAAACGCGGCGTTTGTACCCGTGTGTATACAACAACACCTAAAAAGCCGAATTCGGCTTTACGTAAGGTTGCGCGTGTGCGTTTGACCAACGGATATGAGGTCACCAGCTATATCGGCGGTGAAGGTCATAACCTGCAGGAGCATAGTGTGATACTGATTCGCGGCGGTCGTGTAAAGGATCTCCCGGGCGTTCGTTATCACACCGTGCGCGGAAGCCTTGATACCTCGGGTGTCAGCGATCGTCGTCAGGGCCGTTCAAAGTACGGCACCAAGCGGCCCAAAAACTAGATCGGATCTTTAAGGACCAGGTAACACAATGTCAAGAAAACACTCAAATTTCACCCGTGATATTTTGCCGGACCCCAAGTTCGGCAGTGAAATGATCACCCGTTTTGTCAACATGGTGATGCACAGCGGCAAAAAGTCAGTGGCAGAGCGCATCGTTTACGGTGCAATGCAAACCATTGAAGAAAAGAACAAGAGCGCGTCACCGGTAGAACTGGTTGAGGCTGCACTGGATAACGTCAGCCCGATGGTCGAAGTCAAGTCCCGCCGTGTGGGTGGTGCTACTTACCAGGTACCTGTCGAGGTACGTCCCAAGCGGCGCCAGTCTCTGGCCATGCGTTGGATTATCGATGCTGCGCGTAAGCGTGGTGAAAAAAGCATGCCACAGCGGCTGGCAGGTGAATTGCTGGATGCTGTTGAGCAGCGCGGTTCAGCTGTGAAGAAGCGTGAAGATACGCATCGCATGGCAGAGGCCAACAAGGCCTTTTCACATTACCGCTGGTAATTGGATTTATTAAGGAAACTATAGTGGCACGTAACACGCCAATTGAAAGGTATCGCAACATCGGCATCATGGCTCATATTGATGCGGGTAAGACCACCACGACTGAACGGATTCTGTTCTACACCGGTGTTTCACACAAGATCGGTGAAGTTCATGACGGCAATGCCACCATGGACTGGATGGAGCAGGAACAGGAGCGTGGTATTACGATTACCTCCGCTGCCACCACCTGTTTTTGGAATGGGATGGATCAGCAGTACAAAGAGCACCGGATCAATATCATTGATACGCCGGGACACGTTGACTTCACGATTGAAGTCGAACGGTCGTTGCGCGTGCTCGATGGTGCAGTCGCGGTTTTCTGTGCGGTGGGCGGTGTTCAGCCTCAGTCTGAAACGGTTTGGCGTCAGGCCACCCGTTACAACGTGCCGCGTATGGCGTTTGTCAACAAGATGGATCGTACCGGTGCCGATTTCGTGCGTGTGGTTAAGCAGATTAAAGAGCGTCTGGGTGCGCGTCCGGTACCTGTGCAGTTACCCATTGGTGCCGAGGAAGATTTCGCCGGTGTTATTGACCTGGTGCGGATGAAAGCCATCTATTGGGAGAATGAGAACCTGGGTGTCACCTACGAAGCACGCGATATTCCTGAAGATCTGCTTGAAGAAGCAGAAGCTGCGCGTGAATTCATGGTTGCAATTGCCGCCGAAGCATCCGAAGAATTGATGGAAGCGTATATCGAAGACGGTGTATTGACTAACGCGCAGATCATCGAAGGCTTGCGTCTGGGCACATTGAATAATGATATCGTTCCCTGCCTTTGTGGTTCGGCGTTCAAGAACAAAGGCGTGCAGGCCTTGCTTGACTCGATTATCGAGTTGATGCCCTCTCCGGTTGATGTACCGCCGATTGCCGGCATCCTTGAGAATGACGAAGAAGGTGTTCGCGAGAGCAGTGACGAAGAGCCGTTTGCTGCCCTGGCATTTAAAATTGCAACAGATCCGTTTGTTGGAACCCTGACGTTTTTCCGCGTGTATTCAGGTGTGCTGAACTCCGGAGACACCTTGTATAACCCGGTGAAGGGTAAGAAAGAGCGTATAGGTCGAATCCTGCAAATGCATGCCAACACCCGGGATGAAATTAAGGAAGTTCGTGCCGGTGATATTGCCGCTGCGGTCGGTCTGAAAGATGTCACCACCGGTGATACTTTGTGTGATCTTAAACAGGTCATCACGCTGGAGCGCATGGATTTCCCGGAGCCGGTTATTTCGGTTGCGGTTGAGCCCAAGACCAAGAGTGACCAGGAAAAAATGGGAATCGCGCTGGGTAAACTGGCGCAGGAAGATCCTTCATTCCGGGTTAAAACCGATGAAGAATCCGGCCAGACAATTATTTCCGGCATGGGTGAGTTGCACCTGGACATCCTGGTGGATCGCATGCGTCGTGAATTCGGCGTTGAGGCGAATGTTGGCCGTCCGCAGGTTGCGCATCGTGAAACGATTCGTAAAGCGGTTGAAGCTGAAGGCAAGTTTGTCAAACAGACCGGTGGTCGCGGCCAATATGGCCACGTCAAAATCCGCCTGATGCCAATGAAGCAGGGTGAGGGTTACGAGTTTGTCAATAAGATCGTTGGTGGCGTGGTGCCCAAAGAGTACATTAACTCGGTTGACAAGGGTATTCAGGAAGCCTTGCAAAATGGTGTGGTTGCCGGTTACCCGGTGGTCGATGTCAAGGTTGAGTTGTACGACGGTTCATACCATGAAGTTGACTCGAACGAAATGGCATTTAAAGTCGCGGGTTCCATGGCGTTCAAGAGTGCTGCCAACATCGCCAACCCGGTATTGCTTGAGCCGATGATGAAAGTGGAAGTGGTCACGCCTGAAGATTACATGGGTGACGTAATGGGTGACATAACCCGTCGCCGGGGCATTTTGCAGGGTATGGAAGATTGTCCAGCCGGCAAGATCGTCAATGCACACATTCCACTGTCTGAAATGTTTGGCTACGCGACTGACCTGCGGTCCCAGACCCAGGGTCGCGCAACGTATACCATGGAATTCGACCACTACGCAGAAGCACCGAATAGTGTTGTTGAAGAAATCGTTAAAAAGATCGCCTAGGTATTGAAGAGGTAAAAAGGCATGGCCAAGGTAAAATTTGAAAGAACAAAGCCCCATGTAAACGTGGGAACGATTGGTCACGTGGATCATGGCAAGACGACGCTGACAGCGGCGTTAACGAAAATATGCGCTGAAGCCCGCGGTGGTGATGTTATAGCCTATGACCAGATCGATAATGCACCGGAAGAACGCGAACGTGGTATCACGATTGCAACCGCGCACGTTGAGTACGAGTCGGAGAACCGTCACTACGCGCACGTGGATTGCCCGGGCCATGCCGATTATGTGAAGAACATGATCACCGGCGCGGCACAGATGGATGGCGCGATCCTGGTGGTATCAGCGGCCGATGGCCCGATGCCACAGACCCGTGAGCACATTCTGCTGGCACGCCAGGTGGGTGTGCCTCACATCATGGTGTACATGAACAAGGCCGACCAGGTTGACGACGACGAGTTGCTGGAACTGGTGGATATGGAAATCCGTGAGCTGTTGAGTTCGTATGATTTCCCGGGTGATGACGTTCCGGTGATTACCGGGTCTGCACTGAAAGCATTGGAAGGTGATGAGTCTGAGATTGGTGTTCCATCGGTGTTGAAACTGATTGAGGCAATGGATGAGTATTTTCCTGAGCCGGTGCGTGAATTGGACAAGCCGTTCCTGTTACCGATCGAGGACGTGTTCTCGATATCCGGTCGTGGCACGGTGGTCACCGGTCGTATAGAGCGCGGCATTGTGAAGGTGGGTGAGGAAATCGAGATTGTCGGTATCAAGGAAACCACCAAGACCACCTGTACCGGTGTTGAGATGTTCCGCAAGTTGCTGGACGAAGGTCGTGCCGGTGACAACGTGGGTGTGCTGTTGCGTGGTGTCAAGCGTGACGAAGTTGAGCGCGGCCAGGTGCTGGCGCATGCGGGTTCGATCAATCCGCATACCAGGTTTGAGGCCGAGGTGTACATCCTGTCGAAAGACGAGGGTGGTCGCCACACGCCGTTTTTCAAGGGCTACCGTCCGCAGTTTTACTTCCGTACGACGGATATCACCGGTGCGGTTGAGTTACCCGAAGGTGTCGAGATGGTGATGCCGGGTGACAACGTGCAGATGAAGGTCGAGTTGATTGCACCGATTGCGATGGAAGAAGGTCTGCGATTTGCGATTCGCGAAGGCGGCCGTACGGTTGGTGCTGGTGTAGTTGCGAAGATTTTTGAATAAGACAGTTTATAGAGCGAGCTAAAGAAATGGCTGAACAAAGAATACGTATCCGGCTAAAAGCGTTCGATCATCGTTTGATTGACCGTTCAGCCAAAGAAATTGTGGAAACCGCTAAGCGGACGGGCGCACAGGTGCGTGGTCCGATTCCTTTGCCCACACGTATCGAGCGTTTTACCGTGCTGACCTCACCGCATGTCAACAAGGATGCGCGTGATCAATATGAAACACGGACGCACAAGCGCCTGATGGACATCATTGATCCCAATGATAAAACCGTGGATGCGCTGATGAAGCTGGATCTTGCAGCAGGCGTAGACGTACAGATCAAGTTGTACTGATCGGTATAAAGAGAACAGGTATACAGAGAATGGGACAATAGGCAGAACAATGACGATTGGACTAATAGGCCGTAAACGCGGCATGACCCGGGTATTTACCGAGCAGGGCGAAAGTATTCCTGTCACGGTGGTCGAGGTCAGCCCAAACCGCATAACGCAGGTAAAGACCGTTGCAGTGGATGGTTACCGCGCATTGCAGGTGACCCTGGGTGAAAAACGCACCAGCTTGCTGAATAAACCACAAGTGGGTCATTTCAGCAAAGCCGAAGTCGAAGCGGGCGAAGGCCTGTGGGAATTGCGTCTGAATGATGATGAAGGTGCGAATCTGGAAACAGGTGCCGAGTTGACCGTTGATCAGTTTGAGGCCGGACAGAAAGTTGACGTGACCGGAACCAGCAAGGGTAAGGGGTTTGCGGGTGTGATCAAACGCTACAACTTTGCCATGCAGGATGCCACCCACGGTAATTCACTATCGCATCGCGCACCGGGTTCAATTGGCCAGTGCCAGACACCGGGTCGCGTTTTCAAGGGCAAGAAAATGGCGGGTCACATGGGTGACGTGCGCGTAACCACGCAGAATCTGGAAGTGGTCAGGGTCGATAAGGAACGCAACCTGTTATTGATCAAGGGTGCGGTACCCGGCGCCAATGGTGGCCAGGTCACTGTTCGCCCTGCCGTGAAGATGCACTGAGGAGAATGAAGATGAAACTCGCAGTTGCAGGCGGAAACGCCATAAAAGTATCAGAGGCCACCTTCGGACGTGATTTTTCTGAAGCACTGGTCCACCAGGTCGTTACCGCCTATCTGGCGGGCGGTCGCGCTGGAACCAAGGCACAGAAGAACCGTTCCGATGTACGTGGCGGCGGTCGTAAGCCGTGGAAACAGAAAGGCACCGGCCGGGCTCGTGCCGGTACCATCCGCAGCCCGTTGTGGCGCGGTGGTGGCAGAACCTTTGCGGCCCGGCCCCGGGATCATTCACAAAAGGTCAACCGCAAGATGTACCGCGGTGCGATACAGGCCATCCTGTCAGAGTTGGTACGCCAGGATCGCCTGGTGGTGCTGGATTCATTTGAACTCAGTGCACCTAAGACCAGTGAACTGCGGGCCAGGCTTGCAGAGCAGGGCTTTGAAAGGGGCCTGATTGTTACCGCGCAAGTGGACGGCAATCTGTTCCTGGCATCGCGCAACCTACCCAATGTTTATGTATTGGATGTAGCTGCTCTGGATCCTGTCAGCCTGGTGGCTGCAGACAAGGTGGTTATGACTGTAGCTGCGATCAAGAAAATTGAGGAGTGGCTGGGATGAGTGTTGAGCGCTTATACAAGGTATTGCTTGCGCCGCGGATGACGGAAAAGTCAACGCGGATCGCTGAGAGCAGTAACCAGTATGTATTCAAGGTAAGCAGCGATTCTAACAAGTCCGAGATCAAGGCTGCGGTTGAAAAATTGTTCGAGGTCAATGTTGAGTCAGTGCGCATAGTCAACGTCAAGGGTAAAAGCAAGACGTTCAAGCTCCGTTCGGGCAGGCGTAACAACTGGAAAAAGGCATACGTTCGCGTACAGGAAGGTCAGGTTATCGACCTCCTGGGCGGGGAATCAGTTTAGGGATATTTGCTCATGGCAATTGTTAAGGCAAAACCAACATCGCCAGGACGTCGTGGTGTAGTAACGGTCAAACATGACCACCTGCACAAGGGTGCACCACACGCTGCTTTGCTGGAAAAGAAATCACGTACAGGTGGGCGTAATAACACCGGTCGCATTACCGTCCGTCATCGCGGTGGCGGGCATAAAAAGCATTACCGCGTGATTGATTTCAAACGTGATAAAGACGGTATTGAAGGTCGCATTGAGCGTATTGAGCACGATCCGAACCGGACTGCGCATATTGCCCTGGTGCTGTATGCAGACGGTGAGCGTCGTTACATCATTGCACCAAAAGGTATGCGTTCAGGTGATCCGGTCAAGAGTGGCCGTGACGCACCGATCAAACCAGGTAACTGTTTACCCTTGCGTAACATACCGGTCGGTACCGTTGTGCATTGTATAGAAATGAAGCCGGGTAAAGGCGCGCAAATCGCCCGTAGTGCCGGTGCGGCCGTACAGCTGGTTGCACGTGAAGGCCAATATGCAACGCTGCGCTTGCGTTCCGGTGAAATGCGCAAGATTCCCGCTCGTTGTCGTGCAACGATCGGTGAAGTATCGAATTCCGAGCATAACCTGGAGAAACTGGGTAAAGCCGGTGCCAAACGCTGGCGTGGTATACGTCCGACCGTTCGTGGTGTTGCCATGAACCCGGTAGATCACCCGCACGGTGGTGGTGAAGGTCGTACTTCAGGTGGTCGTCATCCGGTATCACCATGGGGTGTTCCTACCAAGGGATACAAGACTCGCAGTAATAAGCGTACGGACAAATATATCGTCCGTCGGACAGGCAGATAACGGATAGCGAACATGGCAAGATCGATTAAAAAAGGACCTTTCATTGACCATCACCTGGCCAAGAAGGTATCGGACTCAATAGAGACCAACAATAAACGGCCGATCAAGACCTGGTCACGGCGTTCAATGATTCTGCCGGAGATGGTTGGTTTGACCATTGCCGTACATAACGGGCGGCAACACATACCCATTCTGATCAATGATCAGATGATTGGGCACAAACTGGGTGAATTTGCGCCAACCCGGACCTTCAGAGGTCATTCCGGCGACCGCAAGTCCAAGTAGGTATGTGACATGAATGCAACAGCAAAATTAAGAGGCGCAAGAATTTCTGCGCAAAAGGTACGCCTTGTTGCGGACCAGGTACGTGGCATGCCGGTTGAAAAGGCCGAGC
>Ga0114949_10000576_pt1 | contig 20157 bp, 18 predicted proteins | sample N074metaG_FD_83505 | JGI IMG/M metagenome (GOLD analysis project Ga0114949, IMG submission 83505) | Deep subsurface microbial communities from Kermadec Trench to uncover new lineages of life (NeLLi) - N074 metaG | ecosystem: Environmental > Aquatic > Marine > Ocean trench > Sediment | place...
GCCATCGTCGGTGGCTTGCAGCAAGTGGTAGCCCGAGTCGCGCCAAAAGTCCGCCATGGCCAAGGTATAGGGATTTACAGCGCGGCTTGTCCAGCCTGGGCGCGGGCAATACTGACCCTTGGACCTGAGGCGGCCTTGGTGTAATAGTGCCGGGGCCGGGAGCGACCCGGACTCGGAGGCACGAATGGCAGGCGTTTCTATCGGCACCCGTCTCTATACCTGGCTGCGCGGCCAGCCGGTCGGCCGGGACGCGATGGGCAACCGCTACTACCGGGAGAAGGGCGGCGGCCGGGTCCACGGAGAGAGCCTGCGCCGGGAGCGTCGCTGGGTGGTCTACGAAGGCGAGGTGGAGGCCAGTCGGGTGCCGCCCGAGTGGCACGCTTGGCTACACCACACCATCCATGACGTTCCGCCCGCGGGCGGCCCCTCGAAGCTGCCGTGGCAGAAGGATCACTTGCCCAACTTGACCGGCACCGACGCGGCCTATCGGCCGCCGGGCCATACCCTGGAAGGCGGTCGCCGCGACAAGGCCACGGGCGACTACGAACCCTGGGCACCCAATTGAAATTGCGGCTTGGGCCGACGCGAGGATAGAAAATATGAACAAAAACATCATCGAGACCGTCATCGGCGCCGTCGTGCTGGTGGTCGCCCTGGGTTTCGTCGGTTTCGTCTTCCAAACCACCAGCCTCGAGCGAATCGACGGCTATCAGGTCATCGCCCAGTTCGACGACGCGTCCGGCCTGATTGCGGGCACAGACGTCAGACTGGCAGGGGTCAAGGTCGGCACTGTGGCGAGCCAGCGCCTGGACGCCGAGCTGTTCACGGCGGTCATCACCCTGAACGTGGACAACTCGATCAAGCTGCCGACCGATACCTCGGCGCGAATCATATCGGACGGCCTCTTGGGCGGCAACTACGTGGCCCTGGAGCCAGGCGGCGACGAGGAGATCATCGAGCCCGGCGGCGAGATCCTCTACACACAGGGCGCGATCAACATGGTCGACCTCTTGGGCCGTTTCATCTTCAGCGCGGCCGACAGCGCAGCCGGGGACGAGGCAGCATCTCCTTGAGCGGCGGATCCTCCAGCATCGGTGATGGCGCCACCCAGCACTGGGATCCGGATCGTTACGCCCGCAACGCCCGTTTCGTCGCCGACCTAGGCCAGCCGGTCCTGGAGCTCTTGGCGCCGCGGCTGGGCGAGCGCATTCTCGACCTGGGCTGCGGTGATGGCCCGCTCACCGAAAAAATCGCCGCGCTGGGGGTCCAAGTGGTCGGCGTCGATTCCAGCGCCGAGCAGATCGCTGCCGCCCGAGCCCGGGGACTCGACGCCCAGGTGGTCAACGGCCAGGCCCTGGCCTTCGATCGGGAGTTCGACGCGGTGTTCTCCAACGCGGCCCTGCACTGGATGCTCGACCCGGACGCGGCCATCGACGGGGTCTGGCGGGCGCTCAAGCCGGGCGGGCGTTTCGTCGGCGAGATGGGCGGTGCCGGCAACGTGGACATCATCATGACCGCCCTGGTGGCGGCTCTCGACCGGCGCGGCCTGGACGGTCGGGCCGCGATCCCCTGGTACTTCCCGACGCCCGAGCAATACGGCGGCAAGCTGGCGGCACGGGGCTTCCGCGTCGATTCGATCGAGCTGATCCCGCGCATGACGCCCCTGCCCGGCGAGATGGCCGGATGGCTGGAGACCTTTGCCGAAAACTTCTTGGCGTCCCTGGCCGAAGCGGACCGCCCGGCGATGATCGCCGAGGTGACCGAGGCGCTGGCGCCCGATCTGCGTGACCCAGACGGCAATTGGAGCGCGGACTACGTTCGCTTGCGCTTCGCTGCCGGCAAGCCGGCCTGACGGTCGGATAAAGCGCTCCGGACTCCCAGCCGTGAACCCGGCACAAAAAAAATTGCAACTGCCGACCTGGCACCAGCCCGATGGCGAGGCGGTGACCTGCCACGAGAAAATCAAGGTGCTGAACGAGAATCTCGAGGAAATCCGGGAGATGACCCAGGACGCGTTGGAGGATGGCATCCTCATGGGCTGTGACGAAGCGCAGTTGCGCGAGGTCTTGCGGGCCCTGGTCGACGGCCTGGTCAATCCCTATGACAAGGGGGCCCGGAGATGACCCGACCGACGGCACGGCACTTCAGTGCGCTCGCCTTTGCTTCGCTTTTGCTGCTCCCAGCGGCCGAACCCTTGGCCCAGGACGCTCTTCCGGATGTGCCCCAGGATGCCCCGGCGAATGCACCAGGGGAAGAGTCCGAGGACACGCCCGCGGCCGAGTCGGGACCCGGCTTCGAGGTGGCGGTCCTCCAAGGGCTCGACAAGATCACCGCGCGGATCTCCACCTTCGAGGCGCCGATCGATGCGATCGCCCGTTTCGGCTCCCTACGGATCACGGCCCGCACGTGCCACAAGCGGCCACCGGAGGAGCCACCGGAATCGGCTGCCTTTCTGGAGATCGTCGACGTGCGGCCGGATTCCGCGGCGGTCGAGGTCTTCACCGGCTGGATGTTCGCCTCCTCGCCGGCGCTCTCGGCGATGGAGCACCCGGTCTACGACGTCTGGGTGATCGACTGCAAGAATGCCGCGAGTTCCGAATCGGTAAGCTCCGAAGGGAACTGAGCCTGGGTGCGCACGGCCTGGGACAGCTGTTCGCGGTACCTATCGCGGGGGATCTCCACGACCCCGAAGCGGCGCAGGTGCGGGGTCTCGAACTGGGTGTCGAGCAGCAAGAACCCACTCTTGCGTAGGCGTGCCACCAGATGGACCAGCGCCACCTTGCTGGCGTCGCTCACCACGCTGAACATACTCTCGCCGAAGAAGGCGGCGCCCAAGGTGACGCCGTAGAGGCCGCCGACCAGACGGTCGTCCTCCCAGCACTCGATCGAATGGGCGAAGCCCATCTCGTGGAGGCCGCCGTAGAGTCGCTCGATGGTCGGGTTGATCCAGGTGTCGCTGCGTCCCGGCGTCGGCGTGGCGCAGGCTTTGACCACCTGATGGAAGGCGCTGTTGCAACGCACCTCGAAGATCTTCTTGCGGACCTTGCGGCGCAGGCCACGGGGCGCGTGAAAGGTCTCGAGCGGCAGCACGCCGCGCAGGTCCGGATCGATCCAGTGCACTTCCGTATCGGACCGGCTCTCGGCCATGGGAAAGATGCCGATGGCGTAGGCTTTGAGCAGCAGTTCAGGTGAAAGTTCCATCGCCGCGCGCTGCCCTTTTCCTTTTGTCCTATCCGTTCTGAGCGTCCACGTAGTGCTCGAGCCAAGCGATGTCGTAAATGCCGTTGATGAAATCGGTCTCGGCGATCAGCTTCCGGTGCAAGGGGATGGTGGTATCGACCCCTTCGATCACGAACTCCTCCAGCGCCCGGCGCAGCCGCATGAGGCATTCGTTGCGGGTCTGGCCGTGCACGATCAGCTTGGCGATCAGGCTATCATATTGCGGCGGCACCCGGTAGCCGCTGTACAGCCCGGAATCGACGCGCACGCCAAGCCCACCGGGCGCGTGATAGTCGCTTACCGTGCCCGGCGAGGGCGCGAAGGTGGTGGGGTGCTCCGCGTTGATCCGGCATTCGATGGCATGGCCGGAGAAAGTGATTTCCTCCTGGCGCAGGTCCAAAGGCAGTCCGGCGGCGACGCGGATCTGCTCGCGGACCAGGTCGATGCCGGTAATCATCTCGGTCACTGGGTGCTCGACTTGGAGGCGGGTGTTCATCTCCATGAAGTAGAACTGGCCGTCCTCGAAGAGGAACTCGATGGTGCCGGCACTCTGATAGCCGAGCTCGCCTATGGCCTGTACCGCGAGGGCGCCGATCTGGCCTCGCTGTTCGCTGTTGAGCGCCGGGGAGGGCGCTTCCTCGACCAATTTCTGATGCCGGCGTTGCAAGGAACAATCCCGTTCGCCCAGGTGCACCGCATTGCCCTGGCTGTCGGCCAGAATTTGGACCTCGATGTGGCGCGGATGGGCGAGGAAGCGCTCCATATAGACCACGTCGCTGCCGAAGTTGGCTCGCGCCTCGGTCCGGGCGAGCTCCAACTGGCGCGCCAGATCTTCCGGCTCGTGGACCAGCTTCATGCCCCGTCCGCCGCCACCGGCCGAGGCTTTTATGAGAATCGGATAGCCGATGTCCTTGGCGACACGCTCGGCCTCGGCCTCCGTGGTGACCGCGTCCGGCGAGCCTGGCACCACCGGCAGGCCGAGCTCGTGCGCGGCGCGCTTGGCCGCGACCTTGTCGCCCATGAGGGCGATGTGTTCGGGCTTGGGACCGATGAAGACGAAGCCATGTTCCTCGACCATGGCCGCGAACTCGGCGTTTTCCGACAGGAAGCCCACGCCCGGATGGATCGCGTCCGCTCCGGTGATGGTGGCCGCCGAGAGCAGCGCCGGCATGTTGAGATAGCTCGCCTTGCTGGTTGGCGGACCGATACACACGCTCTCATCGGCCAAGCGTACATGCATGGCATCCGCGTCGGCCGTCGAGTGCACGGCCACCGTCTGGATGCCCATCTCGCGGCAGGCACGGTGGATCCTGAGCGCGATCTCACCACGGTTGGCAATGAGGATCTTCTCGAACATCTCCGGCCCGGTGGCTGGGGCTATTCGATCACGAGCAGCGGTTCGCCGTACTCGACCGGCTGGCCATTGCTAATGAGGATTCCGGTGACTTTCCCCGCTCGTGGGCTGGGGATCTGGTTCATGACCTTCATGGCCTCGATGATCACCAGGGTCTGGCCCTTCTCGACGCTGTCGCCGACGTTGACGAAGGGTGCCGCGTCCGGCTCCAAGCCAAGGTAGACCGTGCCCACCATGGGGGAGGTCACCGCGTTGATCGGGACCACGTCGCCCCTGTCGTCGGTGATCGTCGGGACCACGGCCGGCGCCACGGCGGCCGGGGGGGCGGCAGCGATTCCGTTTCGGGCCACGCGAATCCGCTGTCCGGCGGATTCGTACTCGATCTCGGTCAGCCCGGTCTCCTCCAGAAGCTGGGACAGCTTGCGCACGAGGCCCTCGTCGATTTGCAGCTTTGCCATCACGCTTCCCGTCGCGTTTTCAGCAACTGGGCGACGGCTTCCAAAGCCAAGACATAGCCCTGGGGCCCGAATCCGCAGATCACGCCCTCGGCCACGGCCGAGACATAAGATTTTTGGCGGAAGGGCTCCCGTTTGTGGATGTTGGACAGGTGCAACTCCACCACCGGCAAGCCCACCGCCTTGAGCGCGTCCGGGATCGCGATCGAGGTGTGGCTGTAGGCGCCCGGGTTCAGGATGATTGCGTCGTGATTCCCGCGCGCCTCCTGGATCCAGTCCAATAGCCTGCCCTCGTGGTTTGACTGCCTGCAGTCCAGCTCCAGACCCAGTTCACTCGCCCGAACGCGGCAGGTGGCCTCGATCTCGGCGAGGGTCGTGTGACCGTATACCTCGGGTTCGCGGGTTCCCAGGAGGTTCAAATTAGGCCCGTTCAAGAGTAGGACACTTGGCGCTTTGGCCACCCGAACCTCCGGAGGTGCTGATCGCGAACAAAAGGTATTTCACAAGCCCCCGGGCACGTGCCCAGGACCGTGCGAGCCACTCATAGCGATATCACAGGGCACACCTGAGGCGCAATGCGCCTGTCACCCTCGGGACAGCTTTTGCTTAACTGGAATTGGCCCGCACCTGCTCGACCAATCGTCGGAACTTGGCCATGTCGACGGCGCCGCGAACCACGTTGTCACCGATCACGAAGCTGGGCGTGCCGCGGATCTGCAGTTCCGTGGCCAACCGGCGGTTTTTTTTGATCTCCTGGTCGACCTCCTCGGACTCTATGTCCGCCAGAAGACGATCCATGTCGAGCCCGATCTTCTCCGCCAATTTGAGTGCCGAAGCTTTGGTCACCTTGGTTTTCGTCGACATGAAGGCGAAGTGGATTTTTTCGTATTCGCCCTGCTTAGACGCGGCCAGGGCCACGCGTGCGGCGAATTCGGATTCGGGTCCGAGGATCGGGAATTCTTTCATGACCAAGCGGATGTTGCCGTCGGCCTGCACATTGGCGCGCAGATTGCCGGCCACGCTGATGCAGTAGGGGCAGCGATAGTCGAAAAACTCGATCACGGTCACGTCGCCGTCGGGGTTGCCGACCACGGGCGTGAAGGGATCGTTGGCCAGCTCCTCCCAGCGGGTCGTGACCATCTCCTTCGCCGCCTCTTGTTCGGCCAGCTTGCGCTTTTCCTCATAGAGCTGGAGCGCTTCCACGACGACCTCGGGATTGGCCAGAATATAGTCGCGGATGAGGTTCTCGAAGGCAGGTTTCTGCGCTTCCGAAATGATCTCGGACTGATTCTGCCCCAAGGCCGGTGCGGCCACGAGCCAGGCCGCCGCCACCAAGAGGAGTCTTTGTGCTGTCCGCACTGCCATGTTTATCTCCTGATCTCTACGAGCCTTGGTATCTAGGCTCCGACGCGAAAACCAGATCTACCGCAAAATATCCTTCGGAACAAATATTTTAAGGATGTCGTGGGCGTACGGCAATTCACGGTTTTGTTTACTTGTCCTTGCTTTGGAGCCGTGCCGCCTCGTTCTCCACGTCCTGGGCGCGGAGCCATCCGGGCGAACCGCGTGCCATCAAGTCCTGGGCCCGCGCGGCCTGTCCGCGGGCGTCTTTCAGCTGGCCGCGCACCAAGGCCTCCTCGGCCAGGGACAAGGCGGTCATGCCCTTGTCGCCCTTGCGGCCATAGGCGGTAGCCGAGAGCCGCCACGCCAGGGTGTTCCTGGGCTCCCTGGCCAAAACCGCCTCCAGATGGCCGATGGCCTCCTCGTCGAGCGCCGGGGCATTCAGCTCGACCAAGGTGTGGGCCAAGGACAGGCGAATCGTGGCGGCGCTGTCCAGCAGTTCGACGGCGCGCCGATAAGACGGCAGCGCATCGGCCAGACGGCCGTTCTCGAACAGCATCTGCGCCCTCAGTTCATGAAAGAAGGGATCGTCGGGATGCTCGGCGATCAGCTGGTCGATCATCGGCAAGGCCTGGCCTAGGTCCGCGGCCCGGTACAGGGCGATGGTCCGGGCGTAGCGGGCGGGAAGCGACCGGTCGGTTTCCGGGTAGGCGCGAAAGACGTCGTTGGTGCGGCTCAGAAAGCCGATCAACTTGGCCTGCATGCGCGCCTGCATGACAATGAACTCCGGCCGCGCTGGCGTGTCGCCAAAGGCGGAGTCCGCCACCGCGCGCTCCATGAAGGCAATACGGTCCAGGGTCAGGGGGTGGGTGCGCAGATAGGGGTCCTGATTGGCCGCCAAAAGAATTTCCTGGCCACTCAAGGTTCTCATGAAATCGAGCGCCCCGCGGGGCGATTGGCCGGTTGCGTTCAGGTAACGGACCGCCGCCTGATCGGCCGCCTGCTCCTGACCGCGGGTGTAGGACAGGAGGCCCTTGAGCGCCACGTCCTGGCCGGCCGAAATCACCGCCGTGGCCAATCCCGGCTCGCCGGTGACCAGCGCCGAGGCCAATCCCAAGACGTAGGCGGCGATCGCCTTGGTCTGGGCGCCGCGTATTTCCTGCGATCGAGTGATCGAATGTCCGCCCGCGATGTGGCCCGTCTCGTGGGCGATCACGCCGATCACCTCCAGCGGACTGTCGCTTTTCATCAGCAATCCGGTGTTGAGGAACATCCGCTGGCCGGCGGTGACGAAGGCGTTCAGGCTGTTGTCCACCACCAGGTAGACCCGAATCGAGCGCGGGTCGAGGCCGGCTGCTTGGAACAGTGGCGTTGAGTAGGCTCGGATGATATTTTCGATCTCGGCGTCACGGATGAACCTGATGCCTTTTCCGTAAGCCTCCACGGGTGCTAGCAGTGCAATTGCCGCAGGGAGTACGGCCAACACCAGAGCCAGTCGTTCACAGATCCGTCGGAGCGTCACCATAATGAGCCAAGGTAGCTATCGCATGAGCCCGATGCAATGTAAGTCCTTTGCGCGGGGCTTCGGCCTCGCCGCCGTCCTTGTGTTCTCCGCCTGCTCGAACTTGCAGGTCGAGGAGAGAGAACCTGTCGAGGCCGTGGAAGGCTTCGCCGGGTTGGTGGTTGCGGACGAGCCCCGGGCCGCAACGATCGGCCGCGACATTCTGCTCGACGGCGGCAACGCGGCCGACGCGGCAATCGCCATGTATTTTGCCATGACCGTGACCTTGCCGTCGCGGGTTGGGCTCGGCGGTGGCGGTACCTGCGTGGTCTACGACAATGAAGACAAGCGGGGCGACGTCTTGCAGTTCTTGCCGGTGGCGACCCCTACCGGCGGGATCGTGCCCCGGGGCGCGCGGGCCATGGCGGCTCTGAGTGCCCGCCAGGGACGCATGCGATGGCCGGCTGTGGTCAGTTCCGCGGAGTCTCTGGCCCGCTTCGGACACGCCGTCAGCCGGGCCTTCGTCCGGGATTTGCACCTGGCCGCGAGCCGGATCGAGGCCAGTCCGGAGGTGGCGCGCCTGTTTCGCAACCAGGCGGGTCGCTTGCCCGACGAAGGTGACCGCATCGAGCAGGTCGCGCTGGCCGGCGTGTTGAGCAGCCTGCGCGCCCAGGGGGCCGGCTATCTTCACAGCGGCAGCTTTCTCGATCGCTACGTCGAGGCTTCGGTTGCGGCCGGCCAGCCGATCAGCCGAGACGAGATCCGCGGCGCCCTGCCGGTCTTCGAGCCGGCGATCGCTTTTCCCGTGGCCGGGCGCACGGCCTATTTCTCCGGGCCACCGGCCGCCAACGGGCTGGTCGCAGCCGTGTTGTGGCGCGCGCTCACCGAGGTCATGGACTACCAGGACGAGGTGGGCGCCGAGCGGGCTCACCTCTTCGTGGAAGCGGCCATGCGGAGCTTCGGCGACCGAGCGGACTGGATGACCCCGCAGGGTGGTAGCCGGATCGATCCGGACCGCTTGCTCGACGAGGACCATTTGAGACGCCTCACCGACACCATCAACCAGGCCCAGCACACGCCGGCCGGCGCGCTGTCGCCGCGACCGAGCAGGGTGCCGGAGAATCCTTACGGCGCCAGTCTGGTGGTGGGCGATCACTGGGGCAACGCGGTGGCTTGCAGCTTCACCATGAACGGCCTGTTCGGCGCGTTTCGCACGGTCCCGGGCACCGGGATCATCCTGGCCGCTCCGCCTTCGGGCGATCACAACGGCGCACTCTCGCCGAGCGCCGTCATCATTGCCGCCGATCCCACGGGCAACGCCTATTTTGGCGCTGCGGCCTCGGGCGGAAGCGCCGCGCCGACGGCCTTGGTTGCGGTGCTCTCGGGCGCGGTCCAGGAGGGCCGGGATCTGGAGCAGGTGGTCGGCGAGGCGCGGATTCACCACGGCGGATTGCCCGATGTGGTGTCCTACGAACCCGGCACGGACCCTGCGGTCCTGGCCGGGCTGCGCCAGCGCGGCCATGACCTCACCGAGGTGCCCGAACTGGGCCGGGTCAACGCCTTCACCTGCCTGGAAGGCATACGGAACTACAAGCTCAACTGCCAGGTGGCCCAGGATCCGCGGGGCTTCGGCCTGGCGATCATGGTGCAATAGGCGTGGGGCCCAAAGCGCCGTTGAGGGAGAATCCGCGGCCATGGCATTGAAAGTGGCTCGGCGGGGGGCGATCCCGCCTTTCATCGTGATGGACGTCATGCGCGCCGCCAACGAGCGGGCCGCCGGCGGCGGGGACGTGCTGCACCTGGAGATTGGCCAACCAAGCACATCGGCCCCTGCCGGTGTGCTGGAGGCTGCGGCCGCCGCGCTCGGCGATGACCGAATCGGCTATACGGACGCCTTCGGCATATCACCCCTGCGGAAGCGGATCGCGCGCCACTATTTGGACGCCTATGGCCTCGAACTGGCGAGCGACCGGGTGGCGGTCACCACCGGCTCGTCAGGCGGCTTCCTGCTCGGGTTCCTGGCGGCCTTCGATGCCGGCGACAGGGTGGCGCTGACCGCGCCTGGCTATCCCGCCTATCGGCAACATCCTGACTGCGCTCGGCATCGAGGCGGTGCTGCTGCCCAGTGAGATGGAACACCGCTTTCAGCCGACTGCGGCACTCCTGGACAAGGTGAGCGGCCCGCTGCACGGCCTGATCATCGCCAGCCCGTCGAACCCGACCGGGACCATGTTGGGCCGGGCGGAACTACGGGACTTGGTTGCCTATTGCGCGGATCGGGGTCTGCGCCTGGTCTCGGACGAGATCTATCACGGCATCACCTACCGCGAGCCGGCGGTCTCCGCCCTGGAGCTCACCGACCAGGCCATCGTGATCAACAGCTTCTCCAAGTATTTCTCCATGACCGGTTGGCGGCTGGGGTGGATGGTGGTGCCGGAAGACCTGCACCGTCCGATCGAGTGCCTGGCGCAAAACTTCTTCATCTCGGCGCCCACGTTGTCCCAGATCGCTGGTCTGGCGGCTTTCGATTGCCGGGACGAGCTCGACGGCAACGTGGCCCGCTACGCGCGCAACCGAGCACTCCTGCTCGAGCGCTTGCCGGCCGCCGGCTTCGATCGCCTGGCGCCGGCCGATGGCGCCTTCTACATCTATGCGGACGTCGGCCGGCTGACCAACGACAGCGACGACTTCTGCCGCCAGATCTTGTCGGAGACCGGCGTCGCGATCACGCCCGGCCTGGATTTCGATCCGGACCGGGGTGGCCGTTTCGTCCGCTTTTCCTTCGCCGGCGCGGAGCCGGAGATGGCCGAGGCGGCGGAGCGGCTGCGAGACTGGATGGCCGGCCGGTAAGTCGCAAGGTTCCAGCCTAGAGCAGTTCCGATTTGATCGGAACCACTCTAGCAATTTGTCGCTCACGGCAGCGGACCCGAGGGTCCGCGCGGGCGCGCCGGACGGCCGGCGGGCCGCGGTCGCGGCCGAGGAGCGAGTCCGACCAAACTGGAATCGCTCTGGCCCGTCAGATCCAGCGCTGCCACCACCCCCGGCGTTTGGACTTGCCGTCGTCGTCCTCGTCCGTGGGCGGGACATCGCCGAACGCCGGCCCATCCGCTGCTTTGGCGGCCAGGGGCCGCGGCGCCGCCTCAGAGTGTGCGCTTGCGACGTCGTCGGCTGGGGCGGTCGGCGCTGTTACCGGCGCGTCCATTGGGGCGGGCCCTGACGACGTCTCGGGCTCGGCTTTCGTCGACTGGGCCTGCGCCTTGGCGGGGCGCCGCCTGCGACGGGGTTTGGCGGCCGTTGGGCTCTGTTCGTCGGTGCCATCGCTCTCAGCAGCCACGACTCTGGTTGCGCTCCCCGCCTTGCGGCGCGGTTGCCGCCGCCGCGTGGGTTTTTCCTCGGGTTCGCCGGCCGGCGCCTCCGTGCTCGCCTCTTCCGCCGTTGCCGGCGTGGCGAGGGCCGCCTCGCTCGAAGCGGCCTCGGCCGCCACGGGAGGCTCCCACAGGGGTGTCTCGCCTGGTTCCGCGGCAGGTGGTGCCGTGTCGTCGACCGCGGCGGTCTCCGGGCTGGCAGTCTCCGGGCTGGCGGACGTCACGGTCTCGGGGCTGGCGGACGTCACGGTCTCGGGGCTGGCGGTGCCGGCCTCTTCGCGGCGTCGACCACGGCGGCGACCGGCTCGCTTGCCGCGCCGGCGACGGCGTTTCTGCCGGTCTTCTTCGCCGTCCTCGTCCGGCGCCGGCACGCTGGCCTCCGAGGTTGCCTCCATGGCCACCTCCGCGCCGTTGGTCTCGACGGGTTCGGCCGCGACACGATCCTCCGCCGGCGAGCCTTCGGGCCGACGTCTGCGCCGCCGGCGCCGAACCTTGCGGTCATCGTCGTCGGCCGTTGCCTCTGCCCTTGCCTCGCCACGCGGTTCGGCCACACTGCCGTCGCTCACCCGCCGCAGGGCGTAGTCGGGCGGTCGCAGACTGTCGTCGGACTCCACGAGAACGCCGTACTGGTAGCGCTGCTCGATCTCGACCAGGCGTTGGCGCATCTGATTGAGGATGTAGAGCGCAATCTGCGGCGGCACCGCCAAGACCAGCTCGCCACCGGGCCGTCGGATGCCTTCTTCCTCAAGGGCGCGCAGGACGTGGAGCGCCGTCGAATCGGTGGAGCGCACATGGCCGGAGCCCTGACAATAGCCGCAAACCTGGCTCGAACTTTCCTGCAAGCTGGGCCGCAGCCGCTGGCGCGACAGCTCAAGCAGGCCGAAGGGACTGATCCGTCCCAATTGAATGCGCGCCCGATCAAGGCGCATAGCGTCCTTCAGCTTGCGTTCGACGTCGCGGTTGTGACGGGACTCCTCCATGTCGATAAAGTCGATGACGATGAGACCGGCCAGGTCGCGCAGACGCAGTTGCCGGGCGACCTCCTCGGCCGCCTCCAGGTTGGTCTTGAGCGCGGTCTCCTCGATGTGCCGCTCCTTGGTGGACTTGCCGGAGTTCACGTCGATGGCGACCAAGGCCTCGGTGGGGTTGATCACGATGTAGCCGCCGGACTTCAGGCGTACGGTCGAGCTGTACATGGCATCGAGCTGCCTCTCGACCTGGTGGCGGTAGAACAGCGGCACGGTGGGGTCGTTGTAGAGCTGCACCTTCTTGGCGTGGCTCGGGATCAAACTCCTCATGAAAGCCTTGGCCAGCGTATGGCTCTCTTCCCCCTCGATCTGGATTTCCTCCATATCGCGGCTGTAGAGATCGCGGATCGCCCGCTTGATGAGGTTGCCTTCCTCGTGCACCAGGCAAGGGGCCGTGGATTTCAGCGTGGTGTCGCGGATCTCGCTCCACAGCCGTAGCAGGTAATCGTAGTCGCGCCGGATTTCGGCCTTGGTGCGCTCGCTGCCGGCGGTGCGCACGATGACCGCCATTCCCTGAGGGATCTCCAGCTCGGAAAGGATCTTTTTCAGGCGCCGCCGATCCGCGACATTGACGTTCTTGCGGCTGATTCCGCCCCCGCGCGCGGTGTTGGCCATGAGCACGCAGTAGCGTCCCGCCAGAGACAAATAGGTGGTCAGGGCAGCGCCCTTGGTGCCGCGCTCTTCCTTGGACACCTGTACCAGGATCACCTGGCGGCGCTTGATCACCTCCTGGATCTTGTAGTGACGCAACAAGCGGGCGCGGCGCCGGGCATCCTCGTCGGCCTCGTCGCCGCCGACCGTGTCGACCCGGGTCTCCTGATCTCGCTCCTCGACCGCGCTCTCGCCGTTGGTGGCTTGCCGGTCGGTGCCGTCGGACCGAGCTCCGTCTTCATCCCCGCCATTTCCGTCATCGGAGTCGGCTTCGTCGTCGGCGCTCTGGGCCTCTTCCTCCGCAAGCAGCGCCTCGCGGTCGGCGATCGGGATCTTGTAGTAGTCGGGATGGATCTCGCTGAACGGCAGAAAACCGTGCCGATTGCCTCCGTAGTCTACGAAGGCGGCCTGCAAGGACGGCTCGACCCGCGTGACTTTGGCGAGATAGATGTTACCCTTGAGCTGGCGCTTGGCCTTGGATTCGTAATCGAACTCTTCCAGGTGGGTGCCGCTCATGACCACCACCCGGGTTTCTTCCGGGTGGGTGGCATCGATAAGCATACGTTTGACCATTTAGGGAAATCTCCAAGACGCGCCAGGCATGGCTCGACCAATGGTCGAGTCGCGGCGCGATTGCGGTCCCGGAGCTTGGCCCATCTAAGGCTATCGGCCTTGGATCGATGTGCATGACTTGGGACCTCGTGTGTACATTCGGTTCAGAGTCGAGGGCACGATCCTGCGCCAGGGACTCTTTCAACCGTCCAAACGCGAACCCGCGTTCGGACGTAGCGGACGGCGGCGGATCGGCCGCCAGTTTGCCTTGAACGCTCCCGAGCCAAGCCTATCCAATGGGGATAGTCCGCTCTAAGGAGCTTCGCCCTCGCGGGCAGGCCACCGCACCAATATCCCCGGAACCCGAGGGCTCGTGAGTTGGCGCGAAACGATAACTTTCTTAACATAGGGTCCGCCGGGCCCTTCGACAATCCATAATCTCCAAAGTGGCCAGGCCCAACGGCAGGGGACTGGTGTTCTCCACCGATCGCCGGATAAAGCCATTGGTGTAGGGGTGAATTGGGTATATCTTGTAGAATCCTGGCGCATCCACGCCATATGTGGCCCAAATCATGAGACGTGCCTGTTTTATTCTGCTGGGTTTCCTGTTCGCCGCAAGCGCCGCGCGGGCGGATCTGAGCGTGTCCGCGGTCCGGCTCGGCGACCATGGGGACAAGACCCGCTTCGTCATGGAGCTGTCCCAGTCGCCGGCGTATCGCATTTTTACCCTGGCCGACCCTTATCGGGTGGTGATCGACCTGCCGGCGCTCGATTGGACCTTGGTGGACGTGCCCCAGGGCCTGGGCCTGGTGAGCACGCTTCGCTTCGGGTTGTTCGCCCCGGGCACCAGTCGTGTGGTGCTCGACGTCAAGGGGCCGGTCGGCTTCAAGGCCGCCTTCGTGCTGCCGCCGAGGGACGGCAAGCCCTATCGGCTGGTGGTCGATTTGGTGCCGGTGAGCCGCGAGGCCTTCATGGCGCCGTCCCAGCGACAGCCGCTGGTCTCCTCCAGTCCCTTGCCCAGGGGAGAGACCGCGGCCTTGCCCCTGCCACGGCCCAAGCCCAGTCGGGACAACCGCCCCACGATCGTGCTCGATGCCGGCCACGGTGGGGTCGACCCGGGCAGCACCGGACCCTCGGGCCGGCAGGAAAAGCACCTGACCCTGGCCTATGCCCGGGAGTTGCGGCGGCAGCTGGAGGCGAGCGGACGCTATCGGGTCGCGCTGACCCGCAATCAGGACATCTTCCTGCGCTTGCGCGACCGCATCGCGCGGGCCCAGGATCGCGGCGGCGACCTCTTCATTTCCTTGCATGCCGACGCCCACGCCCGATCCGACACCCGCGGGGCCTCGGTCTATTCCTTGTCGGAGACCGCCTCCGATGCCGAGGCCGAGGCCCTGGCGGCCAAGGAGAACAAGTCCGACGTCATTGCCGGAGTCGATCTTTCCGTGCAGAGCGAGGCGGTGAGCAAGATCCTGATCGACCTGGCCCAGCGCGAGACCATGAACGGCTCGCGGCACTTCGCCAACGTGCTGGTGGTGGCGATCGGCAAGGAGACCCGGCTGCTGTCCAAGGCCCACCGCTATGCCGGTTTTGCGGTGCTCAAGTCGCCGACGATTCCCTCCGTCCTGGTGGAGTTGGGCTATTTGTCGAATCGGCAGGAGGAGCAGTTGCTTCACACCAAGGCGCATCGGCGGAAGCTCTCGGCGGCGATCGTGCGGGCCATCGACCAGTTCTTCAAAAAGCAGCAAGCTGCGAGGGGGCCATAAAGGGGCCTTAATGTGTTGCCATTCTTCCCTAACAATTTGGCGTCGCGCGCCCATATGGCCTGTCTATCATGATTAAGATCATTCTTTCGGTCGTGGGCTTCGTCGTGTTCCTGGCGTTGGCTGGCGTCGGCGCGGCGGTCTATGGGCTTTACACCTTTGGGCGCGGCCTGCCTGACTATAAGCAGCTGGCGGTGCACGAGCCGGCCACGGTGACCCGGGTCCATGCCGGCAATGGGGTTCTGCTGGCGGAGTACGCTACCGAAAATCGGGTCTTCGTGCCGATCCAGGCGATCCCCCGGCGGGTGATCAACGCCTTCCTGTCGGCCGAGGACAAGAACTTCTATTCCCACCCGGGCGTGGACGCCCTGTCGGTGGTGCGCGCGGCGCTCACCAACCTGGTCAACATGGGACAGAACAAGCGTTTGGTGGGTGCGTCGACCATCACCCAGCAGGTGGCCAAGAACTTTCTCTTGAGCAACGAGGTGTCCTACAAGCGCAAGATCCGCGAGGCGATCCTGGCGTTTCGGATCGAGACCACCTTCTCCAAGGACCGGATCCTGGAGCTCTATTTGAACGAGATCTATCTGGGGTTCGGCTCCTACGGGGTGGCGGCGGCGGCGCTCAACTACTTCAACAAGGCGCTGGACGAGCTGACCGTTGCCGAGGCGGCGTTCCTGGCGGCCCTGCCCAAGGCGCCCAACAACTACCACCCGCATCGCGAGCATGAGGCCGCCGTGGGCCGGCGCGACTGGGTGATCGGGCGCATGGTGGAGGACGGCCACGTCACCGAGGCCGAGGCCCTGGTGGCCCGGGCGGCCCCTCTGAAGACTCGCGCGCGGGACGTGACCCAGATCGCCCAGGCGAAATACTTCGCCGAGGAAGTGCGCCGGGAGCTGGTCCGGCTCTACGGCCAGGACCGGCTCTATCGGGGCGGCCTGTCGGTGCGCACCACCCTGGACCCGCAGCTTCAGGAGATCGCCGAGGCGAGCCTGCGCCAGGGCCTGATCGCCTATGACCGGCGTCACGGCTGGCGCGGCGCGGTGGCCAAGCTGGACCTGTCCGACGGCAACTGGCAAGACCAGCTGGCCGGGGTGGAGCCGCCGGCGGCCGCCGGCGACTGGCAGCTTGCCGTGGTGCTCGCTACGGACGGCGAGGGCGCCAAGATCGGGCTGGCCCAGGGCGCTCCCACTGAGGGCGTCCTACCCACAGAGGGCGTCCTACCCACTGAGGACGTCCTACCCACAGAGGGCACCATCCCCATGGCCGAGCTCAAGTGGGCGCGGCCCTGGCTGGAAGGCCAGAAGGTGGGCGCCCGGCCGAAGCAGCCCGGCGACGTCTTCCAGGTCGGCGACGTGGTCCTGGTGGAGCCGGTGGCGGCGGATGGCGAGGGCAAGGCCTATCCGGAGCATCGCTACGGCCTGCGCCAGATCCCCGACGTGGGCGGCGCGATTCTGGCGCTCGACCCCCACACCGGACGGGTCCTGGCCATGGTCGGCGGCTTCTCCTACGAGGAGAGCGAGTTCAACCGGGCGGTCCAGGCGTACCGCCAGCCGGGCTCGGCCTTCAAGCCCATGGTCTATCTGGCGGCCATGGACAGCGGCTTCACGCCGGCCACCCTGGTGCTCGACGCGCCCTTCGTGATCGATCAGGGCGCGGGGCTGGGCAAGTGGAAGCCGGCCAACTACTCCAACAAGTTCTACGGCCCCACGCCCCTGCGCATCGGCCTTGAGAAATCGCGCAACCTCATGACCGTGCGCCTGGCCCAGACCATCGGCATGGACAAGGTGGTGGACTATGCCGGGCGCTTCGGGGTGATCGAGGACATGGCCCCGACCCTGTCCATGGCCCTGGGCGCCGGCGAGACCACCTTGCTCAAGCTGACCACCGCCTATGCCATGCTGGTCAACGGCGGCCTGAAGGTCACCCCGACCCTGATCGACCGGGTCCAGGACCACCAGGGGCGCACCATCTTCCGCCACGACACCCGGCCGTGCCAGGCCTGCCGGGTCGGGGCCTGGCAGGACCAGGCGGTGCCCCAGATCGCCGACGTGCGCGAGCGGATCGCCGACGCCGGCCACGCCTACCAGGTCGTCTCCATGCTGCAGGGCGTGGTCCAGCGGGGCACGGGCCGGCGCATCGCCGCCCTGGGCAAGCCGCTCGCCGGCAAGACCGGCACCACCAACGACAACCGGGACACCTGGTTCGTGGGCTTTTCCTCGGACCTGGCGGTGGGCGTCTTCGTGGGCTTCGACGAGCCCAAGACGCTCGGCCGGAAGCAGACCGGCTCCAACGTGGCCGCCCCGATCTTCAAGGCCTTCATGGCCAAGGCCCTGGAGACCCGGCCGGCCGCCCCGTTCCGGATCCCGCCGGACCTGCGCCTGGTGCGGATCAACCTGGACTCCGGACAGATCGCCCGGCCCGGCGACAAGCACGTGATCTTGGAGGCCTTCAAGCCAGGCACGGAGCCGAATGGCGAGCCAACGGTGATCGGCGGCGGCTATACCCCCAGCGCTAGCGCGGTAGCCGACGCTGGGGCCGGGCCAAGGACCGGGGTCGGGCCCAAGATCGGCGTCGGGGCCGCGGCCCTGGATACCAGCGGGCTGTACTAACGCCGCTAAACTCCCTACATAGATTTGTCGAAACAGACTTGGTGTAAGGAGCTGTGATGCGTGCGGAAATCGAAGCGGTGGTCGACTCCATCAGAGAGTCGTTGTCCCTGCTGAGGAGGCATCTTTGACCCGGCGGCGGCGGAAAAGCGTCTCGAGGAGCTGAACCAGCGCGCCGAGCGCCAGGATCTCTGGGCCGACCCCACGGCGGCCCAGGCGGTCATGCGCGAGCGCAGCGAGCTGGAACAGGCGCTGTCGTCCTTTGGCAGCCTGGAACAGGAGCTGGACGATGGTCTGGTGCTGCTCGAACTGGGCGAGGCGGAGGACGACGAGCGGTCGATCAAGGAGGCCGAGGGCCAACTGGTCAGCTTGCAGACGCGGGCCAACCAACGACGCTTGGAGAGCTTGCTGTCCGGCGAGGCCGACGGCAACGACTGCTATCTGGAAGTGAACGCCGGCGCGGGCGGCACCGAGGCCCAGGACTGGTCCGAGATGCTGGTGCGCATGTACACCCGCTGGGCCGACGCCCATGGCTACAAGGTGGAGTGGCTCGAGGAAAGCCCCGGCGAGGAGGCCGGACTCAAGTCGGCCTCGATCATGATCAAGGGCCCCAGCGCCTACGGCTGGCTCAAGACCGAGTCCGGGGTCCATCGTCTGGTGCGCATTTCGCCCTTCGATTCCCAGTCCCGCCGGCACACCAGCTTCGCCAGCGTCTGGATCTATCCCGTGATCGACGATTCGATCGAGATCGAGATCCTGGACAAGGACTTGAGAGTCGACACCTACCGCGCCTCGGGCGCCGGCGGCCAGCACGTCAACAAGACCGACAGTGCGGTCCGGATCACCCACCTGCCCACCAACATCGTGGTGCAGTGCCAGAACGACCGCTCCCAGCACAAGAACCGGGCTCAGGCCATGTCCATGCTGAAGGCCCGGCTCTACGAGCACGAACTCCAGAAGCGCGAGGCCGAGGCCCAGGCTGAGGCCGATGCCAAGAGCGACATCGCCTGGGGCCACCAGATCCGCTCCTACGTGCTGCAGCCCTACCAGATGGTCAAGGACCTGCGCACATCGGTGGAGACGGGCAACGCCCAAGGCGTCCTCGACGGCGACATCGACGCCTTCCTCCAAGCCTCCCTGGCCCAGAAACTCGGCGACGGCGATGACGAGCTGGAGCCGCCCGGGGCGGAGGCTGGTTAGAGCGCTTCAAGATTGATTGGATGTGCATCCGGCAACTCGGAATCAATTCGAGCATTCTTCAGGTGTGAATTGGTTGAGACTGTCGCCTGATGTCCCACCAGAGATCTTCGATGCGTTTGATGTCGATCGCGTCAGTCGGAGCTAGGGATTGTAGGCTCCTGCAACGCATCACCAAGAAGCCGGAGACAGGTCTCGCAAGCGTGGAGTAATGCGAATCCCTGAAGGACGAAGGGAGCGTTGCGATCTACTCCAATGAGTTCCAAAGTTTCCTCAATCGACGAACTAGGAAGATGCGCATCAGCTTGGCGCAAATCATTAATGTGGAATAAGGGCGCCATGTGACTGTGCGCTACTTGTGGCTCTACGTGGTGCGCCACGATGTTCGAGCGACTTCAGAGAACCCAACTTTTCCCCAGATGGCAGCGTGATTCTTGAGTGAATTGCAGCCGTGTCGATGCTTTCAGCTGTCAATCGAGCAACGTCTTTCGCGAGAGCAAAAAGACCAGATTGGTCGACAGCGCGGAATCGATGTGAGACCGCCAGTAAGTCTTCGTACTGGCCGTGATCCCGAAATATTGAGATCCCATGGACGTCATTTGAAATTTTATTGAGGCGTTCAATTCCAACCTGTAGAAATTCCTCTGGCGCGTGCGTTTCCGCTGGACGTGCCGCCATTTGTGACGCCAATAGCTCTTTAGAGACGCCGCCCTCCGGGCTCACGTTATGTCCAACCCAGATTCTTTGCTGCCATTCTGGAAGAAGAGCAATGTCTTTCGCGAATACGTTTATGATGCCAAGGTCGTTCACCCCAAAACGAATATCGCAACTGGGTGAACACCTGACACCGCCGGTGTCGCGCGTATACCAATGGAGATGGCCGCCTCTCCTATGAGCAAGCGCCATCATCACTTCCGGACGAAACCATAGCCATCTGCGACCCTCTATGAGTGCGTCCGCGTTTGCCTTTGCTCCCGATGCATCCACAATGAACGAAACTGTAGAAGGTCGCTCATCCCCACGAACGCGAGGACTTTCCGACGCTGGCTCTACCCACTCGTTCCGCCAGAGTTCTCCTTGAACGTTGTAGAGCTTTCGTCCTTCGAATCTTCTTGTCCAAGA
>Ga0114949_10000577_pt1 | contig 20155 bp, 17 predicted proteins | sample N074metaG_FD_83505 | JGI IMG/M metagenome (GOLD analysis project Ga0114949, IMG submission 83505) | Deep subsurface microbial communities from Kermadec Trench to uncover new lineages of life (NeLLi) - N074 metaG | ecosystem: Environmental > Aquatic > Marine > Ocean trench > Sediment | place...
AGATATAACATATTGTTTTATTTGGTGGGTCTGGAAGGACTTGAACCTTCGACCAAGGGATTATGAGTCCCCTGCTCTAACCAACTGAGCTACAGACCCAATCTGAGAACAAGAATCTATAAGACTCTTTGAAATCCAATTCTAATCAGCCCTCAGGATCTAGAAGGCTGCGCAGACGCTCGGAACGAGAAGGATGGCGCAGCTTACGTAGCGCCTTTGCCTCAATCTGACGAATACGCTCACGGGTTACATCAAACTGTTTACCAACTTCTTCCAGCGTATGGTCGGTATTCATTTCAATGCCAAAACGCATGCGCAACACTTTTGCTTCACGCGGAGTCAATGAATCTAATATAGTCTTGGTTACATCCCTTAGACTGGTAAAAACCGCGGCATCTACTGGTGCCATAGTGGCGGCATCCTCTATGAAATCACCAAGATGAGAATCCTCATCATCGCCGATAGGTGTTTCCATGGAAATTGGTTCCTTAGAAATCTTGAGAATTTTACGAATTTTCTCCTCTGGCATTTCCATTTTCTGTGCCAACACCGCCGGCTCCGGTTCCTGCCCAGTTTCTTGCAAAATCTGGCGCGAAATACGATTCATCTTGTTGATGGTCTCTATCATGTGGACCGGAATGCGAATAGTACGTGCCTGATCAGCAATAGAACGGGTAATAGCCTGACGAATCCACCACGTAGCATACGTAGAAAATTTGTAACCACGTCGATATTCAAATTTATCTACTGCTTTCATAAGACCAATGTTTCCTTCCTGGATGAGATCCAGAAATTGCAAACCACGATTAGTGTATTTTTTAGCAATAGAAATAACTAAGCGCAAATTTGCTTCAGTCATTTCACGCTTGGCACGTCGTGCTTTAGCCTCACCAGTGGACATCTTGCGGTTGATTTCCTTCAGCTCCCTAATCGGAATACCAACTTTCTTTTGTAACGCTATTAGGTTCTGCTGCTGTTCTATAATAGCCGGCTGATAACGTGCCAAAATTTGACTGTGTGGTCTGTTAGCTGCAATTTCCTGTGCTATCCAGCTGAGGTTAATCTCATTACCAGGGAATACTTTAATGAAATGATTGCGTGGCATACCCGACTTGACCACGCTCAGCTCCATAATTTTACGCTCATAACTGCGAACCTCTTCCACCATCCGACGTTGTGTATCACAAAGCCGCTCTACCATTTTGGCAGAAAAACGGATTGCCATGAGCTCGGCCGATATATGTTCCTGTATTTCCTTGTATGCCCTACTAGATGACCCTCTCTTTTGAATTACATTCTGCATTTCGGCATACGCCCTATAAATAACAGAAAAGCGCTCCAAAGCACTTATTTTTAATTTAAGTGAGTTGGCACTTGCTATTGCAGCACTATCTTCATCATCTCCATCCCCCGCATCCAATTCCTGCACCAAAGTTTCATCAGAAATTTCTTCGCCAATAATTTCCTGAGCATTAGGATCAAGTAACCCATCTACCAATTCATCAATACGCATCTCATCTTGTGCTACTTTGGTAGCAAAATCGAGGATTCCAGCTATAGTAGTCGGGCAGGCTGAAATTGCTTGGATCATGTGCTTTAATCCATCTTCGATACGCTTAGCAATTTCTATTTCTCCCTCACGAGTAAGTAATTCTACCGATCCCATCTCACGCATATACATGCGTACTGGATCCGTGGTGCGACCAAACTCAGAATCCACGGTAGAAAACGCTGCTTCCGCTTCCTCCACTACGTCCTCATCAGCCACCACAGAGGTGGTTTCGGACAACAGTAGTGCTTCTACGTCAGGCGCTTCATCATGGACAGAAATGCCCATGTCATTAATCACACTGATAATGCTCTCTATCTGTTCAGCATCCTGCATATCGTCCGGCAAATGATCATTAATCTCGGCATAGGTTAGATAACCACGCTCCTTACCTTGAACGATCAAGCTCTTAAGACGCTTGCGCCGTGCCTCAAGATCTCGAGGCCCAAGAAAAACTTTCTCGGCCTGCTTAGCTTGTGCCCTGGCCGCCCTCAACTTCATTTTTCTGGTAATCGGTTTTAACTCCTTAGCAGCCATCACCGCCTTAGCTATCTCTGCAACTCGAGCAGATGTCTCAACAGGTGATCTGATAACTTTTATGTCTTGATTTACAGGGATGTTTGTAACTGCTCTTGTCAACTTCTTGACAACCGCTTTTATCGGTTTCTTGGCTTCTGCAATGGCTTCTCTTGGCTTTCTTTCAATTTTATTGGCTGTTATCTTTTTAGTTACAGCTACTCGAGAATGTTTCTTTGCCACTGTTTTTAATTTAGTTCGGGACGTTTTCTTTATTTCTTCCTTTTGCTTTCCCTCAACTTTCTTAACACGACTACTCACAAGCGTAGCTGGTGTAGCCCTACTTTTAAACTTTGCTTTCGTCTTTACTTTTGCTAAAATTTTAGCTTGTGCTTTTGCCATTTTGATTTCCAAATAATATGGATAGTTGAACCCAAAACTAATAATTGTATCAAAATTTAGCTGAGCTGGCTCGCCCAGTCATCCTAAAAGTACCGCTAATCGCTGTAATTCTTGTTTTTCATCAGAAGTGAGCGCACTTAATGACTTATTTTGTAGCTCTGTCATGCGCTGTTTACGTTGTATTTCCTGCAACCTTGTCAACGCTCCATTAAATTCGGCTTCAAGGTCTATGGCATTATCCCAAGAAAGTGTTGCACTCTCAGCTTTTTCCAGTAATGCACGATGCGGACTATTGTAGAAATATGTAATAGCCGATGGAATTGCGGTATTCTCCTCAACATGGGGATGAGTGTCAATAAATTCAATTAATGCTACTAGTGCGGCCATCTCTTCAGTATTTTCCCCGTGTTCTGAGAGCAGTTTTCTATCCAGCCTCGAAACATAACCTGGATCATGTAAAAGCACCTGAGTTAACCAGCGACAAGGTGAGATAGGATTTGGTCGTGATATTCTGCCACGAGGCAGTGACGATGAAATTCGCTTAATTTGCAATAGCTCCTCCAATTCATCCTGACTGATACCACTAAGCTCAGCCAAACGCTTTAGCAACATCAAAGCAAGTATCGGCGCAACGACTTGTGCTAACAACGGTTTAGCATCCTGCACTAGCCTGGCGCGACCTTCACTAGTTTGCAGATTAATGCCTTCTGACAGCCACTGGAACAGAAAAATAGATAGTGGTAAAGCTTGATTAATCAATTTCTCGAAAGCACCCTTACCAAACTTTCTAACATAGCTATCAGGATCCTCACCTTCGGGCAGAAATAGAAAACTAATATTTTTACCATCCACAAACTGTGCTAGGCTGTTTTCCAGTGCGCGCCATGCAGCTTTCCTGCCTGCATCATCACCATCAAAACAAAATACTACGTTATCAGTTTGACGTAAAAGTTTTCGCACATGATGCGCTGTTGTTGCAGTTCCAAGTGTAGCGACTACATACGCAATGCCATACTGTGAAAGCACCACTACATCCATGTATCCTTCTACCACTATAACCTTTTCTGCATCCCGGATCGCTCTGCGCGCAGCAAACAAATTGTAAAGCTCTCTACCTTTTTCAAATAATTGTGTTTCAGGGGAATTTAGATATTTTGGCTCATTCTGCTCTAATACTCGCCCACCAAATCCCACGATTCTTCCTTTCTGATTTAGAATCGGAAATATAATGCGATCGCGAAAACGATCATAATGTTTACCTTTCTCACCCTCACTTACCACTCCAACTTCGAGAAGTTTCTGTGACTGGTAATCGGGGAATATCTCAGCCAGATTTTTCCAGCCAGTAGGAGCATAACCAATTGCAAAACGAGCAGCGGTCTCTCCCGTCAACCCGCGCTCCTTTAGGTAAGCAATGGCTCTCTTAGAACCCTTGAGCTGTTCCCTGTAAAACCGTGTAACAATATTCATCACCTCGAACAAATCTTGTGAAGAATTTTCTTTATCTTGTCTACCACCCTTAAAATCCGACATTCCAGAGCGTACATCTTTCTTCTGAACAGGAACTTGCATTCCAACGCGAGACGCAAGAGCATTTACTGCTTCTACAAAATCCATGCCAACGTACTCCATCATAAAACCTACAGCGCTACCATGCGCACCACAACCAAAACAATGATAAAACTGTTTAGTTGGGCTCACTGTAAACGAAGGAGTTTTCTCGCTGTGAAACGGGCAACAAGTGATGTAATTCGTACCAGCTTTCCTAAGTGGCACGTGCCGCTCAATAACATCGACGATATCTACACGATTGAGTAGACCCTGAATGAACGATTGTGGAATCATTTATCGGGAAGAACGTCAATATTATTCAAACAATGTGCAAATGAAAAATATACTTAAGCCCGTCTAATTATATGATATTTCCTAAAAATACAGGAAGCGAAGGGTCTTCTACCGAATATGGCCGCTGCAATGGTTATATGGCCACGTATGTAGTCATATTTGGCAAACGAAATTAGATAGAAAGTTTTGTCTTCACTAACTTAGCCACTTTCCCCATGTCAGCACGTCCAGCAAGCTTGGGCTTGAGTGCTGCAATCACTTTTCCCATATCTTGCTGCCCTTTGGCTGCGTTAGAAGCAATTACTTTATCGACTAAACGATCAACTTCGGAATCGCTAAAAGCCTGCGGCATATATGATTGCAACACGCTAACCTCATATTTCTCAACGTTTACTAAATCCTTACGTTTTGCAGCTTCGTACTGAATAATTGAGTCCCTACGCTGCTTCAGCATTTTTTCTATTACCGCGACTACTGCGGCATCATCCATTTCAATACGCTCATCTATCTCACGCTGTTTGATAGCCGCCTGCAATAAACGAATAGTATCTCGTCGCTTGGTATCCCCCGAGCGCATTGCGGCCTTCATTTGTTCAGTGATTTCCTGTTTCAGACTCATAGCAGATTCTATCTGTTATATTTGCTGAAAAAAAGTAAGATCCTTGGAATACAACAATGCTTGTAGGTAAAAATTAGCTTTATTACAGCTTTTGGAAAGAAGGGCAATTCCACCTGATGGCAGATTCAAACATTCATCTTTATTTCTCAGAATTTACTAATAAAGTTTTGGTGGAAGCAACTGGCTCCGCAAACGCTTATAAGTTCGTTTGACCGCGGCAGCAAGTTTTCGTTTTCGTTCAGCAGTAGGTTTTTCGTAAAATGTCCTAGCACGCAACTCCGTGAGCAACCCGGTTTTTTCTATGGTACGCTTAAAGCGACGCATGGCAACTTCAAATGGTTCATTTTCTTTAACTTTAATAATGGTCATGAAACGTGATCCTTTCATTTTAAAAATTAAATATACTTGAGCATATAAGCATATAAAAAGTATAACGTGTAAAAAACCGTTTAGTATATATCAGTCTGATACTTTATTGTAAACGTGTAATTCTACAACTACTCTAGTGTTTGTTCTTGGCATCGAAACCTCCTGCGATGATACCGGCATCGCGATCTACCACGCCAGGCGAGGCCTGTTGAGTCACGCACTATATTCACAAACAGAAATGCACAACGAATATGGTGGTGTGGTGCCTGAACTTGCCTCGCGTGACCATATCCGACGAGTATTGCCCCTTGTCAAACAAACACTGGAAGCAGCAAGAATTGGCCTCAAGGACCTCAATGCCATTGCCTACACTCAAGGACCGGGATTGGTGGGAGCACTGCTAGTGGGCTCAAGTTTTGCTGCTGCACTCAGTTTCGCGCTGAAAATTCCAGCAATAGGAATTCATCACCTTGAAGGACACCTCCTTTCCCCTTTTCTATCAACCAATGCTCTGGAATTTCCATTTGTTGCCCTACTAGTTTCCGGTGGTCATACCCAGTTGATGGAAGTACATGGTGTTGGACAATATAAATTGCTGGGCGAGACCATAGATGATGCGGTAGGAGAAGCTTTTGATAAAACAGCAAAATTGTTGGGACTTGGCTATCCTGGTGGCCCTGCGCTGTCAAAACTTGCCGACCAATTTTCTAAATCTGGCAAGGTATGCAATTTCAAACTTCCTCGTCCAATGCTCCACAGCGGTGATTACAATTTTAGTTTCAGCGGGCTGAAGACTGCCGTACTAACGCTATCAAATAAAAACAAAACTACCCAACAAGCCCAGGCAGAGATTGCCTTTGCTTTTCAGGAAGCAGTGGTAGACGTACTAACGAAAAAATCCCTAGCAGCACTGATACAAACTGGCTACACCCAGCTTGTAGTTGCGGGCGGGGTTAGTGCAAACTGTCAATTGAGAGAGAACCTTTCTCGGTGCACAAAAGAAATTGGGGCTGCTGTTTTCTATCCTAGACTTGAATTTTGCACAGACAATGGCGCCATGATTGCGCTCGCTGGAGCAATGCGACTGCAAAAGTCGATGAACAAAAACCAACCAATAGTAAACAGTTTCACTGTAAGACCACGGTGGGATTTAGAAATACAAGATATGCCACCCAACAAATAGCTATGGCGTACCACTCTTACCGAAACGCGCTTCTTTGCCTGAAATCAGGTTTGTAATATTTGATTTGTGCCGCCAGAAAATTAAAACCGACATGATAAAAATCACTAAGGTACTTGCCTCAAAACCCAAAAACATCCATGCATAAACCGGAGCGATGAGTGCCGCCGCCAACGCTGACAACGACGAAATACGCCATATCGCTGCAACTACAATCCAGGTCACAACTACTAACAACCCTGTCCAAGGATTTAACCCAATCATCACACCTACTGCTGTCGACACACCTCTTCCACCCTTAAAGTGTAAAAATACCGGCCATAAATGGCCCAGAAAAACTGCCAATGCCACTACGGTGACCGCATCACTATCCAACCCCCAGATCGGTGCAAAATGTTGTGCTAATGCCACAGCTATCCAGCCCTTACCAGCATCACCCAAAAAAGTTAGTATTGCAGCTACTTTATTTCCACTACGCAAAATATTAGTTGCACCGGGGTTCTTCGAACCAAAAGTACGTGGATCAGGCAACCCAAAAATCCAACTTGTGACCACTGCAAAGGGGATGGATCCCAGCAGGTAAGCCAACAGTATAAAAACCATCATTGTCATTGTGATTGGCACTGCCTTCGCAAATAGAATAAAATCCTCTTTGATTCTATGTTAAAACCACTTCCCTACGAAACATCCTAGAAATACCTTACTTCTTAAATTCATACGAATGGATATCATTTTCCTCCACGAACTCAAAGCGGAAACTCTGATTGGAATTTATCCATGGGAGCGTCAAGTAACACAAACCATACAGATTGACTTAGAAATCGCTCTACTAACGAGCAAAGCCTGCCAAACGGATAGTTTCGAGGACGCGCTAGATTACGCCCTTATCGTCAAACGAATCAACGAGACCCTATCACAAAAACAATTTTCCCTGCTGGAAGCACTAGCTGAACATATCGCTCAAATCATCTTAACGGAATTCAAATCACCATGGCTAAAAGTCAGCGTAGCAAAACTTAGTATGATACGCGGCGTGAAGAAACTTGGAGTGTGCATTGAACGAGGAACAAGACCTTTGTAAAGTATACAAACCATTTCTAATGCACGATAGGGGCCATTTGATTCTTTTACTCTTATTTAATTCCTAAGGTTAAGGAGTGTAGCAATCAGACCTTCATCACCAGGCCTAGTTTCCATCACGTTCAGGAAGCCAAGCGCCTCTGCAGCATCCTTAATACGCTTATGGCTCGCATACACTGGTAAGGAGAATAGTATCTGGTTACGATCATGTGCAGGCACCAGGCTAACAAGATTTATTACAGCAGAGCTACTCATTACCGAAATAGCGGTTACTTTCTTCGCAGCTAGTAGTTCAAGCAATCCGGTGGGTGGTGTAGTCGGAATACAACGATGGTAGGTGGTAATAACCTCCACCTGAGCCCCACGCTGCATTAGTTCGTTACGTAACAACTCTCGCCCACCATTTCCACGAAATATCAATATGCGGCGTCCATTAACATACACTGACTGCAAATCAGGTAGTTCGAGCAAACCTTCACTATCAAAGTTTTTTAGCGGTGTTAGTACATTATCAATGCCACGTAGATTTAGCTCTTCAGCAGTACCCGATCCCGGAGCGAATACCTTGATCACGTGCGGGAGTTTTATAGCATCTGCAAGTGTTATTTCCACTGCACTGGGGCTTACAAAAATTACAGCATAAACCCCGGGTAATGATGCTAGCGCTGTCTTTATTTGCTCTTTGTCTACTGATGACTCGATAAGGATAGTAGGAAACACAAAGGGTGTAGCACCAAGTACTGCTAACCGCCTAGCGGTACGGGAGGCAGGTATTACCGGTCGCGTAATCAAAACGCTTATGCCCGCTAATGGACCAACCGTATTTGGCACAATCGAAATACTATCTAAATAAGGGTCAGTATTCATATCAAAAAACTGGCCAATTCCATGATCACATATAACTAGATTACAACAGCATTTTAGAGACGCTTATTCTGGAGTTACAGATTTAGCAGTGTGGAACGAAATACTAATGCCGTACCTGTCAGACACTGTGTAGAAAAAGTGTGCTAGTTGATCATAAACTAAGTCCGCAATCCTTGGCAAATGAAAAATATTGAAACTAAAAGAAGAAAATATTTTAGATTACCCTTGCATCTAACTTTACGCTCAACAGGATAATGGGTCAATGTAACTACGATATTACCGCACACGATATAGGACTAGACTTCGAGCGGAGATATAAGAGAACTCCCTTGATCTGCTTCCACAAATGTGAGATATGCTGAAACGAACTAAGACAAAAGCTGGAAGTTTGCTAGAATATATCTATATTAAGTACTAGCAGTTATTTTTTGTTATGTAACACCTTGTATACGTTTCTGTGCTAGCAGCATTTAAAGTAGTACTTTGTATTATTTTAATGTTTCCTCATATGTGGACATATCTGTCACTTCTCTTTTAAATATCTATGCGTCAAATTCAGAAAATTATTAAAAATTCTAGCTATCTATCAACGTTACTGCTTGCAAGTGGTTTTTTTGCTCTTTGTTGGAGTCTGTCTGTAATGGCAACGCAACTACGCCCAGAAATTGAAAATTTTATCGTTGAGATGGTAGAACGTCATGGATTTGAAGAATCCGAACTTAAAAGCATATTCAGTAAAACTCAATTTAAACAAGCTATAATCAATGCGATTTCCCGCCCGAGTACATCTAGACCATGGCATGAATACCGCCCCATTTTTGTTAACCCGAGACACGTTGCAGATGGCGTTTCTTTCTGGAATAACAATACTGGGACGCTAGAACGGGCAAGTAAGAAGTTTGGTGTCCCCGAAGCAGTTATTGTAGCGATAATCGGGGTAGAAACCCTTTATGGAGCACGGACTGGCAGGCATCGCGTACTGGATACGTTGACAACTTTAGCGTTTAATTATCCTAGACGCGCTGAATTCTTCCGCGATGAGTTGGAACAATACTTGTTGCTTACTCGAGAGCAAGATACAAACATGCTCAGTATCAAGGGCTCCTATGCTGGCGCAATAGGCATCCCACAATTCATGCCTAGCAGCTACCGTAATTACGCGGTAGATTTTGACAGTGATGGAAAAATTGATTTGTCGAACAATGTCGCAGATTCAATAGGTAGCGTGGCCAACTACTTGATAGTTCACGGATGGGAGGTTGGCGGCCCAATAGCAACGCGTGCGCGAATCGGTGATAACAACCATCACAAGACTTTGGTTGCAGGATATAAGCCTCTCCATACAATAGAGAAAATGAAAAAATTAGGAATTACACCTTTGATAGACTTCCCAAATGAACGTCAAGCTACACTGATCGAACTAAAGAATGACAGTGAGATGGAATACTGGTTAGGTTTTAATAATTTCTACGTTATTACTCGCTACAATCGTAGTATTCGTTATGCCATGTCGGTGCTGCAACTATCCGAAGAAATTCGTGCAGCTCGATATAATGAGAAAGCACTTTAATAACACGTCTGCTTACACAATGCCTGCTCCACGAAATTATGGTGCTATTTGGCTGAATGCCACCACATGATCCACTTCCAGTTTAATGCCAATATTCTCGCCAACAGCGTGATTATGATGGCTTGGTACCAGTGATAGTGCTGTACCACCCCTGGGGAGACGTAGCGTATATAAAATCTCAGCGCCGCGGAATGCCTTGTGTACTACCTGTGCCTGAAGAGAACTAGTATCGTCATGCACAATATCGTCTGGACGTACTAATACGTCAACGTAACATCCTGCACCACACACACGACAGTCCGATGTACATTGATGTGAAATATCTACTGTTAGAACCCCCAGTTCAATCTCGACATGGCGTGGGTCGAGAACCCTACCAGAAAGAAATACACCCTGTCCTACAAAATTTGCAACGAAGCGGCTAGAAGGACGATGATAGAGATTATAAGCAGTATCCCATTGTATGATTTCGCCGTGATGCATGACACCAATCTCGTCTGCAATAGCAAAAGCCTCGTTCTGATCGTGGGTTACAAGAATAGCTGTAGTACCCTGACTTTTGAGAATATCTCGTATCTCTAATCTCAAACGTTCGCGGAGATTCACATCCAGATTAGAGAAAGGCTCATCCAGTAATAGCAAATCAGGCCTCGGAGCCAATGCACGTGCCAATGCTACACGCTGCTGCTGACCTCCGGAAAGCTCGTGAGGATAACTGTTTGCCACATCGGCAAGACCCACGGTCTGAAGCATTTCGGTCACGCGTAACGTACGCTCTGTGTGATGCAAATAATACAAGCCAAAATCGATATTAGAAGCTACGGTGAGATGAGGAAACAATGCATAATCCTGAAACACCATTCCGATGCGCCGCTTCTCTGGTCGTAATGAAAATCCAGAGCTATTCACCTTCACATCGTTTAGCGAAATCTCCCCCGTTGTTATCGGCTCAAATCCTGCAATGCAACGTAAGACCGTAGTCTTTCCGCATCCACTTGGTCCTAAAAGGCAGCCGATCACCCCTTTTTTAAGGGTGAGCGATAAATTATTAACCACCACCTTATTACCGTAGGCTTGATTTATATTTGTTAACTTGAGCAGGGATATATCCATACAATTATTTTTCAACTTGTCGCGTAAGCAATACTATTGGAATTAGCCCTGCCAGCACCAACGCTACTGCGGGCAAAGCTGCTTGCTCCCACTCACCTTCAGAGGTCATTTCGAAAATCCGTACTGCAAGTGTGTCCCAACCAAAAGGTCTAGTCATCAAGGTAATAGGCATTTCTTTCATAACATCCACAAACACTAGTGTAACAGCGGTAAATATTCCACCTTTTAAGATCGGCAAATGAACGCGCTTTAACATGCTCCATCCGTTTAACCCGAGCCCCATTGAGGCCTCATCTATACTAAAAGTAATACGTTGCATGGCGCTATCTATTGGATTATGACCAACCGCGAGAAAACGGGTCATGTAGGCAATTAACATGATTGCAAGCGTGCCCTGAATTAAAAGTCCGGTTTCAATATGAAATAGTTGCATGGCCATTTCACTCAACCAGTTATCCAACCATGCGAGCGGAACAAAAATCCCTACTGCCAAAACTACACCAGGCAGAGCATAACCTATGGTGGCAATGCGCACTGCAACACGGGTGACTGTATCGGGATGACGGCGCGCCGAGTAGACCACTAGTACCGCAACAGAACAAGTAAGTAGCGCGGCGAGCCCAGATAACATCAGCGAGTGCCAAAGAAAGCCCAGATATAGCTGGTTGAACTCTTCTACGAAAGTATCTGTGGCCCAAATAATTAATTGTGTAATCGGTAGCAGGAAAGCAAAAAACAAAATGGCTAAGGCAAACCCAGCTACCCCCCAAGCACGCCATCCTGTAAGTAGAATGCGGGGAATACGTGAACTATGCTTAGTCTCTGCATAGCGCATGCGTGAGCGAAATTGCTGCTCCATGACGATCAATGCGAATATAATTACAATCAACAACGATGCAAGCTGAGAGGCTGCAGATAAGGAGAACATGCTGAACCACGCTTTATAGATGGCTGTTGTGAAGGTATCATAATTAAATACTGCCACCGTTCCAAAATCCGCTAGAGTTTCCATAAGAACCAGCATCACTCCACTTGCTATCCATGGGCGCGCCATCGGTAACGCTACCTTAAGAAACCCTTGCATACGATTAAATCCCAGCGACTGCGCAGCTTCTAACGAACGCTTTCCCTGGGTAAGGAATGCATTGCGCGCCAGCAAATATACGTAGGGATAAAAAGCAAGGGTCATTACTATAATGACACCCAGCCTACCTCGTACGTTTGGGAACCAGAACTGCTCTGGTCCCACCCAAGATCGTAATAATGTTTGTACAGGGCCGGTAAAATCGAACAAACCAAGGGTAACAAATGCCATGACATATGCGGGGATGGCAAGCGGTAGTAATAGCCCCCAAGAAAAAAACTTTCGCCCAGGAAATTCACATACTGCAGTGAACCAGGCTAAGCTCACTCCTAGCAGCGCTGAACTGGCAGCTACTCCAAGCGTAAGCCAAAACGTATTTATCAACAAACTAGGTAAAATGGTTTCTACCAGATGCTGCCAGACATCTCCTGCAGGAGCAAGAAATGACAAGAGGATAGTGCCTACGGGAATAAGTACCAGTACAGCGACAAGAACGGGTATGAAACGCCAGCTAAATATAGCTTGGAAACCATAAGGCGGACAATGAAAAAAACTAGTTCTCGTACTTCCACCTTCCGACTTCATTGAGCGTTCCACGCATTACCTATTTTGCCTTATCGGTAACCTACTCGATCCATCAGTTTTACGGCTTCAGTTTGTAACTCACCGGCTGCGACAACATTCATCTGGTTCTGCTTAAAACTCCCCCATCCCATCACTATTGAATTAGGCTTTATTTTTGGATTGGCTGGGTACTCCATATTTACGTCTGCAAATAAATTCTGTGCCTTCTTTGATGACAAAAATTCTAATAACATGATCGCAGCATGTTTGTTTCTTGCGTTCTTGGTAATACCTGCACCAGAAATATTGACATGAACACCACTTCCAGCTTGATTAGGCCAGAAAATTGCCAGTGGTAAATTAGGTTTCTTCTTGATCAGGCGACCATAGTAATAACTGTTGACAATGGTCACGTCACACTTGCCTGCAGCGACAAATTCCATTGCTTTAGTATCATTGGACAAGGGTTCAGTGGCAAGGTTAGCAACCCAACCTCTCACGACTTGTTCGGACCATGTTTCACCGTGTTCAGCGATCATCATCGCTACCAGTGACTGGTTATATACTTTCTTAGAAGTGCGTAAACATAGACGTCCTCTCCACTTTGGATTAGCCAAGTCCTCATAAGTGGACAGATCGGCGGGTTTTACTTTTTGAGTATTGTAGACGACAGTTCGAGCACGTACAGACAAGCCAAACCATTGTTTCTGTGGATCACGTAAGTGAGCAGGTATATTGGCTTCCAGGGTCTCTGACTCTATAGGCTGCAACAATCCTTCTTGTACAGCTTGCCACAGATTGCCCGCGTCCGTAGTAATCAACATGTCAGCAGGGGTATTCTTACCTTCTGCCTTAAGACGCTCGAGCAATACCCCTGCTTTATCAGTAACAAATTTGACTGGTACACCAGTATTTTTTGTGAATGCGTCAAACATCGGCTTGATGAGTTTTTCAATTCGTGTTGAATAAACAACTACTTGCTCCGCATAAGCCAGATTCGAGCTGAACAAAGCAGCACAGAAGAATATTACAGCCGGATAGCGGCTAAGACATATTTTTAGCATCTTTAATTATGATCTTTGAATATAAAGAAAAGTGGATAAAACAGCGCTATTATAAATGATAATTGTTATCAGTAAAGTATAGAATGCAAATAACTAGTGCCCTTCAAATTATTTAGATATGAACAAGTACGTTAAATTATGTGACTATCTAAATAAGTGTAGTTATGGATCTACGTAAAGTAATATTTGGGTAGTAATTCTGTGGTCTAGGTTAAAAAGAAATAGGTAAAACTCAATTAAATATTTATTTGTTTATGCTTATTTTTACTTTTCCATTACAAAACTCTCCTTTATTTTGCATGTAAGATAAGTAGATATTTAAGAATCCAATGTTTACAATACGTAGAACTATTGCAATAACCAATGTAATTGGGTTACTCATATTGCCGGCAATTGTGACGGCCGATCCAACTATTCTAGAAGTAATTCAGCTGAAGCACCGTACTACTGATGAGATTATTCCGCTGATCCACCCTTTCTTGGACAAACAGGGTGCGCTAAGCGGCATGCGGGGTCGACTCATCATCCGTACGACCCCAGATAATTTACAAGAAATCAAACAACTTCTGAACGAAATCGACTCTGCACGACGCCGTCTAATATTAACTGTAATGCAAGATGTAGACCGCGTAACTGCACGAAATTTACTTAAACTTTCTGGAAAGGCAAGTAAAGGAAAAATAAGAATAAAAGTCCCTGGCAGAACCGGCCACCGCGGTCTGATTATTGGCGATAAATATGGAGATGATGATCTTAAAATCCAAGTGCTTAATCACCAGAAGTTGGAAAATGAAAGAAATACACAGCACATACAAGTTTTGGATGGCGGCTATGCTTCCATTCATATAGGCAAGTCGTTGCCAATACCTTTACGCAATATAATTCACACACCACAAGGGGTGCGGGTAATTGAGAGCGTACAATTTCATGATGTGACCACTGGCTTCACTGTGGTGCCACGTGTGAATGGAAGGTACGTAACCCTGGAGGTAAGCCCCCAACAAAATACTCCCAATCGCCAATTACCAGGCGGTATCAACACTCAACACATAGTTACTTCCGTTTCAGGTAGGCTAGGAGAATGGATAGACCTAGGTGGTTCTGAGAGGAACAAATCTAGACAGGCTTCCACTCCAAATTCTCCACATAGCGACATGATTATCAATGAACAGCGTACGGTGCTAATAAAAGTTGAAGAAGCCCACTAGTATCTTTGACTAAAAATTATAGTAATGGCAAGCAACCTTTATAAAATCACTGCAGTTTCTTCCTCAAACTGAAGTTTCACATTACCGTCAGCATCTGAATCCACAGTTACCTTTCCTCCGTTGACAAGACGCCCAAATAACAATTCATCTGCCAAAGCACTACGAATTGTGTCCTGAATGAGACGTGCCATAGGGCGCGCGCCCATGAGAAGGTCAAATCCGTCTTTAACAAGATATTCTCTCAATGCATCAGTAAATATCACCTCTACCTTTTTCTCATGCAACTGCGCCTCCAATTGCATCAGGAATTTATCTGCCACTCGCATAATCACGTCTTTGTCCAGAGCTGCAAATGAAATAATTGCATCTAGTCGATTGCGAAATTCTGGTGTGAATATGCGTCTAATATCAGCCATCTCATCGCCTGCCTGGATCGATTTGGTGAAACCAATAGAGGTCTTGGCAAGTGATTCAGCCCCAGCATTGGTAGTCATAATGATGACTACGTTCCGGAAATCCGCCTTACGCCCATTGTTATCTGTCAAAGTGCCATGATCCATCACTTGCAACAAGATGTTGAAAATATCGGCATGAGCCTTTTCTATCTCGTCCAACAACAACACAGAGTAGGGCTGCTTGATAATTGCCTCGGTGAGTAAACCGCCTTGGTCAAAACCAACATAGCCAGGTGGTGCACCAATCAGGCGGGACACTGCGTGATGCTCCATGTATTCAGACATGTCAAAGCGATGCAACTGGATACCCATAGCATAGGCCAACTGACGTGCAACTTCAGTTTTACCTACACCCGTAGGCCCGGAAAAGAGGAACGATCCGACCGGCTTTTGTGGGTCACCTAAGCCACTTCTAGCCATCTTGATTGCCGCTGTTAGAGCATTAATAGCTTTATCCTGCCCAAAAACCATAGTCTTTAAATCTCGATCAAGTGTTTTCAGTGCATTGCGATCGTTATTGGAAACATTCTGCGGTGGAATTCGTGCAGCTTTTGCAATAACGTTCTCTATTTCGAGCTTGCTGATAATCTTGCGTTGCTTTGATTTCGGCAGAATCCGCTGAGCTGCGCCTGCTTCGTCAATTATGTCTATTGCCTTATCCGGCAAGTGCCGATCATTGATAAAACGCGCCGATAATTCTGCTGCTGTTGTAAATGCAATGGCTGTGTATTTAACACCATGATGTGTTTCGTAGCGGGATTTCAGACCACGCAGAATGGTAACAGTCTCTTCCACGCTAGCTTCTGGCACATCAATTTTCTGGAAGCGCCGTGAAAGAGCGTGATCCTTCTCGAAAATTCCTCGATACTCACTGTAAGTAGTGGCGCCGATGCACCTTAACTGACCGGTGTTGAGCATCGGCTTGAGTAAGTTAGAGGCATCAAGCGTACCCCCTGATGCAGCGCCTGCACCTATCAGAGTGTGAATTTCATCAATAAATAAGATAGCATTGGGATCCTCGAGCAATTGTTTTAGTATTGCCTTCAGGCGCTGTTCGAAATCGCCCCGGTACTTGGTACCAGCCAGTAGTGCGCCCATGTCTAGAGAGTAAATCTGGTGATGAGCAAGAACTTCCGGTATGTCACTTTTGGTAATTTTCCATGCCAGACCCTCAGCGATAGCCGTCTTACCTACCCCCGCTTCGCCCACTAAAAGAGGATTATTCTTGCGACGACGGCATAATGTTTGTATTACACGCTCTAATTCCTTCTCACGCCCAATTAAAGGATCAATCTTGCCTGCTAGCGCCTGAGTATTAAGATTTATAGTATAGCTTTCAAGTGCGCCACCTACACCTAAATCCTGATCGACATCACCCTCACTTTCAGTCTTGGCGCCATTACCTTGAGGAACTTTACTAATTCCATGGGAAATATAATTGACTACGTCAAGTCGAGTCACACCTCTCTGGTGCAGAAAATAAACCGCGTGGGAATCTTTTTCACCAAATATTGCCACCAGTACGTTTGCACCGGTGACTTCTTTTTTGCCTGAGGATTGGACATGCAAGATTGCACGCTGGATCACGCGCTGGAATCCAAGCGTAGGCTGAGTGTCAACTTCTCCACTACCGCCCACAATAGGCGTATTCTCTGTAACATGCCCAACAAGAAATTTTCGCAAATCGCCAATGTCGACAGAACAGGCGCGCAGTACCTCAGCAGCAGTATGATTGTCGAGCATCGCCAATAACAGGTGCTCTACCGTAATAAACTCATGGCGTTTCTGTCTTGATTCGACAAATACCATGTGCAAACTCACCTCAAGCTCTTGAGCAATCATTTCAAGTCTCCTCCATCACGCACTTTAGCGGATGCTGATGCTTCCTAGCAAACGTAACCACCTGCTTAACCTTGGTGCCAGCCACATCGCTTGGATAGACACCGCATACACCAACCCCATCCATATGGACTTGTAACATAATTTGTGCCGCCTGTTCTTGACTCTTAGAAAAAAAAGTCTGTAATACAATTACCACAAATTCCATTGGCGTGAAGTCATCATTCAACAAAATTACTTTAAACATCGGTGGTGGCTTGATTTTACTCTTCTTAACCTCCAGTACAACATCTTCATGATCTCTTATTGCCATGACTGTCACCTACCTGCTCATCTGTAGAGGGCGTGCCATTCAAACAAACTCTTACCGATATACTTGTCGATTACGGCAAAAATTTCAAGTGTCTTGAGGAAAATATTAATTTGCTATTTTAAAAATATAGAATGACTACTTGACTTTAGCAACAGATTTGAGTAAAACGGTTAGTGGAGTTTGGCTTCAAGTATTCTGCAGTACCGGTTACATCCGTTTGCGGTCTTGAAACTCAAACAGTGTTCGGGTTTTGGGCCCGGTTTTTTTATAGGATAGGAAAAATGGCAGCAGGTACAGTAAAATGGTTCAACGACTCTAAAGGTTTTGGTTTTATTACTCCCGATGATGGTAGCGAAGATTTATTTGCACACTTCTCCGCAATTAATATGTCAGGATTCAAAACGCTCAAAGAAGGTCAGAAAGTTAGCTTTGAAGTTACCCAAGGACCAAAGGGTAAACAAGCATCAAATATTCAAACACCCTAACGATTCACAACTGGTGTAATTACACCATGATTAATTTGTAATCGCAGGTTTAAAAACCCCTTGACATGAAATAGTCAAGGGGTTTTTTCTCTTATGAAATTGCACTAGTTCAACCCATGCGCTTGACTAGAGCTTGGCCAAATGCTGAACATGATACCTTCTGCGCACCAGACATCTGTCGCGCCAGGTCATAGGTCACGATCTTATCTTGTATCGTCTTTTCCATTGCATGAATTATCAGATCAGCGGCCTCAATCCAACCTATGTGCCTTAGCATCATTTCTGCTGACAAAATAATTGAACTGGGATTAACCTGATCCTTGCCAGCATATTTTGGTGCAGTGCCATGAGTTGCTTCGAACATTGCAATTGAATCATTGAGGTTGGCACCTGGTGCCATACCAATACCCCCCACCTGAGCCGCAAGAGCATCAGAAATATAGTCCCCGTTCAGATTCAGAGTGGCAATCACATCATATTCCTCTGGGCGTAGCAAAATCTGTTGTAGGAAAGCGTCAGCAATCATGTCTTTGATAATGATTCCGCCTTTATTCTCTGACAGAACCATCCACGGCCCCCCATCAAGTAGCTCGGCACCAAATTCTCTAGCTGCCAACGAATATCCCCAGTTCTTGAAAGCCCCCTCTGTAAATTTCATAATATTGCCTTTGTGTACCAAAGTTACTGACCGTTTCTTACTATTTATTGCATACTGAATAGCCCTGCGCACCAGCCTTTCAGTACCATCGCTTGAGACCGGCTTAATGCCAATACCGGATGTTTGTGGAAAACGTATCTTTGTGACCCCCATATCCTTTATTAAAAAATCGATAACCTTATTAGCTTCTTTCGATCCAGATTCCCATTCGATACCAGCATAAATATCTTCTGAATTTTCACGAAAGATTATCATGTCAGTCTTTTCTGGAGCTTTTAGTGGACTAGGCACACCCTGGAAATAACGTATTGGACGTAAGCACAGAAATAAATCCAATTCCTGGCGTAATGCAACGTTGATTGAACGAATGCCGCCGCCTACGGGCGTCGTTAACGGGCCCTTAATAGAAATTACATATTCCCTTGCAGCTTGCAGTGTCTCGTCTGGCAACCACACATTTTCACCGTATAAATGCGTAGATTTTTTACCAGCATAAATCTCCATCCAAAAGATCCTGCGTTTACCACCATAAGCTACCTTAACAGCTGAATTAACAACCTTCTGCATCACGGGTGTAATATCCACACCAATGCCGTCACCCTCAATGTATGGAATAATTGGACAGTCTGGCACACTCAAAGAAAAATCTACATTAACACAGACTTTCTCGCCTTCAACTGGCGTCTTTATGTGCTGGTACATGTACATATGGTCTCCAAAAAGTATTTTTAATATCTTAAATTGTAGATACAAATAAACTGTGTCATTCTACCTGTGTTTTGGTGAAAAGCATGGAAGTGCTTAATAACGATTGGGGCCCTATTGCCCAAGAACAATTTTTAAATCATATTTTGGCTAATGTGTTATCACTTAAAACATGAAGCAAATAATTTAGTTCCTTACTTGTCTTCCACCAAAAATACAATAGTTAAGAGAATCTCTCTGTGCCATGGGCATATCTATCTTCCTTATCTACCCGCATTCTCATTCCTTTCTCTTGACCAAGAAGTTAGAATAAAGACCTATCTTTTTCTATAATAAAGACAGCTATAACCAGCATGGTTTACGTATTACATTCGTTTTCTGCAGCAGTCCTAATAACACTGAACTTATATTTAACAGGAATTCTCTGAAATACCATGACCTGGAAACCCAACGTAACCGTCGCTACGGTCATCGAACAAAAAGGAAAATATTTGTTGGTTGAGGAGCAAACTACGCACGGTATACTATTCAACCAACCGGCTGGGCACTTAGAACCTAACGAATCTATAGTCAATGGCGCAATCCGGGAAACACTAGAAGAAACGGGTTACACTTTTACCCCACAATGGCTATTGGGTATTTATAGATGGCATTCACTCCTCAATGATAC
>Ga0114949_10000580_pt1 | contig 20138 bp, 16 predicted proteins | sample N074metaG_FD_83505 | JGI IMG/M metagenome (GOLD analysis project Ga0114949, IMG submission 83505) | Deep subsurface microbial communities from Kermadec Trench to uncover new lineages of life (NeLLi) - N074 metaG | ecosystem: Environmental > Aquatic > Marine > Ocean trench > Sediment | place...
CGTGCCGGTCCTTCAGACCCGAATAGCTCACGAAGCGGGGAGCGACGCCGGCGAAGCGCGCGAGTTGCCCGGCCACCCAATGGGTATTGGAATCGCGTTTTTCCACCTGCAGCAGCCAATGCTCGCCCTCACCATCCGGCGCGAACCCCAGTTGCTCATCCACCTGAAAATCGTCCGTCTCGACGCGCAGCCGACCGGAGACGACGGGCCCACCGTGGGCGCGGGGCCACACGCGAGTCAGCCCCGATCGCTGAGTAGAACGACGGCGTGGGCGGCGATGCCCTCACCCCGGCCGGTATAACCCAACCCGTCCGTCGTGGTGGCCTTCACGCTCACGTGGTTTTTTTCCATCTCGAGCGTGGCGGCGATAACAGCCTGCATCGCTTCCACGTGAGTGGACAGGCGCGGCGCCTGACAGATCACCGTGACATCCAGGTTGGAGACGCGCAGATTTTGCGCCGATACCAGACCGAAAACATGTTCAAGCATTTGAACGCTGTCCGCGTTATGCCAGCGATCATCATCGGAGGGAAAGTGCTTGCCCAGATCCCCCAGGCTGGCGGCGCCGAGCATGGCGTCGCAAATAGCGTGCAACACCACGTCCCCGTCCGAATGGGCCTCGATACCCCGTTCGAAGGGAATATCAACGCCACCGAGGCGAATGCTGCTCCCCTCGCCGAAACGGTGCGCGTCGATGCCCTGACCAATACGCATGGCTTACTCCGTGGCCTGTTCCGTAGCTTGCCGGTCGAGATAGTACTCCGCCAGCGTCAGATCGTCAGGAAAGGTCACTTTCAGATTATCGGTGGATCCTTCCACAAACACCGGCATTTTCCCGATCGCCTCCATGGCGCCGGCTTCATCGCTTACCGGGCCACAACCAGCCAGCGCCCTGCTCAGAACGCCGCGACGGAACATCTGGGGAGTCTGCGCGTGCCAGATCGGGTCGCGATCGAGCGTGCCCAGAACCGTGTGCGATGCATCCACGGTCTTGAGGGTGTCCCGCGCCGGCACACCGAGAACGGCGCCCACCGGATGCCCCCAGCCCTCTTCCAGGAGACGCGTGATGTGTTCGTGCCGTACACAGGGTCGCGCGGCATCGTGCACCAGCACCCAGTCGTCCTTGGCGACGCTGTCGGGCAGGACATCGAGTCCGTTGCGTACCGACAACCATCGTTCGCTGCCCCCGACGGTGCTGATCACAGGTTTTCCCTCACACACATCCAGCCCGGGCCAGAGCTCATCGGTACGGTGAATAACCACCACGAGTCCGGCCACCCGGGGATGGCTGGCCAGGCGCGAAAGAGTGCGCAACAGAAGCGGTTGCCCCCCCAGCAGGCGATATTGTTTGGAAACGCCACCGCCGAAACGCAGACTGCCTCCCGCGGCGGGGACCACAACCCAGACCTGTGGCGCGGCGGATTCAGTCACCGGCTTCTTCGCCGCCAGCTTCGTCGGCGGCCCCGGTTTCGTCAACGATGGCTTCGTCAATCACCGCTTCGTCCACGAGCCGGGGATCGTCCTCGATCACCTGGTAAAAGGTTTCGTCTTCGCGGACCATTCCCAAATCCGTGCGCGCTCGTTCCTCGATCGCATCCTGGCCTTCCTTCAGATCCTCGACTTCCGCCATCAGGGCCTGGTTGCGCTGTTCGAGACTGCGATTTTTCCCGGTCTGCAATTCCACGGCCCGTTCCAGTTCCCGCACGTCCTGAACGCCCCCGTTTCCAAGCCATAGCTTGACCTGGAGCAGAACCAGCAAGACGAACAGAATCAGTGCAAACCAGCGCATGGCATAAGACCTGGCCTGCCCTCAGTGTGCGACACGATGCAGCGCCGACCTGCCGGCATATCGAGCTGCCGTACCCAGCGACTCCTCAATGCGCAGCAACTGGTTGTACTTGGCGATACGGTCCGACCGCGACAGCGACCCGGTTTTTATTTGCCCGGCGTTGGTGGCAACGGCCAGATCGGCAATGGTGGTGTCCTCGGTTTCCCCCGAGCGATGGGAAATCACCACGCCATAGTCCGCGTCCTGCGCCATCTTTATCGCGTCCAGGGTTTCGCTCAAGGTGCCGATCTGGTTCAATTTGATGAGGATGGCATTCGCGATCCCGTCGTCGATACCCCGTTTCAGGATCTGTGTATCGGTGACGAACACATCGTCGCCCACGAGCTGGACCCTGTCTCCTATTTTTTCGGTCAGGATTTTCCAGCCTTCCCAGTCGTCCTCGGCCATTCCATCTTCCACAGAAATGATGGGGTACTGGTCCACCCATTGAGCCAGGTAATCCGCGAAACCCGCTGCATCGAACTGCCGCCCCTCGGATACCAGGTCGTAGACGCCGTCCTTGTAAAACTCCGAACTGGCCACATCCAGCGCCAGGCACACATCGTCTCCGGCGTTGAACCCCGCCTTTTCGATCGCTTCGAGGACGACTTCCACCGCTGCCTCGTTGGAGGGCAGATCCGGCGCGAACCCTCCCTCGTCTCCAACACCGGTGTTCAGACCCCGGCTTTTGAGCACCGCGTGCAAGGTGTGAAAGATCTCCGCCCCATAGCGCAAGGCCTCGGCAAAGCTCGAAGCGCCCACGGGCAACACCATGAACTCCTGCATATCGACACTGTTATCCGCGTGCGCGCCGCCGTTGAGAATGTTCATCATGGGCAAAGGCAACACGACGCCGTTGCCCTCACCGAGGTAGGCATACAACGGCTCACCGCGCTCCGCCGCCGCCGCATGGGCCGCCGCCACGGAAACGGACAACAAGGCGTTGGCGCCCAGACGTCCCTTGTTGGACGTTCCATCCAGAGCGATCAGTTTGTCATCCAGTCCGCGCTGATCGAACACATCCGCTCCCATCAGCGCATCGCGGATTTCGGTCCTGACGTTACGCACGGCATCGCGAACGCCCTTGCCCCCATAACGGTCTTTGTCCCCGTCGCGCAGTTCCACAGCCTCCCGCGCACCCGTGGAGGCGCCGGACGGCACCGCCGCCCGGCCCATGGTTCCCGAATCCAGCGTGATCTCTGCTTCCAGGGTGGGATTGCCGCGCGAATCCATGATTTCGCGTGCGTGTACTTCAACAATTGTTGCCATCCGGGGCTCCTTCGGGAAGGAATCGCGCCACGAATGGCGCTCCTGCAAGGATTATTCGCGGCTGGAAAGCCGCTCCTACAAAGCCGTTCCTGCAAAAACCATTCGCGGCTGGAAAGCCGCTCCTGCACGTAGGAGCGCCATTCGTGGCGCGATTCCTTACAACGTGGCTTCGGCGAAGCCGCGTGATTTCGTCACGGCATCCAGTTCTTTCAAGGTACCCAGCAGTTCTTCCATCCGCGACAGGGGCCACGCATTGGGACCATCACTGAGGGCCTTGTCCGGGTCCGGATGGGTTTCCATGAACACGCCCGAAACACCTACCGCGATCGCCGCGCGGGCCAGCACGGGCACGTGTTCCCGCTGACCGCCCGATACGCTGCCCTGCCCGCCAGGCAGCTGAACCGAGTGAGTCGCGTCGAACACGACCGGACATCCGGTGGATCGCATCACCGCGAGTGAACGCATGTCCGATACCAGGTTGTTGTAACCGAAGGACGCGCCACGCTCGCAGACCATGATCTGGTCGTTACCGGCCTCATGCGCCTTGTCCACCACGTTTTGCATATCCCATGGAGCAAGAAACTGGCCTTTTTTGATATTCACCGGTTTACCCTGGCGCGCCACGTTCTGAATGAAATTGGTCTGCCGGACCAGAAATGCCGGTGTCTGCAATACGTCAACGACCGCCGCCACATCCGCCAACGGCGTGTCCTCGTGAACATCAGTCAAAACCGGCACGCCGATATCGCTGCGAACTTTCTCCAGGATCCGCAGGCCTTCTTCGATTCCGGGACCGCGGTAACTCCGGGTGGAGGAACGGTTCGCTTTGTCGAAAGAAGACTTGTAGATAAAGGGGATGCCCAGCCTGGAAGTGATCTCCTTGAGTTGCGCGGCTGTCTCCATCGCCAACTCTTCACTTTCGATCACACACGGGCCGGCAATGAGAAAAAACGGCTGGTCAAGGCCCACCTCGAAGTCACACAGTTTCACGCGTTGACGACCTCCTGGCTCGCTCTGTCCCTGTAGGCGACCGCCGCACGCACAAAGCCGGAAAACAGGCTATGCCCGTCACGCGGACTGGAAGTGAATTCGGGATGGAACTGGCAGGCGACGAACCACGGATGATCGGGCAGTTCGATCATTTCCACGAGCGCTCCGTCCGCTGATTTGCCGGAAATCGCCATTCCCGCAGCCTGCAATTGTTCGAGGTAATTGTTGTTGAACTCATAACGGTGCCGATGTCTTTCCAGGACAACGTCCTGACCGTACAGTTCCCGGGCCAGGGTCCCGGCAACCAGATGGCATTCCTGGGCCCCCAGACGCATGGTGCCGCCCCTGTCCGAGTTCTCATCCCTGTGTTCTACCGTGCCACCCGAATCCATCCATTCCGTGATCAACGCGATCACCGGGTGCGGCGTGTCCCGTGCTATTTCGGTACTGTGCGCGCCCTCGAGACCCGCCGCGTTGCGTGAGAACTCCACCACGGCGACCTGCAACCCGAGGCAGATCCCAAGATAGGGTATACCGTTTTCCCGCGCGTAACCCGCCGCCATGATCTTGCCTTCGTATCCGCGTTTGCCAAAACCACCGGGAACGAGGATCGCGTCCGCGTCGGCCAGGCAATCGGTGCCTTCCTCTTCGATGCGCTCGGCTTCCACATAAAGAATGTTCACCCCGGTACCGGTTATCACACCGCCCTGAACCAGCGCTTCATTGAGTGACTTGTAGGCATCGGTCAGGTCCACGTACTTGCCGACCATTGCGATATTGACCACACCCTTGACCCTTTTCCGTGCCGCGAGGACATCCTCCCACTCGCGCAAATCGGCCGGCCCCGTTTCGAGTCCCAGTTTTTCCACGACGATGTCATCGAGACCCTGTTCGTGAAGGAACACCGGCAAACCGTAGATATCGTCGAGATCAACGGCGGAAATCACCGCGCGCTCCTCAACGTTGGTGAACAGAGCGATTTTCTGGCGTTGCTCTGTAGGCAGCGGTTTTTCACAACGGCACAACAACACATCCGGTTGTATACCGATGGAACGCAATTCCTTGACCGAGTGCTGCGTCGGCTTCGTCTTGATCTCCCCGGAAGTTTTCAGATAGGGGACCAGGGTGAGGTGAATATAGATCGCACCATGGCCTTCTTCGATCCCGAGTTGGCGAATGGCTTCCAGAAAAGGCAGGGATTCGATGTCACCCACCGTGCCACCGATTTCCACCATGGCCACATCAAATCCCTTCGTGCCTTCCCTTACCACAAATTTGATCTCGTCGGTAATGTGCGGGATGACCTGTACTGTGCCGCCACGAAAATCGCCCCGACGCTCCTTGCGGATGACGCGCTCGTAGATCTGTCCGGAAGTGAAGTTGTTGTCGCGTTTCATCCGCGTACGAACGAAACGTTCATAGTGTCCAAGATCCAGATCGGTCTCTGCACCGTCTTCCGTGACAAAAACTTCGCCATGCTGGAAGGGACTCATGGTGCCGGGATCCACATTGATATAGGGATCCAGTTTGACCATGGTCACACTGAGGCCTCTGGCCTCCAGGAGGGCGCCCAGAGAAGCGGAAGCAATGCCTTTCCCCAGCGACGAAACAACACCACCGGTAACAAACACAAACGACGTCATCTGAACTCCCGTTCCGGGTTGGGCCGCCAAAAGCGGTCTTTGAACGGGATTACAGTCTATAGAAAGCCTCGACGGCCCACAATCATTTGGAGCGATCGCGTGGAGGGATCGCGGCTATCGCGCCACGAATGGCGCTCCTGCCGGCAGGAGGAGCGGCTTTCCAGCCGCGATTCCGCCCGGACCCGCCCGACCCGCCCGACCCGCCGCCCTCGCGCTACGCACGGCGCTCCCGCACGAGGATTGGCACAAGCGATTCCGCCGCCGGGGATCAGCAGCCGGGCTTCAGGGGTTTCCAGGCGAACCGCAGGGTCCCGTCATTCGTCAGCAACCGGGTGTCCACCGGTATCCGGCCCCGGATTCCCTGAGTTCTTCCGAGAACTCCCCGCTCATCCACAGGTCGGCAACCGCCAGCAGGCGGTCCCGGCGCCGGATCAGCGGCATTCGTTCCCTTTGCCAGGGCGGGACGCCGGCTTCCTGGAACAGGGTTTTCAACTCCCGGGTATGGCGACCTCCCTCCGGGCGCAAACGCTCTCCTCCCTGGCGAAAACCCACTTCGACGGGCTCATCCAGCGCCCGGCCGGTAGCCACCAGCACACCGGCGGACCCCGGCAGGTTCAGCTCACCGCTCAGATCCCATCGGCCGCTCCAGTTCGCGTCGCCTTTCACCAGGGGCGCCATGGCATGGAGCTGGTCCCGAAAACGCCGTACCTCTACTCCGCTCCAGCAGATGCACGGTTCAGCATCGGCCCGGGCCCCTATAACTTCGTCCACTACCCGGTCCAGGTGTCGCTCGTGGGGCACAGGCAGATCCAGAACGTCGAACCAGTGCCGCAGCAGGTTGCGCCGCCTGGCCGACGACAGGCGCGACAGCTGACCCGTATCGAGCACCGAGATGTCCGCGGTGGCCACAGATGCCAGGTCCCGGGCCGCACATTCCCGGAGGATCTCGGTGGCCTCGCCGCACAATCGGGCGCTGCGAGCCAGGTTCTGAGTAACGCCGGGCCACTGGGACTCCATCTGCGGCAACAGGATCTCGCGCACCTGGGTACGCCGGAAACGCGGATCAGCGTTCGAGGGATCCTCTACCCACTGAAGCCCGTGGGTTTCGTTGTACTGCACGAGTTCGCATCGGTTGATATCCAGCAGCGGTCGCGCCAGAAACCCCCGACCCAATTCGCGCCAGGCGGGCATCCCGGCCAACCCGCGGGGCCCCGCTCCCCGGAATAACTGGAGCAGCAGAGTTTCCGCCTGATCGTCCCGGTGATGAGCCAGCAGCAGACATTCCCCTGCGCCGAGTTGATCCTCGAAAGCCGAATAGCGGGCACGGCGGGCCGCATCCTCCGGTCCCTGACCGGCCGTCTCTGAAACATCGACGCGTACGACCACCAGCGCCACATCGAGTTCGCCACAAACATCCCGGCAATGGTTTTCCCAGTCATCCGCGTCCGCAAGCAAGCCGTGATGGATGTGGATCGCCCGAACCGGGAGCCCGGCGGGAAGCTCGCCTGGAATTGCCACGAGCGCGTGCAGGAGCGCAACAGAGTCCCCACCCCCACTGAAGCCCACACACCACGCCCTGGGACGAGGAAACCGCGCCAGGCGGTCGCTCAAGTACAGGGAATCGAACGCCACGAGACTACTCCCGGAAACGGCCGTAGTTCATCAACCGGTCGTAGCGGCGGCTGACCAGGGTGTCAGTATCGAGTTGCGCAAGCTCGTCAAGGGCATTGCCCAGGGCCTCGCGCACGCTTTCAGCGATCGCATCCGGGTCCCGGTGCGCGCCACCCAGAGGTTCCGTGACGACCCCGTCCACCAGGCCCAGTTCCTGCAGCCGCCCGGATGTGATGCCCAGAGACTGCGCGGCATCCTTCGCGCGTTCAGCGCTCTTCCATAGAATCGAGGCACATCCCTCGGGAGAAATCACCGAATAGGTGCCGTACTGAAGCATGAGGACCTTGTCCGCCACGCCGATGGCCAGCGCTCCGCCGGAACCCCCTTCCCCAATGACCATGGCGACGATGGGGGTGCGCAGACCTGCCATCGCTTCCAGGTTGCGCGCGATGGCCTCGCTCTGTCCCCGCTCCTCCGCTCCCACTCCCGGATAGGCGCCGGGTGTATCGATAAAGGTAACGATCGGCAGCTGGAAACGCTCGGCCATTTTCATGAGCCGCAACGCCTTCCGGTAACCCTCGGGCCGGGGCATGCCGAAATTGCGGAATAGCTTCTCCTTGGTATCCCGGCCTTTCTGGTGCCCAATCACCATGATGGGACGGCCTTCGAGCCTGCCGATGCCACCGACGATGGCGTGGTCATCCGCAAACTGCCGATCGCCATGCAGTTCCTCGAAATCGGTCAGCAGACGTTCGACATAATCCAGCGTGTGGGGGCGCAGCGGGTGCCGGGCAAGTTGTGCAATCTGCCAGGGGTCGAGGTTGGAAAAAATCGATTTGGTTCGCTGATCGCATTTTTCCTGCAGGCGAGTGATCTCTTCGTCGAGATTCATGGCGTTATCGTCGCCCACGAACCGCAACTCGTGAATCTTGGCTTCAAGCTCCGCGATGGGTTGTTCGAAATCGAGGAAGTTGGGATTCATTCAGAGACCATGCACCGATAGATCGGCCAATTCGGGCCCGATGGACAAGTATAAGACGAAAACAGCGCTCAGTAGTGCAGCTGAACCTTTGTGACGCAATCCAACTCCTGCAGCGAACGGGTCAACTGCTCACTCGGCCTGACCTGCCAGCGCTCACTCAGAGCGAGGCACAGCTTTCCGCCCGGGGAATCATAATGCAGATAGACGGGACAGGGGCCGTTGCGGTACGGCGAGAGGATATCCCTCAAGCTCGACACCAGCCCGTCGGAACCGGGCGCCAGCTCGATCTCGAGTCTGCGTGCGTACTCGGCCCGGGCCTCGTCCAGCGACATCATCCGCCGCACATTGAGACGGTAGCCACCGGAAAAATTATCCACCCCGATCCCACCCTCGATAATGAGAATGTCGTCTGACTCGAGAGTTTCGGCGTATTGCGCGTAGGCCTTTTCGAACAGCGCCACTTCCACGCGCCCCGTCCCGTCATCCAGCACGCCGAACGCCATGCGCCCACCGCGGCGACGCGCGCTCATGATCAGACCCGCCAGCACGCAATCCTGCTCCGGTTGCCGCCGGTACCCGTTCGACCGGGGAGCGGCCACGTGAGTGACGCGCGCCGGGACTTCGCTGATCCAGCAACTGATCATCCTTCGAACTTCCTCACGATAAGGATCCAGGGGATGCCCGGTGAGAAAAAGACCGAGGCTTTCGCGTTCCGCCCTCAATCGAGCACCCGTTTCCAGGGGCGGCACATCCGGCAGCGCCACCGTTCGCGAGTCCCCGCTGCCGCCTGTTCCACCAAAAAGACCGATCTGCCCCGACCGGCAGTCCCGCGTGTGCTGTTCGGCGACCCGGAGCGCCTCGGGCAGTTGGGTCAGCAATGCCGCGCGGTTGTCTTCCAGACCGTCAAAAGCCCCGGCCATGATCAGCCCCTCAAAAACCTTGCGGTTTACCTTGTGAAGATCGCTGCGCACGCAGGCATCCAGCAGATCCGCATAGGGACCATTAGCCTCACGGTCCGCCACCAGTGTCTCCACCGCTTTTCGCCCGGCACCCTTGATCGCGCCGAGCCCGTAAAGAATGGTGCCAGGGTCCATGGCCTGAAAGTGATAGTTCGAAGCGTTGATGTCCGGGCTCAGCAGACTGAGCCCCATATTCCGTATTTCGTCCACCAGCACGACGAGTTTGTCGGTGTTATCCATGTCCCCGGAAAGCACAGCGGCCATGAACTCCGCCGGATAGTGCGCCTTGAGCCAGGCGGTCTGATATGCCAGCAGAGCATAGGCAGCCGAATGCGATTTATTGAAACCGTAACCGGCGAATTTCTCCATCAGGTCGAAGATGTAACTGGCCACCCGTGTTTTCACTCCACGGGCCTCCGCGCCTTTGACAAATATCGCGCGCTGTTTGGCCATCTCCTCCGGTTTTTTCTTTCCCATCGCCCGGCGCAGCAGATCGGCGCCACCCAGCGAATATCCGGCCAGGTCCTGCGCGATCTGCATGACCTGTTCCTGATAGAGAATCACTCCATAAGTGGGTTTGAGAATCGGTTCCAGCGCCGGATCCGCGTATTCGACCTGTGAGCGGCCGTGTTTGCGGTCCATGTAATCCTCGACCATTCCCGACTGCAGGGGACCAGGCCGGAACAACGCCACCAAGGCAATCACGTCTTCGAAGTTGCCCGGTTGCATGTGCCGAATCAGGTCTTTCATGCCCCGTGACTCCAGTTGAAACACCGCGGTGGTGCCGCGGGCACGCAACAACTCGAACGTCCGTTCATCATCCATCGGCAGTGCATTGATGTCGATCGGGTTTTCGTTTTCCTTTTTTCTCCGCTTGTTGATGGTCTTGACGGCCCAGTCAATGATGGTGAGGGTTCGAAGTCCGAGAAAATCGAACTTGACGAGACCGATCGCTTCCACATCGTCCTTGTCGAACTGGGTGACTACACCGCCGCCGCGTTCTTCGCAATACAGGGGAGTAAAATCCGTCAGCGTCGACGGCGCGATCACGACGCCACCGGCATGTCTACCCGCGTTTCTAGCCAGCCCTTCCAGAGACAGGGCCAGATCGATCAACTCGTTTACTTCCTCATCATCGCGATAGAGCGCCTGCAGTTCTTTGTCCATCCCCAGCGCCTTGTCCAGGGTCATCCCGATCTCGAAGGGAATCATCTTCGCAATGCGGTCCACGAAACCATAGGGGTGACCCAGCACCCGACCGGTGTCTCGAACAACCGCGCGCGCTGCCATGGTGCCAAGCGTGATGATCTGGCAAACCCGGTCATGTCCATATCGCTCGGCCACGTACTCAATAACCCTGTCGCGCCCTTCCATGCAGAAATCGATATCGAAATCAGGCAGAGAAACCCGTTCGGGATTCAGAAAACGTTCAAAAAGCAGGTCATAGCGCAGGGGATCCAGGCCCGTAATGTCCAGCGCGTACGCCACCAGTGATCCAGCACCCGATCCACGGCCCGGCCCGACCGGGATCTCGTTTTCCTTCGCCCAGCGAACAAAATCGGCAACGATCAGGAAGTAACCCGGATAACCCATCTGGTCGATGACGTCCAGTTCCCGGGCAAGGCGGTCCTGGTAGACCTGGAGGTCACGCCCCGGCGCAGTCCCGTGCGCCCGTAACTTGCGGTCCAGACCCGCCGCAGCCTGCCGGCCCAGATAACTCTCCACTGTCTCCTCTTCCGGGATGGGGAAGCTGGGCAAAAACACCTGGTCGAACTGCAGCTGGACATTACAACGCGTCGCAATCTCAACGGTGTTCCGCAGGGCCTCGGGCAGATCACTGAACAGTTCACACATTTCCCCGGGGGACTTGAGATATTGCTGCTCCGTATAGAGACGTGGCCGACGCGGGTCATTGAGGACATAACCGTCGTGTATGCACACCCGCGCTTCGTGAGATCCAAACTCGTCGGATCGAACGAAGCGCACATCGTTGGTGGCTACCACCGGGCAGTCATGGCTGCCCGCCAGATCCACCGCCAGATCGATGTAGTCCTCCTCGAATTCCCTCTCCGTTCGCTGCAGTTCCAGGTAATAGCGGTCCGGGAAATGACGTGTCCACCAGGCCAGGCGTTCCTCTGCCCCCTCACGCCGCCCACTCAGCAGCGCCCGGCCCACATCACCGTGGATCCCACCCGAAAGCACAATGAGTCCCTCCGCATATTCCGCCAACCACTCGTACAGCAACAACGCCTCACCGTGATGATGACCGTGCAGTTGCGCACGGGTGAGCAGGCGCGCGAGATTTCGGTAACCGTCGGTGTTCTGGCACAACAATACCGAGCGAAACGGCGTCTGGTCCTCGGCGGGATTGCGGATAAGCACATCGGCCCCGATCACGGGTTTGACCCCGGCTTTCTCCGCGGCGCGATAGAATTTGACGACACCGAACAGATTGCTGTGATCGGTGACCGCAACCGCCGGCATGCCGATCATTGCGACTTGCTCAACGAGTGGCCGCAACCGCACCACCCCGTCAACCAGCGAGTATTCCGTGTGCAGATGAAGGTGGACGAAATCGCTCATTGCTCGTCTAATGGCTGCGGCCCTGACCGGGGTGAATCCTCTGCCCGCGCTGGCCGCGTTGCGAGCACCCTGATTATTTCATCCACCGCCCGCCGACTCGAATCGAGACGAAGTTCGAGATGCAGATCGCGAAAAGCATCTCTCAGTTCCGAGCAGCGTTGCGGCGACAGGTCCAGCATCTCGAGTACCGCCGTGGCCAACACCTCCGGGCGCGCCGCCCCCTGCATATATTCCGGCACGAGGTCGCGGCCGGCAAGCAGATTCGGCAGTGCATAGCGATCCAGGCGCAGCAGACCCAGGCCTTTGACGATGAAATGCGTGATCGGAGCGAGTTTGTAGGCGACCACCATGGGCCGTTTGAGCAGCATCGCTTCCAGCGAGGCGGTCCCCGAGGCAAGCAAAACCGCGTCGCTGGCGCCCATCACTTCCCGCGACCGCTGATCCACCAGGGTCACCGGCACACCGGGGGCCCACCGCGCCAGCTGTTCGCTGAACAGGGCCCGAATCCGGGCGCTGGGCATGGGCGCCACGAAACGTAATTCGGGTCGGGCTTTCGCCAACCGCCTGGCGGTCCGGGCGAACACCGGGCCGAGACGTTCCACCTCGGACATCCGACTGCCCGGCAGCAGAGCCACCACGACGCATTGCAGCTCCAGCCCCAACGCCCGCCGTGCCGCGGCGACATCGTTTTGCAGAGGAATCTCGTCGGCCAACGGGTGTCCCACGCAGACGGCAGTGACGGGTGTGTTTTCGTAGCAGGCAGGCTCGAAGGGAAACAGGCACAACACGAGGTCCGCGCTGCGCGCAACGGTGTTCACGCGCCCGGGACGCCACGCCCACACGGTCGGACTAACGTAGTGCGCGGTGGGCACACCGACACCGCGCAGACGGCGTGCCAGTCGCAGATTAAAATCCGGGGAGTCGATACCGATGAAACAGTCCGGTGGGTTCGCCGTCCACCGCTGACGCAGTTCACGGCGAATCGACATGAGGCGCGGGAGATCCTTGAGGATTTCCACCAACCCCATGACTGACAGTTCCTCGCTGTCAAACAGCGCTTCACACCCGGCTTCGAGCATGTGCGGACCTGCGACACCCTCGAAGCAGGCATCGGGAAAACGCTCACGCAACGCGGTGATCAATCGTGCCCCGAGCAGATCGCCTGACGCTTCCCCGGCGACAATGGCAATCCGCGGTTTCACCGAAACGTACTGGTTAGCGCAGGATGCTGCGCTGGCTCTTGGAGAGGAAATCCACCATCAGCTGGATGTCCGGATGATCGGTTGCCATGTCGCTCAGTTCCTGGCGTGCTTCATCCAGTTTCAGACCTTTCTTGTAGATGATCCTGTAGGCCTGCTTGATGATTCGAATGCGGTCCGAGGAAAAGCCGCGGCGTTTCAACCCTTCGCTGTTGATCCCCCGTGGAGCGGACATGGGGCCTCCCACCATGATATAGGGCGGCACATCCCGGTTCAGAACACTGCCCATTCCCGTGAAGCTGTGGGCACCGACACGGCAAAACTGATGAACCAGGGTAAAGCCCCCGAGGATGACGTTATCCTCGACCACAACGTGTCCAGCCAGAGACGCCGCGTTGGCAAAGATCGAATCGTTGCCGACAACGCAATCATGCGCGATGTGAACGTAAGCCATGATCCAGTTGTTGTCGCCGATGCGCGTAACCCCGCCCCCCTGTACCGTACCCCGGTGCAGGGAACAGTACTCGCGTATCACGTTACCGTTGCCGATTTCCAGGCGCGTGGGCTCGCCGGCATATTTCTTGTCCTGACATTCAGCGCCCACGATAGCGAACGGGAACAATCGGTTATCGCGGCCGATGCTGGTCGGCCCGCTGATCACCACGTGGGAGCCCACCCAGGTACCCGCGCCGATGCTTACCTCAGACCCAACAACGGTGAACGGACCGATTTGCGCATCGTCAGCAATTTTGGCGCTGGCATCAACCACCGCTTGCTTGTGGATCACGCGTCGCCGTCCCTCTCGGCACAGAGCATCTCGGCGGTGGCCACTCTCTTCCCATCGACGCTGGCTTCGCAGATATACAGCCCCATGCGCCTGCGCATGCGCTTCTGATGTACCTCGAGAACCATTTGATCGCCCGGTATGACGACCCGGATAAAACGCGCCTTGTCGATCTTGACGAGGTAATACAGAGGATTGCCCCCCGACGTTCCCCCCGACAGGTGCGCAAGCACCCCGGAAGCCTGCGCCAGCGCTTCGAGGATCAATACGCCCGGCATGACCGGATGACCCGGAAAATGTCCGGGAAAAAAGGGCTCGTTGATCGTGACGTTCTTGATTGCCTTGAGCGATTTGCCCGGTTCGAACTCGAGAACCCGGTCGATCAGCAAAAACGGGTAGCGATGGGGCAGCGCCTTGAAAATCTCTGTGATGTCTATGGTTTTGTTGTCACTCATGACCTTTCCGTCAGTCTTCATTGGGGTGTTCCAGTTTGCGAAGCCGTTTGACCAACTCATTCAGGTGCCTGAATTGAACCGCATTCCGACGCCATTCCCGGTTGGGCTGAAGTGGCGTGCCGCTGGAATACACGCCGGCTTTCCTGATCGAGTGGGTCACCAGGCTCATGGCCGTTATCTGGACATGGTCAGCCACGCTCAGGTGGCCAAGTATGCCCACCCCGCCTGCAATCAGACAATGGGCGCCGACGGTCGAACTCCCGGCTACCGCCGAACAACCGGCCATCGCCGTGTGCGCGCCGATGACCACGTTATGCGCGATCTGAATCTGGTTGTCCAGACGGACATCGTCACCGATGACCGTATCCTCCAGCGCACCCCGGTCGATGGTGGTGTTGGCGCCGATCTCCACATCGTTGCCCACGCGCACGCTGCCAAGCTGCGGCACTTTGATCCAGGCTTCACCGTCCTTCGCGATACCGAAGCCATCAGCCCCGATGACCACACCGGGGTGGATCAGCGCCCGTTCACCGATTTCGACGCCGTGACACAGGGTCACGTTTGCAACCAGACGCGAACCCGCCCCCACCACACTGTCGTGTGCGAGGATGCAGCCCGGCCCTATGGCGGCCCCTGCCCCGACCCGAACACCGGCTTCCACCACCGTCAAGGGGCCTATGCTCGCGCTTTTGTCCACGCTCGCCGTCGAGTCCACGACGGCCGAGGGATGAATTCCTGGAACCGTTTCGCGACGCGGGGCAAAAAGCCCGGCCAACCGGGCATAGGTGGCGTAGGGGTTGGCACAAACCAGGGCCGAGACAGGACAGTCATCCACGTCTTCAGCGGCCAGAACCACCACCGATGCGCCAGTATCGCGAAGCTCCGCCCGGTATCGGGTATTGGCAAAGAAACTGATCGCGCCGGCGGCGGCGCTGTACAGCGGCGCGGCATGGTCTACGCGGGCGTCCGCGCTGCCATGCACCTCACCGCCGAATCTTTCGGCCAGTTCCTTGAGCGTGAATACCTGATCCATGACCTCCCGTCCCTGGGCCTACCGTGCCTCCTCGGCCTCGAACTCGTCTTTCAGGCGCTTCAGGACTCGGTCAGTGATGTCCACGTTGTCGCTGGCATAAAGCACCGAGGTGTCCGGCAGAACCAGATCAAGATGTTCCTGTTCAGCCAGCGCTTTTACGGCTGAATTGACGCGCCGGATCAGCAGATTTTGTTCTTCCGAAAAGCGGATCGTGAAATCTTCCGTGTATTCGTCTTTGAGCCTGCGAACGTCACGGGTAACCGCGCGGACAAGCAACTCCAGGTCCACTCTTTCATCATCGGTCATGATTTCCGCTTCACGCAGCAGCTTGTTTCGCAGGTCCTCGAGTCGTTTTTCCATTTCGAGCATCTCTTTGTTGCGGCTTTCGAATTCCCGCTCCAGATTCTGTCGGCCACGCTGGGTCTGGGGCGCGTTATCGATGACACGCTTCATGTTCACGTAACCGATGCGCGGGGCTTGCTGGGCCGCGACTCCGAAACAGAACACGAGGAGAACTGCGAGCATTGCCCAGCGCAACAGCCCGTGTTTGGATGTTCTTGCCGGTGCCGCGATCATGGTTCAGAAAGTCGTACCGAACAGGAACTGGAACGATTCCGTCCTGTCCAACGGCCCCGCGTTGTAGGTCTGGGCCAGGTTGAGAATCAACGGCCCCACCGGCGCCAGCCACTGGAAACTCACACCCGCCGAATAGCGGAATTCGCTGGCTTCAAAGGAGGAAATATCCCGGTACACCTGGCCAAAGTCCACGAACAAACTCAGCCGGGTGGTGTTCATGCCCCCCACGAAGGGCAAGGGGAAATACAGATCACCACCGCCGGTCCATTTGAACGCGCCACCGGTGGGTCGCCCGAATTCGTCTTTCGGACCCAGGGTATTGTCATCGAAACCGCGCACCGACCGTGGGCCACCCGCGAAGTAGTTCTCGAAGAAAGGAAAGACATTGGTCTTGCCGTACGGTTCCCCATAGCCGATCTCGGTCCGTGCCGCGAAAGCCATGCGACTGCGCACCGGCCAGTACTTGTTCAACCGATAGGTAACCTTGATCCACTCCACATCACTTCCCGGCAGCGCGGTTTCAACTCCGACCGACTGGAGACTCCCCCGGCGTGCGGTGAAGAAATGGTCCCGGCTGTCGCGCGCCCAGCCGATCTCAAACTTGAACATTTTGAACCGGGTGCCATTTTCCTGCAGGAAGTCAAGGATGTCCTGCGATGTCTGCGCGCCCGCGTTGATCTCAGTGTCCTCGAAGGCGAAGGCAAACGGGATGCGATCACTTGCGCTGACCGGAACACCGAAACGGATCGCGAAAAGCAGACTATTCGAACTGTAGTCGGATATGTTCGCGGCGCCCTGGTCAAAATCCCGCCAACTGAAGTTGAACCCCCGGCTTATTCCGTCCGTGGTCCAGTAGGGATTGAAATAGGCGACGTCAATGCGCTTGAAGATCTTGCTGGCATTGATATTGAAGGCGACACGCTTGCCGGTACCGAATACGTTGTCCTGCGTTACGGCGAGATTGATGATGAGCCCTTCGAGCTGTGACGCGCCGAGGCCAAAGGAGAAGTTTCCGGCGGAGCGTTCCAATACCGAGAACTCGATGTCCACCTGATCGTCGGTTCCGGGCACCGCGGGGGTTTCTACGTCGACCCGTTCGAAATAACCCAATCGCTGCAGTCGAAGGCGCGACTCTTCGACCATCACGGACGAAAACCAGCCTCCCTCGAGCTGTCTTACTTCGCGTCGTAACACATCATCCGAGGTAATGATGTTGCCCGTGAAGTTGACCCGGCGGACGTATACACGTTTGCCTGGATCGATAAACAGCGTCAGGTCAATGACCTTGTTTTCACGATCAACATTGGGAATCGGATTGACGTTCGCGAACGCATACCCCTGTACCGCGAGGGCATCCTGTATGAACTGAGTGGTCTGTTCGACCGCCTTGCGAGAGAAAAGGTCACCTTCTTGCATCAGAAGCAGCAAACGAACCCGATTCTCGTTGAGGATCGGGTCCCCGGCGATGCTGATCTCGCCGATCCGGTACGGTTGGCCTTCGGATACGTTGACCGTGACGTAAATGTCTTTCTTGTCCGGCGAGATCGACACCTGCGTCGATTCGACGCTGAAATCCACATATCCACGATCCTGGTAATAGGACATGAGAAGTTCCAGGTCGCCCTGGAGCTTTTCCCGCGAGTACTGGTCGTCGTGGGTATAGAAACTGAGAAACCCGCCAGTACCGGACTCAAAATCGTCGCGAATCTGTTCGTCCGTGAACGCCTCATTACCGACGATGCTGATCTGCTTGATCCTCGCGGCCCGGCCTTCGGAAATATCGATCGTGATCTCGACGCGGTTCCGCTCCAGCGGCGTGACCTGGGTATCGATCTGGACGTTGTATTTGCCGCGACTGTAGTACTGCCGGGTCAGTTCCTGTGAAATCCGGTCCAGTTGCAAGCGATCGAGAACTTCGCCCTCCACCAGGTTGATTCGCTGCAAAACGCCGAGCAGCGTCTCGGTATCGATCTCCTGATTGCCCGAAATGTTGATAGCCGCGATAGCCGGCCGCTCTTCGACCGTAATGACCAGAATGTCACCCTGACGGCCCAGCTGGACGTCATTGAAAAAACCCGTCTCAAACAGGCTCCGAATAGCCTCCGAGGCCTTCTCTTGATCGAGGGTGTCGCCAACCTGCAAGGGGAGGTAATTGAAAATCGTACCCGGGGTAATGCGCTGCGATCCCTCGATCCGGATATCTTCAATGACAAAAGCATCGAAGGCCCGGGACAGGGGGCTGAACGCGAGTAAAACCAGAGCCACAAAAAGCGCGACAGTTCTCATTATTGTTCCGTTCGCATCGAATCAGCCAGGGAAAAGTCGCAGGATATCGTTATAAAAAACCACCGCCATCAAACCCAACAACAAACCGATCCCTATCCGCTGGCCAACGAACTGCGCGCGTTCCGACACGGGGCTGCCCTTGACCACTTCTATAAGGTAATACATCAGGTGCCCACCATCCAGCACCGGAATGGGGAGGATGTTCAGGATTCCCAGACTCACGCTCAAAACGGCAAGAAACCGCAGGAAAGTAGACACTCCCCCTCGTGCCGTGTCGTTGGCATAGCGGGCAATCGATATCGGGCCGCTCAGGTTCTTCAGCGACGCCCGGCCAGTGACCATCCGCCCCACCATGCCCAGGGTCAGCGTCGAGACACGCCAGGTCTCGCCAAATCCCCGGCCGATCGCCCGGATGGGTCCAAACCGTTGTGTTGTATAGAGCCGATCGATGACATCGGGGGGGATTTCCCGGGTCACACCAAGGAACCCGATCGGACCGTCGTCCATCTCGCGGAGATCAGGAACCACGAGAAGATCCAGCTGCACACCTTCGCGCTCGACGATCACCTCGAGCATTTCCTGCGGATGAGAGCGGATCAACTCCTGCCACTGGCCCCAACTGGATACCGATTCACCATCAACGCTCACAACACGATCGCCGGCCTGGAAACCCGCGCGCTCCGCCGCGCTATCACCAGATACCGAGCTTATGACCGGCGGCAAGTCCGGTTTCCACAGGGAGAAACCAAGTTCCTGCAGCAACTTGTTTTCATCAACAGCTTCGTCGAGCTCGCGCAGATCCAGCACTCGCTGGTGTTGGGCGTCTTCGAGATCCCGCACCATGATCGTCAGAGACCGCCGGTCCAATACACCGTTGAGTAATTCGATGCCCGCTTCCGACCAGGTCGGTGTTGGAACACCATCTATGGAAATGATGAGTTCACCGGATTCGAAGCCTGCGGTCGCGGCCAACCCCGTGACCTCGCCCACTACCGGCCGGTAATCCGTGATCCCCACCATGTACATGCCGGCAAAAGCAACAATTGCGAAAAGGAAATTGGCGATCGGCCCGGCGATAACAACGGCGATTCGCTTGCCAACGGTCTGGGTGTTGAAAGCCCGATCGCGTTCGGCCGGTTCCACCGGACCTTCACGCTCATCCAGCATTTTCACGTAACCGCCCAGAGGCACGGCCGCGATCACATATTCAGTTCCGTCCTTGCCTTTGCGCATCCACAACGTTTTGCCGAAACCCACCGAGAAGCGCAACACGCGTATGCCCAGACGCCTGGCGACCCAGAAATGACCAAACTCGTGGACGGTTACGAGCACGCCCACGACGACGACGAACCACAAAACCCAGCTGACGGCTTCCATCATGTTGCGGCCTTTCTACCCACTGCTGTTCCTGCCATGCGTTCAACTTCCTCCAGCGCCTGCTGGCGCGCCGCCTCATCCGCCGCCAGAATATCTTCCAGATCACCAACCTCTTTGACCGCACAAACACCGCGCACCTGCTCTATCAGTCGCGGGATGTCGGTGAACCGGATTGTACCGTTCAGGAAGGCATCGACGGCAACCTCGTTGGCGGCGTTCAGCAACGCCGGCGCCGTGCCACCATCGTTCAACGCCTCGTAGCCCAGACGCAGACACGGAAAACGGTCCAGGTCCGGTTTCTCGAAGGTCAACGGCGGCAATTTGGTGAACTCAAGGAGCGCCACACCGGCTTCCACGCGCTCGGGCCAGGCCAGTGCGTGAGCGATGGGCGTACGCATGTCAGGATGGCCCAGATGTGCCAGCACCGAACCGTCAGCGTACTCAACCATGGAATGGATCACGCTCTGCGGGTGGATCACGACCTCAATCTGATCGGCGGCGGCGCTGAACAGCCAATGCGCTTCGATGACTTCCAGGCCCTTGTTCATCAGAGTCGCGGAGTC
>Ga0114949_10000581_pt1 | contig 20098 bp, 15 predicted proteins | sample N074metaG_FD_83505 | JGI IMG/M metagenome (GOLD analysis project Ga0114949, IMG submission 83505) | Deep subsurface microbial communities from Kermadec Trench to uncover new lineages of life (NeLLi) - N074 metaG | ecosystem: Environmental > Aquatic > Marine > Ocean trench > Sediment | place...
GAAGAATGAAATCGGTCACAAAATCGCCAATTACAAGATTTCTGGATATTGTAAATAATGTCTCGAAAATAGAACGACACGGGGTCAGACCCCATTTTAATTGGGGTCTGACCCCATTATTTGTTCCAGGCCGAACATTTCGATTTCGTCGAGTGGCACGGGTTCGGTCGATAATAAGAGGATTACACGGCGTCCGTTGGTCCACCACGGTGATCCGAGCAGATTCTGTTTCGGGTTTTCCTGCGTGACTTCGCCGACGCCGTCGATCAGCGAAAATTCGGCCAGTGATTCGGCCGTGGCGAGGTCTTCGGTCAGATAGTTGCGCGCCTCGTCGACTGCGGGGTCGATCGCATGAGTCGTCAGGTTCCAGGTTCTGGTCGTCCAGAATACGCCGATGTCGCGGCTGATCGCACCCATCCAGACCGGTTGACCCCGCCAGCGCATCGGACTCAGCCAGAGCCGGAGATGATTGCGCTCGTGAATCGTTTCACGCGCCTTCTGCAGACTGATGTCCTGAGCGCGTCCATAGACATACAGGGCACTGATGGGCGAGTTCTTGTATTCGCCGCCGCTGACAAACGACTTGAATGTCCGCCAGGAAGACCCGGTCGTGATGATTTCGGTCTCGTCCCAGCCCGCCTTGATAAAGGCCTGCAATTCATCCTTGCTGGCGATAACGACGAGATTCATTGGATCGCCGGACCCGCTGCCGTTTTTCTTTGTCGTGCAGCACGGGAAGGCCTCGAGCGCTTCTCGAAAGGCGATAGGATCGTCGAAATCGATAATGTCTTCCTTGGCATAGAGCGACTGGAAGTCGACGCGTTGCCAGTCGGCCCTGAGACCCGGCACGGTGATGTAGAACTCGAACTCCAGGAGTTCCTTATCGCCGAGCAACCGGACGCGGACCTCCTTCGTGCCCTGTTTCAGGTTTGTGAAAACGAAACCGGAAGTTGAGGCGCCGGGCGGGGCGAACGGATCGATGCGCAGACCCAGAAAGTAGTCGTCGATCTCTTCCATATTGGCCGCGTTGCCACCGTGAATGACATAGGCGGCCTCGAAGGCCGAGAAATAATCCGGATCGAGACCGTGCCGCATGAACCAGTAAACCCGGTCCGTGTTATTTTCGATCTGAATCCAGACCGGCTGAATCGATTTCTTGTCCAGCTGCTTGCCGAACGCACGTCTCGCCTCGTCTCGCGTCAGTACGGCGACCGTGACACGGACCCCGTTCTTTTCCAGGGTTTCCGCCCTCTCGAGGTAGGGCAGGGTATCGAGCGGGACAGGCTTGAAACTTACCGCGCACCCCGCGGACAGTGCCGCAATTACCCCGATTACGATCGGGAACCGGGACCGTCTGATCAATATCGTCATCGCGTTGTCACGGAGTCTCAGGCAGCGGATCGGGGATGCGGCGGACATTGCGAACCCAGTCCCAATCGAACTGGTCAATTTCGTCGAGTGTGACCGGTTCTTCGGTCATCTTCAAAACAAACGTTTCACCGCGTGTCCAGTAGGTCCGGCCCATGAAATCCGTTCGCGGCTCGTAAAACTCGGTGGAGTCGCCTCTCTGGACGATGCCGTAATGGCTGACCGTTCGGGCCGTACCGAGGTCTTCGACCAGGTAAATGGCGGCTTCATCGACCAAGGGATCGATGTTGCGCACGATACTGCCGACCCAGACGCCCATGTCGCGGTAGAGGATCGGGCTGACCCAGAGGCGCACGAGGCTCTCGGTCTGGATCTGGTGGGTGGTTTTCTGAAACTGCACGTCAGGCTCCCTGCCGAACAGATAATTGGTACCGAAATACGAAAACGGTGTGGCCTGGAAAGCCGTCTCGTCCCAACCAGCTTTTATAAACGCTTTCAGGGCCGGCAATAATCCCACCAGCACGATGTTGACCGGCTTGCCTTCACCGGAACCGTCCGACCGCTGGGTGCAGCAGGGCATGGCCTGCAGCGCTTTCTTCAGGTCCTCGTCGGACTCGACGACCAGCATGTCATCAGGAGCATAAAGGCCTTTCAGATCGATGCGGTCCCAGTCCGACTGGATGCCCGGGATGGATATGAAAAACTCGAAAGTCCGGACGTCTTTGTGGCTGAATAAACGAATGCGAATTTCCTTGGTGCCGATGGTTTCATTCGTAAATGCGAACCCGGATTGTGTTTTGCCCGGCTCGATATTCTGATCGATACCGAGATCGGCGAAATAGGCGTCCATTTCCTTGTTCGTCGAACCGCCCCAAAAAAAGTGATTCATGTAGGCTGCTTCGTGGGCCGAGAAGTAGTTCGGGTCCATTCCATGCAGCATGAACCAGAACGGTTTGTCACCGCGGTTCTCGATTTCGAGCCAGACGGGCTGGATACCGCGTTTTTGAAGGTTGACGCCGAAAGCCTGCCGGGCCTCTTCACGGCTCAGCACCGAAACACTCACGCGGAGGTCTTCATCCTCAAGCGTTTCCACGCGTTCGCGAAAAGAGAGTTGCTCGAGCGGCACGGGCCGATAGGTCGCGCAACCGACAGACACGCAGAGTACGAAACCGCCAAACAAGACGGCCCGAACGGCCCGAAAATATTTACCCGTGATTGTTCGAAGCATAATATCGGCGTGTTATTCGGACTTATGATAAGCGCGATGCCTGGGCAAGCAAAGCGATCTCCGGAACGCGGATGCCCGTGATCAGAGGCTATTGTTCCTGGGCGGGATGCCTTCTATATAAAGCCAGTTGATCGGAGAGCCAGTCGCCCGCGGTCTGTTTTTGCGTATTCGGGCACTCTATATAATACGATTTGCCGGTCCAGGAGCTTTTACTCGCGATCCGACCGATGAATTGTTCGGCGCTGTCGACCCGGTTCTTGCCTATATTGTACTTCATGCGCAGGTGCGCCTCGGCTTCGGTGGGTGAGTGCGCCTTGCCGTTGCGAATGAACGCGCAGTCGTTTTGGCCCGTCGCACTCAGCAGGTATTGAATTTCGGCGTCCGCGTCACCGGCCAGTGCCGGCAATGACGACAGGCACAGCAGCGTCGCGCAATACCCGAGACGTTTGGGTTTCATAAGCGGAGGTCCACGAATAGCGGATTATGATCCGAAGTTTCGACGATCCGAGAGCCGGAAGACTCGACCGTCAGGCCGCGCACGTAAATATGGTCGAGATGCTGGCCGAAAACAGTCTTGCGGAAGTCGGCTTCAAACGCGACGGGCATCAGATCGAAGTCGCGCACGAAGGCATCGAGAACCTGCACCCGCTTGTTTCGCCACGTATTGAAATCGCCGGAGAAAATGATGGGGCCCTCGTGCGCCGCGAGTATCGTTCCGATCTGTTCCAGTTGCGCCGTGAAAGCCGCAACACCGAACGTGAAATTGATTGCGTGAATATTGACGACGACAAGTGTCTCGTCCGTGCCCGTCAGGCCGTATTCGGTAATTCCAGTTGCCTTCGGCGTGCCGAGCCAGGGCTCCCGGCTCGTCAGGTTGCACTGGGTCAGCGGCGTCGCGCTGCTATAGGTCATAACGCCCGTGAGAAACTCGGCCGTGCGGTAGCCCGGCGCAAACGACCAGTGATCCATACCGGCCGGAGTGCCATTCTGATCCACAGTCAGCACCGCCTCCTGCATGAGGACGAGGTCTCTGTCGAGCGCGAGTTCAGTGAGATCGTCGCGCCAACTCGGGCGCCCGCCTTTCTTGACGTTCCAGCTGACGAGGCTGATGCTGTCGGATTCGAGTTCCTGGCCGGGTGGAAACATCGGGGTGCCGAGAAACTCAAGGCAAGTGGATACCTCGGTCGCGATTGCCTGCGCATGACTGGTCAGCGGCTCCGCGCCCTCGGTGCCCCGATCGCTGATCAGCACCGCGCAGCCGGTCGCTGCGACGGTTGTAAAACATAGAATCGAGAATCGTATAAATTTATTCATAACGGCTGACGGCAAACTCTCTCGATGGTATCGTGCCGTCTCCGCGGCACGAATTCTGTGCTTTGTGCCTCAATCATCCGTCAAATTGGGTCAATAAAAACAAAGAATATGGGCTCGAAGACCGGTAAATCGATGGGGGCTTGCAGTCCTGCTCGTCATCGCGGGCAGCGCGCTCCCGCAGAGCGACGCGCATCTTTTTTCTCAGGCTATGGAATACGAATCGCAGTTAGGATGAGGTTTCGCATCTCCCGAAGTGCCGCACTATTCGCGCTTATTGGCCTGGCGTCGATGGCCCATGCCGATATCGTTGTCTTGAAGAACGGCGATCGGATCACGGGGGAGATCCTCGAAATCTGGGACAACGATGTCATCATAGAGCCTGCCTACGATGACGACGTGAAAGTCACGATCAGCCTCGATGATATCGAGTACCTCGATTCCGACCGGAAATTCGAGGTCACGCTCAAGGATGGCCGTGAGGTTGTCGCGGAACTCGTGGGCCGCGGTCCGGAAGGGAAACAACGCATTGCCATCGACGGAAAGATCACCCTGATCAACCTGTCGCAACTCGAAGAACTCGACAAAATTGAAGATTATTTCGACTGGGAGAGTCACATCGATTTCAACTTCTCGATCGACAAGGGCAATACCGACGCGCTGAACACACGGTTTTTCACCGACACGAAGCTCAAGCTCGGCGATCACCGGCATATCGTGACCCTGACGCTGTCCCGGGAGGAGCAAAATAGGATTACAACCAAGGATCAGACCCTCCTGCAGTACAATTACAACTGGCTTTTTAATGATCCGTGGTTTTTCGGTATTGCCGCCAGCTACGAGCGCGACCCGATCCGGAATCTGGACCACAGGATCATCCTCGGCGCTACGGCGGGCCGCGATCTCTGGAACAAACCCCGGCTCTTTCTGAATGTTCAGGCCGGTCTCGGCTACCTGTCTGAGAAAGATACGGGCAATGACGACAACGAAAGCATGGCTGTTATCTGGGCGTTGCGCTACCGGCAGGATTTCTTCGCCAGCGATCTCGAGCTCCACCACGACGATTCCATCAACGCCTATGTGACCGGGCGCGCAAATACGGTCTTCAAGACGGTCACGGGGCTGCGCTACGAGATCACGGACCTGTTGTATTTCAATACGGATTTAATCTTCGACTACGAAACGGAACCATTGGATGGCGCCGAAAACGAGGACCTCTCGTTCGTCGTTGGCTTGGGGGTCGAGTTCTAGTAGCCTGCTGTCCATATAGTAGGAATAGCGCCTTGATACGAAACAGCTGCACGTTACTTGTCGTTGGAGTCCTGTCCGCGTGGCTCGGCGGCTGCGCAACGGTCGATTTCGACTACCCGAAGACGGACACGAGGGCCTTCGAGGACACGGACAACACCTATCTAGGCCAACAGATCGCCCCATTGCGCGACGCGCATCCGGACGAAAGCGGTTTCTATCTCCTGATCGACGGCATCGAGGCCCTCGCGGCGCGCGTGCTCATGGCCAAGCGCGCCGAGCGCAGCATCGATGCGCAATATTACCTGATCACCAACGATCTGATCGGCTACGGGTTTATCGGTGTATTGCTCGAGGCCGCCGATCGTGGCGTGCGCGTGCGCCTGTTGGTCGATGATATTCAGACGACGGGTTATGACGCGGGCATGGCAGCGCTCGACTCGCATCCGAATTTCGAAGTTCGGATCTTCAATCCGTTCGCGGTCCGCAGCTCACGCGGGGCGGCCAATATCACTCAGTTCAGTCGTGTAAACCGGCGCATGCACAATAAGTCGTTCACCGCCGACAATCAGGTCACGCTGATCGGCGGGCGCAATATCGCCGCGGAGTATTTCGCGTTCCGCGACGACGTGAATTTCGGTGATGTAGATGTGGTGGCGATCGGTGAAGTGACGCGCGATGTCTCGCGCATGTTCGACAGTTACTGGAATCATTACGCCGCCGCGCCGGTGCCCGCCTTCGCGAAGATGCCCGAGGACCCGGCTGCCGCGCTGGAAGCGTTGCGTGGCCGTATCGACACGGCCGTCGGCGAGCTAAAGAACACGCCGTACCTCGAGGCGTTCGACGACAGCATGGCGAAATTCGTCGCGTCGGATGCCAGCGCCTATACCTGGGCGCCGTACGAACTCGTCTACGATTCGCCTGACAAGTCGGACAAGGACAAGGCCGAAACCGCCGCTTCGATCATCACACCCCTGGCCGAAGCCGTAAAAGCCGCGGAAAAAGAAGTGATTATCATCTCGCCGTACTTCGTGCCGAGGCAAGGCGGAATCGAATTCCTGAGCGGCCTGAGCGAACGCGGCGTCGATGTCACCGTGATCACCAACTCGTTGGCCGCGACGAATCACGCTATCGTTCATTCGGGCTATGTGCCGTCCAGGCGGCCGCTGCTCGAGAATGGCGTCAGGATTTTTGAGGTTCGCCCCGATGCGAGCATTTCTGGCGTCGAGCGCGGCGGGATGAGCGAGAACCGCGGTGGCGCCGGGGCCGCGATTGCAACCCTGCATACCAAGGCCTTTATCGTCGACCGGGAGCGGATATTTATCGGCTCGTTCAACTGGGATCCGCGTTCGGCCTTCATCAATACGGAGCTCGGCGTTATCATCGATTCGCCGGAGATCGCCGGCTTCGCGGCGGATGCCCTCTATGCGGATGCCGATCAGAACGCTTACGAGGTGGTCCTGAACGATCAGAATCAGATTCGCTGGATCGACCGGGCCGGCGATGAAGAGGTCGTTCTGTCCAAAGAGCCGCAGACCGGCTTCTGGCGCCGGTTCTCGGTGGGCTTCTATCGTATGTGGCCAATCAAGGGGCAGCTCTAGAAAAAAAGAGCCTAGATTAAATGGGGTCAGACCCCAATTCTCTCCAAAATCTGCATAAAAATTATAGATATGGGGAAGAAATGGGGTCTGACCCCATTTAATCCGGGCCCCGTTTTTCTTGTCGGAAGTACAAAATATGCACTCTAAATTTATGCTCGGCCTGGTTTTTCTGCTGAGTTTCGCGGCGGAATTCGTGATCGCCGATGAGAGCCGGATCATTCTCGTCACCGGCGCGACGGGCCGGCAGGGCGGCGCCGTCGTTGACGAGCTGCTGTCGCGGGGTTACACCGTGCGCGGCATGACGCGCAAGCCGCAGGGGAAAAAAGCACAACGTCTGGCCGGCAAAGACATCGAAATCGTGCCCGGCGATTACAACGATCCTGATTCGTTGCTTGCGGCCATGCGCGGCGCATACGGTGTCTTCTATTACAGCGGCTTTTCGCGCAATGAGGTCGGCGAGGGGATCAATGTCATCGAGGCCGCCAGGGTCGCCGGCGTCAAGCACTTCGTGTATTCATCGGGCGCGGCCGCCGCACCCGGAAAGGGCATGGAAGGCGCCGCCAAGATGCAGGTCGAACTCGAGCTTCGCGACAGCGGCGTGCCGTTCAGCGTGATACGCCCCGTCGCATTCATGGAAAATTTCAGGGGTCAACAGGCGCGCACGGCCGAGAAAGGCGTCGTCGATTCGCGTGACCCGGATCGACTGGTCTATTTCATCGCGATCCGGGACATCGGTTTTTTCGCGGCAGAGGCGTTCGATCATCCCGATGCATGGCTCGGCCGCGGCGAGGATATTGCGGGTGACCAGATGTCCCTGGCTGGCTTGACGGCGACATACAGCGACGTCATGGGCCGCGATATCGAATACGTGCAGTTGCCGCTCGACGAGTATCTAGCAACCTTTCCGCCGCCTCTGCGATCGTTGTTTCGCTGGTACGATGAGGTCGGTTACTCGGTCGACACCGCCAGCCTGCGAAAGCAATATTCGAAACTTATCACGCTCGAACAATACCTCCGCGCGACGGGCTGGGAAGATTGGGAGAATTAATACGGCCGACCGACGAACAGGTACAGGGCCGACTGCCCACCCTCGGACAGACCGCCGGCGAAGTAGACGGGGCCGATGAACGTGTCCATGCCGACGAACAGCGAACCGGCCCAGAGGGTGTCCGACAGCGAAATATCATCGGAATCCTGCCACGCGTTGCCGAGTTCGACCGAGCCGCCAACATACAGGGTCGCATCGAGGAATCCGCGGACCGGGTTGGATCGGAGCTCGCGGTAATAGATGCCGCGCAAGATGCCCGTGTGCTTGCCGGACAACGCGTCACGTGCGTAACCCGACAGGTTGAACAGGCCACCGATGGACAGCAGGTTCTGGACGCCCGCGACTTCGTCGATTTGCGTCTGAATCTCGGCGCTGCCGAGCAGGCTGTGCGCGCCCCAGGTCTTTACCGCGCTGATGTTGCCGCGAACGATATCGATGTTCTCGGTTGCGCCAAGTGACTCACGCTGTCCCGTCCACCTCAGGCCGGCCGCGGCGCCGCGTTTCGGGAAGTAGACGTTGTCGTAAGAGTCATAGTTCGCCGACGCGAAAAAGCCGCCAAAGTCGAATTCCTGGGTCGGCAGATCCGGACCGATATTGACCGACGACCTGCCCCGGCCGGTCTGCAGGCCGGCTGCGAGCTGACCGACATTCCCGATCACCCGGCCGAACGCGAATTCCGCGAGCAGTTGCTCGACCCGAAACTGGTTGACGATCTCATCGTCAACGAAGGTATTCACATTGCTTTCCAAATACCCCGCCCGGGCCGAGACGAACCAGTTCCCCGATTCCACGATCGGTTGGTAAAACTCCGTTGAGAGCTGCTGACGCTCGCCGATCCGAATCACGCTGCGCCATTCGGCATTCAGGCGGTTGATCTGAGTCCATGTGAAGCTGGCCGAGCCCGTGTATGCGCTGTTGCCCTCGAAATCATCTTCGAGCGCCAGGCCGAAGCGCCAGAATCTTGCGCTGGTCTTATCTTCGATGGTCCTGATCTTGAGCACGGACCCATCCTGTTCCTCGACGAGATTGAACTCGACTGCCTTGAACGCGCCGAGCGCATAGATCTGCCGCAGGTCCTTTTCGAGTTGAGGCTTGTCGAGTGGGGCGTTCAAGGGCTGGTTGATCTGCGCGCGGATGACGTCATCCGAGACATCCGACTGGTTGTCGAGGACCACATTCAGAATGATCGGCGCCCCGATTTCGCGTGCCGCGCGTGCCGCGACGAAGGCCGCGTAATCGCGCTCACCCAGACTCAAGGGCGCGAGGCGGCTCGCGAGCGCGGCCGTCGCGGATTGTCCGGCGTCGATGTCATCGTCGAGTTCGGAGAAATCGGTCTCGGCATCGGGGACGATGTCCGGTCGGATCAGGATGTCGGTTGCGTGCATCTGCTCGATTCCACGCCGGCTGCTGTCGTGCTGGAGAAGATGTGCGACCTGATCGACGATTGCGAAGACCGAGTTCAGTTTGTCCGGTGGATTCGTGAAGACCCCCACATCGACGACGATGACAATATCCGCGCCCCAGTCGTGCGCGATTCCGACCGGCAGATTATTCAGCAGGCCTCCCGTAACGAAGATGCGTTCGTCGATCGTGACGGGCGGCAGCGTTCCCGGTGCCGTCAGGGTCGCGAGAATTGCGGCGTGGAGCGGGCCCGAATCGAGCGCCACGAGTTCTCCGGTCACGAGGTCCATCGCCATGGCCCGGAAAGCCACGGGCAATTGATCAAAGTTTTCGAGGCCCTTGGCGTTCGCCGTCTCGGTTTGCAACAGCCAGCCGAGTTTGGCGTTCGGCACGAGCGCCGTCGGTAACTGTGCCTGGCCGTCCTTGATGCCGACCTTGTATTTGATCAGGAAGTCATCATCGTCCTGTTTGCGCCGGAAGGACATGTCCTCGCGGCGGGTGTCGGGGTTAAATATTTCGGGCCAGTCGGTGTTCGACAGCAATGCGCTGATTTCTTCGACGGACATGCCGGACGCATACAGGCCACCGATCATGCCACCGGCCCCGTTGCCGACGATCAGGTCGATCGGTATGCGTTGTCGCTCGAGTTCTTGCAGTACCCCCAGATGCGCAACTGCATGTGCGCCACCGCCGCCGAGCACGAGCGCGATCTTCGGCCTGCCCGGTGTTGCGCCCGGCAGCGATGGTTCGGCGGAAAAAGAACAGCAGCTGAACAGCATCAGTACAGCGGCTTGAAGGAAGAAGACGAAAGTGCGTGTCGACATGGTTTCTCACCGACGTAAGGGTATGAATGGATGCCGGCATGATACCGCTATTGGGGTCGGACTCCGTTGAATTGGGAGCTGCTCCTAATAGCGGTATCATGCCTGTTCCAATTCGCCGGATAAGAGCCGGGCCAACGGTCCGGAGGTCGGAGATCTAAATTAGAACCGCCAGGACGTTGACATGAAGATAGTTTCGGTTGTCATTGTTGCCGCAATGTTTGCGGTTTCGATTGCGGTTTACTCGCAGGATGCGCAAGTCGAAACGGTTGCCGAACGCGTCGTGCGTATCGAAAAGGTTATCGAGTCGGATAAGGCCCGGCTCGCGGAGTTGAAAACAGACCTCGCGGAACGTGAAGAAACGTTTGAAAGAACGGGACGGGATTTAACGAAGCGCGAGGCCAGACTCGAAGCCCTGGAGGCACAACTCGAGAGCACCGTCGATCCGGACGAAAGAGCAGCGTTGCAGGCGGAGATTGACGCGGACCGGGAGAAATACGAGCTGGTCAAGAGCATGGTCGACCTCGCGTTTCAAACGGAGATAACAGTGAGGGACCAGACGCAGGCCCTCGAAACGAAGATCGGCATAGATCAGCAGGCCCTCGACGCCTTGCTGGGCACGGCGAAGGTTCCCGCGGCCCAGCTTCCGGTCGCGGCGCCCGCAATGCCGCAGCCCGGGGTGGCAGCGCCGGCTCAACCCGCATCCGGCGGATTGCCCGGCTTTATTCCGGGCATTCCGGGTGCACCCGCAACACCGGGCACGGCACCCGACTTGGTAAAGGAGATACTCCCGGAGACGGCTGAGCAAATCGAGGCCCGCAAGCAGGCGGAGAAATCCGAGCTCGCGGCCGAGCGGGCGGACCAGGCGGTGCTGACTTTTCTTGAACGCAAGGCAGCCCTGCAGGAACAGATCGACCTCGAGAAATTGCTGCTCGAGACTGCCGAGCAGTCGAAAGTCAATGTCGATCAGGCGGTTCAGATACGGCAGCAGGAACTGGCCGACGCGATCGCCGGCGAAGACCGGGCATTGACAGAACGTGCGCAGAAGAATCTTGTCACGGTCGGTCAGGCACTGCGGACGGTCAGTGAAGAGATCGACCAGCGCGAGGACACCGTGGAGGGGTTCTATCTGAGGATGCAGGCCCTGCACGAAGAGCAGCTGGCCGTTACGGAGGAAGCGGAACGAATGCGCGAGGAGGCCGAGGCCGCGCGCGACGAAAGTATCTGGCTGGACAGCCCGCTGAACCCGAAAAATATCATCCGATGGGCACTCGACAGGGGCCCCGACATGCTCGCTGTCATCCTCGTTGTCGGTGTCCTGCTCGTGATCATCAAGCGCTTCGTGCACGGGATCGCGAGGGCGATGGTCGGCAAGGGTCGCCGGGAAAGGCGCAACGCGGCCACGCGAGCCGACACGTTGGCCCTGAGTTTCGGCAGTGCGGCGACGGTGGTCATCGTCGTCATCGGTGCCCTGCTCGTGTTCGAAGCGGCCGGAGTCAACGTCGCGACGATACTCGGCGGTGCGGCCATTCTCGGTGTGGCGATCGCGTTCGGCGCGCAGAACCTCATGCGGGATTATTTCAACGGATTCGTCATCCTGATCGAGGATCAATACGAACTCAATGATCTGGTCACGATCGGCGATACGACCGGGCGGGTGGAGCGCGTCAGTCTGCGGACGACGGCACTGCGTGATCTGCAGGGTAAGCTGCATTTCATCCCCAATGGCGAAATCAAATCCGTCACGAACCGATCATACGAGTGGGCACAGATCGTCTTCGATATTCGTGTCTCTTATAAGGAAAATGTCGACCGGGTCATGGACGAATTACTCTCGGTTACCCGCGAGGTCTGTGCCGAACCGGAATACAAAGACGCCATTATTGAAGAACCGAAGATGCTTGGCGTGGACGCCTTCGCCGAGTTCGGCGTGATCATTAAATTCGTTCTGAAGACCGTGCCAAGCGAATTGTTCCGAATCAAGCGTGAGATCCTGCGGCGGATCAAGAACCGGTTCGATGAACTCGGTATCGAGATTCCCGTGCCGCCCGCTGCCGCGGTGTCGCGGCGATAGATTCAAAGCGGTCACCGGGATCCCGTCGACATTTTCGGAGCTGGCATTTCTGACCAGCGTGTCGCTCGTCACCTCATCGATTTAATCAGGCGGCGGGCGTTGCCGGTTCGTCGTGTCAGCCCCTGTGCGTCGAAATGCTCGAGCACGGCGATTGCGAGGTTGCGGCCGAGGCCCGACGCATCGCGGTAAGCCGCAGTTGTCACGAGCCCGTCCGCGCTGTCTTCCGACAGTTCGGTCAGCAGTTTAACGAGTGCCTCGATGTGCCCGGGAAGGAAATAGCGATTGGGCTCGACGGGCACCACGAGTCCTGCGGTATCCGCCCGTCTGAGTGCTGCCGCAACGGATGCTGTCTCCACCTCGAGTTGTTCCGCGAGTTCGGGCACTGTCGGTGGGCGATCACCGGCTGTTGCGATCGCCTGGCGCACCTGTTTCCAGAGTTCCGAATCTGCGTCCTTCAATGGGCGCTGGAACCCGGGCGCATGATAGAACGGCCCCGACTGATCGATCCGACCATTGCGGATCAATTCGCGCGTAGCGGCTTCGAGGATATCCGAGCCGATTCTCCGGCCGAGCACGGCATGGAGTTCCTGCAACCGAATGCCGGGCGAGTCCGGTGTTTTATCGTGCCAGCGCCGCACTTGCCGTTCGATTTCAGCGTGCAGCGACCGCCATTGATCCGGATGCATTCCGTGTCGTTCGGAGGCGACTTCGATAAACACCAGACCGGCCTCCGCATACAATGCGTCCGCCTCGTTTGAGGTCAGGTTCCGGTTCCTGCGAAAGGACTCGAGCGCGATGCTGACGGGTTGATCGGCGAGCATCACCTGCAGACAACCAGCCGGATCGTCCGCCTTCATTTTGTGCAGTCGATCGAGTCGCTCGGCCAACGCCGGCCCCCGCTTCGGCGCGAAGACATCCAGGACCCTGGCGCCTGCGATCGTTTCGTCTGCGGCTTGGTTCCGCAAAATGCACGTATCGCCATGTACGGCAACAATGGGTTCGTCGAGTACGAGTTGCGCGAGGGTGCTTTCGCCCGGCTGGAGAATCCTGCCTTCCAGCAATACCACGCGTCCCGTGACATGCGAGGCGCCGTGAAAGACGTGTACGGGTAACCAATGGCTGATCGTGGTTTGCGTGTCCGCGGGCAGCTCAAGTTGGACATCGATCCGTGTCGTGCCCTGACCGGTATCGCTGGTCGTGAGCCAGTCGCCGCGCCTGAGCTGAGCGAGCTCGACGCCGCCGAGGTTGATCGCGCAGCGATGCCCGGCAGCCGCCACGAGCGCCGGTTGATCCTCGCTATAGATGCCGCGAATCCTCGCGCGGGTGCCGGCTGGCGCTATAACCAACTCCTCGTGGTTTTCGACCCGTCCGGCATGCACCGTGCCGGTCGCGACGACGCCAATGCCCTTCAGCGTGAATGCGCGATCGACCGCGAGTCGAAAATTTCCGTTGGGGAATCGTTCTGGCAAATACATCGTCAGTTGGGCGAGTTCATTGCGAAGTTCATCTATGCCTTCGCCGGTCGTGATCGACGTTTGGATCACGCGCGCGTGTTCCATGCAGGTGCCGCGCGTAAACCGAGCGAGTTCCTCGTGGAGTAAAGCGATTCGATCCGCGTCCGCGCGATCCGTTTTCGTAATTACCAGCAGGCCGTTGCGAACCTTAAGCAGATCCATGATGCGCAGGTGTTCGACCGTCTGCGGCTTGATGCCCTTATCGGCTGCGACAACCAGCAGTGCCGCATCGATGCCGGCGATGCCGGCGAGCATGTTATGAATAAAGTGGGCGTGACCTGGTACATCTATGAAGCCGATCCGCGCCGTATCACCATCGGCGCGTGTGACGTCGAAATAGGCGAAGCCCGGCATGATCGTGAGCCCGCGACGCCTTTCTTCTTCCAGCGTGTCGGTGTGTTTGCCGGTGAGCGCCTCGACGAGTGCGGTTTTGCCATGATCGACATGCCCGGCGGTCGCAATAATCATTACCTGGGAATCTTTTTTAGGTGATCATGTTTTTCTGAGAACGAGCTGCTCGAGTTGTGCGGCGAACTGCGCCTCGTCCTCGAGGCAGCGAAGATCGAGCCACAGACAGTCTTCGCGTATGCGCCCGATCACGGGGCGGGGCAGGTTACGCATTGCCTGTGCGAGTAGATGGAGTCGTGCCCGAAGATTGCTAGACCCCATGGGCGAGATGCGCAAGCCAGCGCTCTTGATTTCACGCTGCGGCAGGGCCCCACTGCCGACCTGGCTGCACAGGTCGGTCGGCGTGACGGAGAAATCCGGCAGGCGCTTCGCGAGTGCCGGACCGAGCCGTTGCGCAAGTGCTTCGATGTCGTCGAGCGGGCGGGTCAGTTGGCGCATGACCGGCAACTCGGCGACGAGCCGATCCGGTTCGGTGTAGAGTTTCAGGACCTCGGCCAGTGCCGCCAGCGTCAGCTTGTCGACACGCAACGCGCGCTTCATGGGATTCGCGTTAAGTTTTTCTATGAGCGTCTGCGCGCCGACGATGATTCCGGCTTGCGGACCACCGAGCAGCTTGTCGCCGCTGAAACAGACGAGGTCGGCGCCGTTTCCGAGCGTCGCCATGGGCGTCGGCTCGGCGGGCAGGCCATAGGCGGCCAGGTCGATGAGGGCGCCGCTGCCGAGGTCGACGACGAAAGGCAGGCGGTTTGATTTCGCCAGTGATGCGAGTTCCGGTTCCGTGACTTCGGCCGTGAAGCCGTCGATGATGTAATTGCTCGGATGGACCTTGAGCAACAGGCCCGTTTTCTGATTGATGGCCCGCGTATAGTCGGTCCGGTGTGTCCGGTTGGTGGTACCGATCTCCCGGAGTTCGCAGCCGGCCTGCTTCATGATGTCCGGCATACGAAATGAGCCGCCGATTTCGATGAGTTCGCCGCGCGATACGGGCACTTCGCGGTGCAATGCGAGCGTATTCAGGATCAGCATGACGGCCGCCGCATTGTTATTGACGACGGTAGCGGCCTCGGCGCCGGTCAGATCGCACAGCAGCTGTGCGACGTGTGTTTCGCGCCGACCACGCCGCCCGGAATAGACAGAATATTCGAGGTCGACCGGTTGCCTTGCGGTCTGGATGAGCGCGTCGATCGCGACTTCGGGCAGCAGCGCCCTGCCGAGGTTGGTATGTATGATCGTGCCGGTCAGGTTGAATACGGGGCGCGGACCTCGTCCGCCGCGCCGTATGAGCCGCGCGCCGATTTCACGCACGAGGCCGGAGGTGTCGAGATCGGACGCGGTGCCGGCGCGAACCGACAGGCGCAGGTCGGCCTGCACGATGCGGACTGTTTTCTTGACAGCCAGGCGGCCCCAGTCCCGGACGAGCGGCCGCACTTCGGGCGAGTTCAGAAGCGCGTCGACGCCGGGGATATCCTTGAAAGAAGCCGGTGGCATGGATCACCATATGCTTGTTTTTGTGCGCTTGATTTTAGCGCACTGCGGCGCCTGCGTCGCGTCGCGTCGCAGGCTATGCTATGTTCCGTCACGCATCGAACCGGAACGGACATCCAAAGTATAAGAATAACCGGGGAAAAAAATGAACATCACTGTGCAACGCTTTATTTACACAGGTTTTGTTTTGGTTGGCGTACTTGCCGCATGTGAGCGGCCGATGCCGCCCAATGTCGAAGCCCTGGGCGACGGTGCGTTTCTGTATCGCAGTGCCGATCAGCGCAGCTTGTTTCTCGTTACCGACGACGGCGTGATCGTCACGGACCCGATCAGTGCGAGCGTCGCCACGGAGTATCGGGCGGCAATCGCCGCGATCACCGATCAGCCGGTCCGGTTTGTCGTCTATTCACATTACCATTGGGATCGCGTCGCCGGAGCCGAGGTGTTCACGGCGGAGGGGGCGAAAGTCATCGCTCAGGAAGAATGCGCGCGCCGGTTTCGCGACAATCCCAACGACGCAGTCGTGACGCCGGACATCACTTTTTCCGATCGTTATGAAGTCACCCTCGGCGGCAAGTCGCTCGACCTTTATTATTTCGGGCCGAGTCACGGTGATTGTCTGACCGTGTTCCTGGCCCGTCCGGCCAATGTCCTGCAGATCGTGGATCTGATCCAGCCGCCACGCGCGTCGTTCCCGCACGATCCGAATGTGCCGTACGTCCGGCCGCACAACCTGCGCGAGTTTTTCGTGGCGCTGGAGCAACTCGTCGCGGACGAGGGCATTGAGACGGTCGTCGCGAGTCGCGTGGCCAAAGCGGCGGACGGGTTCACGCCGGCAGTCGGGTCCGTGTCGGTCATTGGTGATCAGGCCAGGTTCTGGCACGCTATTTATGATGCCGTCGACACGGCGGAAGCGGAGGGCAACGTCGGCATCGACAGTTTCGTACGTCTCAAGACGATCGATCTGAGTGTTTTTGAGCCGTATGACGGGTACCGACCCGAAGACCTGCCCGTCATCATGCGGCGGTTCGTCGGGTTTTACGATATGGGCCGCTAAAGGCCCGCGCGGCGGTCGTTCCGGGCGGGATCATGCCATGAGCCCGCGTCCGGTTAGGATCGTGCCCGTAGTCTCCACAGACGCCCCCCCACAGATAACAAAGCAGAAACTACGATATCTACGACAACCATTGGCCCGCGTGAACGCACAAGTCGCGCGGGCTTTTTTACGATCAGGGTTTATTCGATCCAGTTAATTTCGGCGGCCGTCGTGGTGCCCGCGATGACCTGTTTCAGGCTTCTCGGCATGACGGCTTCCGAGGCGGATACAGGGATGCGCCCGCCCATGATCTCGGCGAGTTCTTGCGGGTATAGCGGGTTGCGGTTGGGGTTCGCAAAGCCGTCAGGATGAATCGGCAGATTATCTCCCGGCGCGTATTTGTCCGTTGCACCGAGCGTATGCAGCATTTCGTGCGCGATGACGACATTGTTCCGGTCCTGCATGCGGCGGGCGGCGAAAGCGTGGACTACGCCGAGCAGCCCTTTTTGCAAACCGAGCGAATGCGGAACCGATTGGGTGCGTTCCGGGTCGTGGTAGACGACGAACATACGAATATTCGGTCTCGCGCCGGGCTGGTCGCTCGTCGCGCTGCGCGCCCACCACCTCATGTTCAGGCTCCAGAGTGCGATACGAAACGGATTGCCTGATTCGGGCGGCGCTGGCGGTTGCTCCGCTATCGGTATGCCGACGTCGATACGCACGGGACGTTCTATGTCGACGTCGTATCGCGAGGTTTCGAACTCCATGAAGCGTTCTATCGTGGCGAAGGTGCGCGGGGTCAATGTCTCGATGTACTTTCCAGTGTTCGGGCTACCGTCCGCATCGATCGGGTAGACGGTCATCCACAGCGGATCTTCCCAGCTCGTCGTCAGGGCGCGGCTCATGTAGCTCCCGATCGCCACCATGATGAGAATCATGAATAGCGTGAGCTGACGAAAGGTTCGTATGAAATTCCCGCCGGCCATGGCCTCGCGCAATGGACGCCTCACGTAATGGAAGAACAAGTACTAGACTAGGCGAATTCGATTCCGCCTGCTGTGAACCATGTCCGCAGACGTCGACTTGTCAGCCGCCCGTATTTCAGAGCTTGCCGCCGGCATGGATTACGGCATCCTGTCGAGCGAATATCTCGTGCGGTTGCGAATAATAAATGAGGTCAGACCCCATTTTTCTCATTTTTTTTATCGTCGGCCGCGGCCGCCGGCGCGCTTCTTGTCTTCGAATCGGACTCTGAGCGGGTTGCCGCCCCAGGTCTTGCCGTCGAGGCCTGAAATGGCTGCGCGGGCCTCGTGGCCTTCCATCTCGATGAAGCCAAAGCCGCGGCACCTGCCAGTGAAAACGTCGGTCGCCAGTCGAATCGAGCGTACCGTTCCATACTCGGAAAACAGATCTGTAACGCCGTCTTCGGATGCATCCGCGGGCAGGTTACCGACAAACAATTTTTTCAACTACCAATCCTCGAGACTGACTCAGCTGGACACCTTGACGTTCGCTGCCTGCAACCCTTTAGGCCCTTTCTCGACGTCAAATTCAACGGTCTGGCCTTCAAGCAGCGTTTTGAAGCCTTCACCTTCAATCGCGGTGGAGTGCACGAACACATCGTCACCTCCGTCAGTTGGAGAGATGAAGCCATACCCCTTGGATTCGTTGAACCACTTAACTGTGCCTGTGGGCATTTTCTTATTACCTCGTTATATGTGTTTGATCGAACCGTCGACCCCGGTACCCGAAGATACGGAGCGCGGGAAATTATGCAAGCCGTCGCCCGTGGGAACGCTAACGTGGAATCTACACAGTGTCAAATAAGTATTTGATTCCTACGCGAAAGTGCGCTAGTGAACTCGCCAGGGCAGGACCGCGCCGTCCTCGAAGTCGAGAAACTTGCCATTGTCTTCCGGCGTCAGTCCATCGATAACGATGAGCATCTTGGCAATGCTTTCGTCGGGCTCGATGACGCCGGGGCGTTTCATGCTCTTCGTGTCTACGGTGTTGACCTGGCCTGGGGAAAGCAGCGTCAGGATGATGCCCTTCCTGGGTGTTTCGAAACCGAGCGTGTACATGTTCATATGCAGCGCGGCCTTGCTCGCTCGATAGCTGTACATCATCGGCATTTTGGGGCTGAGTTCGAATGAACCGGCCTTGCTTGTAATGACGATGATTTTTTTCTGGTCCGATACGGCGACATGGTCCATGAAAGCCTGCGCGAGCTTCAGCGGCGCGATCGCGTTGACCTCCATGCTGTTTTCCTGCATCTCGAAATCGACACCCTTCAGCCGCTTGAACGCGGACATGTATTTCGGCGTGATGGCGGCATTGTTGAGCAGGATATCGATCGGCTGATCCTTGTACTGCTCGGCGAGTGCGTCGATGCGGGCGTGATCGGTGACATCCAGTTGTTCAATCACGATGTTGGCGTCAGCAGCCGCCAGTGTCTTGAGGTCGTCGGCTTTGTCGGGCGATCGGGCCGTCGCGATGATGTTCCAGTCGCGTCCGGAAAACTGCCGGACGAATTCCAGGCCGATACCTCGATTCGCTCCCGTGATGAAAACCGTCGGCTTGCCGGCCTCGAGGCCGGCCGATGCCACCCCTGACAACAGGCTCAATCCAAACAGTGCCAGCCCCTTACAGAACACCCGCATCACTACACTCCCAAATTTTTTGAAAATTCGATTCTACTTTGGGCGCCGTTTTTGCCACAAAGGTCGCCCGATAATGTGGGGTGTTCGATATCTGACCGACAGGTGGTCGAAGTCACACGGGCGAATGAGTCACGCTATGCTTGGATTAAGTCCGGATCGTATCCGGATTAATCCAAGCATCAGGAAATCATTAGGGGAGCCGCGCGATGAAAACAAAATTACCGGCCGTGAACGCAGGCAGGATGATCGAACTGACGGCCGGCGACGGGCACACGCTCGACGCCTATATGGCCAGCCCCGACGGACAGCCGAAGGGCGGCCTCGTGATGATTCAGGAAATTTTCGGGCTGACGGAGCAGATGAAGCGCTGCGCCGATACCTATGCCGAGGCTGGATACTTGACGGTCCTGCCGGCCCTGTTCGACCGGACCGATAACAACGTCGTGCTCGGCTACACCGAGTTTCAGAAGGGCGGGCAACTCTCGATGTCTCTCGACGAACAATGTCTGCTCGCCGACGTTGAAGCGGCCCGGCTGTCCGTGGCCGGCGCCGGGAAAACAGCGATTATCGGTTACTGCTTTGGCGGAACCGTTGCTTATCGCGGTGCGTGCATGCTTGATTTTGCGTGCGCCGTTTGTTACTACGGCGGCAGCATCGGCCAGCTCGTCGATCGTATGCAGCCGAAGATCCCGGTCATGTATCACTTCGGCGCCGAGGATACATTCATTTCCAACGAGGTGATCGGGCATATCCGGGACGTGGACCGGACAGGAATATTCCATATTTACGAAGGCACGGGCCACGGCTTCAACTGCGACGACAGAGACGGCTATCATGCTGAAGCCGCGAAACTTTCAACACAGCGCACGCGGACTTTTTTCGCGGAGCATCTGGA
>Ga0114949_10000582_pt1 | contig 20089 bp, 18 predicted proteins | sample N074metaG_FD_83505 | JGI IMG/M metagenome (GOLD analysis project Ga0114949, IMG submission 83505) | Deep subsurface microbial communities from Kermadec Trench to uncover new lineages of life (NeLLi) - N074 metaG | ecosystem: Environmental > Aquatic > Marine > Ocean trench > Sediment | place...
ATCGTTCGAGTCGCTCCCATCTATCCGGCGCGCGCGCTATCCAGAGGTATCGAGGGATATGTTGACATGTCATTCACTGTGACGGCGGCGGGAACCGTCAAAGACCCGATCGTACTGTATTCAAGCAGCGGACTATTTGAGCGCGCCGCGACAAGAGCCGTTCTCAAGTTCAAATACAAGCCCAGGGTAACCGATGGCATTCCTGTTGAAGTATCGGGCGTCAAAACGCGAATCACTTTCAAGATCGAAGACTAGCGTGACTTCTTGTAAGTCATCCGACCAGAATCAGAGCGCGGGATCCAAGGTAAGGACATCACCGACATGACCAAAGATATTAAACTATTGACGCGAGTCTTGGCAGCACTTGTCTGCGGATTGCTTGCCGTTGGCACGGTGCATGCGCAAAAGAACGATGACAATCCGAATGCTAATATAAAAACCAAGAAAGCGGAGGCTGTATCAAAAAAGGTCTACGACAAGATTCAGGCAGCGCAAGAGAAAATTGATGAAGAAGATTACGCAGGCGCGTTGAAGATTCTGGATGCGATGCGTAGAAGTGACAAACTGAGTAATTACGAGCGCACCAACATCCTGAATTACATCGGTTACGTTTATTACAGCACGGACGACATGAAAGGAGCTATGAACACCTACAAGGAATTGTTGACGATCCCGGACCTTGAGCCGCAGCTTCGCAAACAGACTGTGTACACAATGGCGCAATTGATGACCATGGAAGAGAACTACAAGGAGGCCATCAAACTTATCGAATTGTGGTTTACGCTGGAGACCAATCCGGGACCGCAACCATTCATTCTGTATGCACAGAATTTGTACCAGGACAATCGATATGCCGACATGGTTAAACCGATTGAGTCGGCAATTTCAGTCGCGACAAGCCGCAATACCGAAGTAAAGGAAGATTGGTACGTACTCCTGAACTTTGCCTATTTCCAGCAGGAAAATTATCACAAGGTTCGCGACATTCAAAAGATCCTCTTGCTTAACTGGCCGAAGAAGCGTTACTGGTTCTCCCTTGCAGGCGCATTTACAGAGCTCGGCGAAGAAAAGAACCTGCTGGCATCCTACGATGCGGCCCATACGCAGGGAATGCTGGAATCCGAAGCAGAATTGATCACGATGGCGCAGCTGTATATGCAAAACGAGGTGCCTTACAAGGCCGCCACGTTAATCGACAAGGAAATGGCGTCTGGACGGATAGCGAAAAGCGGCAAGAACTACCGATTGCTGTCGCAGGCATGGAGTTTGTCCCAGGAGGACGCTAAATCCGTTCCGGCGTTGAAAGAAGCAGCACGACTGTCAGATGAAGGCGAACTTAACTTGCGGCTTGGTAATGCCTACCTAAACCTCGGGCAATACGGAGAGTGTGTTTCGGCTGTGCAGGCAGGTATCCGCAAGGGTGGCATCAAGAGTCCGGACAATGCTCAAATCTCTTTGGGAATGTGCCAATACAATCTGAAGAAATACAGCGAAGCAAAGAAGGCGTTCACGCAGGCTGGAAAAACCCGCCGTTCCAAGCGTATCAGTGTTCAATGGATCGCGGTTATTAATGCAGACCTGGAAAGAAACCGCCAAATTCGCCTGGCCGAAAGAGCGGCCCGCAAACGCCAGGAAGAACTGGCGCAGCGCCGTCGGCAAAGCGCACGCTTCTGACCGTTTAGAATTTGAAAAATCGCACCAGCTGTGATGGCAGCTGGTGCTTTACTTTGTGCTGTGCACCCACGATCAATAACTATTCGCGACAGCAATTGACTCACGACCCTCGCATTCCATAAAATAGCGCGCCTTTTCATCACAGGATCAAACAATGCCCAAAGTTGTATACATCACCAGCGACGGCGAACGCCATGAAGTTGAAGTCGAAAACGGATATTCAGTGATGGAGGGCGCGATCAACAACAATATTGATGGCATCGTCGCTGAATGTGGAGGTGCTTGCGCATGCGCGACCTGTCATTCGTATATAGACGAAGCATGGCTTGGCAAGCTGGCCGAAATGGACGATATGGAAGACAGCATGCTCGACGCGGCCTACGAGCGAAAAGACAACTCCCGCTTGACCTGTCAGATCGAAATGAGCGATGAACTTGACGGCCTCATCGTTCACGTGGCGGACAACGAGGCTTGAGCTTAGCGCAGACCCGTCACGAGTCTGCCTATTACCATCCTTTGAATTTCGCTGGTGCCTTCATATATTTCCGTAATCTTGGCATCGCGAAAATAACGCTCAAGTGGCAGCTCTTTGCTGTATCCTATGCCGCCGTGGATCTGCAGCGCCTGATGGGTAACAAACATCGCTGTCTCTGACGCAAACAGTTTTGCAATGCTGCCGTTCAGTGTGTTCTTGGCGCCGGTTTTGCGGCATTCCATCTTGGACCAGGCAGCCTGATAAACCAGCAGGCGAGATGCTTCGATCCTGCACTTCATGTCGGCCAGTTTCGCTTGAATCGCCTGGAATGAGCCGATTGGGGAGCCAAACGCTTTGCGCTCACGTGAGTACTCCACAGCAGCATCAAACGCGGCTTGCGCGATACCCAGGGCCTGAGCAGCGATGCCGATGCGACCGGTATCAAGCACGGTCATTGCGATTCGAAAACCCTTTCCCTCGTCACCAATGCGGTGTTCAACAGGGCATTCATAATCCGTCAGTTCGATTTCACAAGTGGCAGAAGCACGTATACCCAGTTTTGGCTCGGACTTGCCACGACTGAATCCGGGTTTCCCGGTATCGATGACAAATGCGCTGATTCCGGGAGACTCTGCGCCCTTCAAGACGGTTTGGGCGAAAAAAATGATGTATCGTGCGACCGGCGCCGACGTAATCCACGATTTTTTCCCATTCAACACATAGTGGCTTCCGTCTGCCGAGAGCTCTGCGCGCGATCGCATGGCGGCCGCATCGGATCCCGATTGCGGCTCGGTCAAAGCATACGCACCGTTGACTTCTCCGGATGCAACCGGTGTAAGAAATTCTTTTTTCTGCTCGTCCGTACCGAATTCCAGAAACGGAACACCGTAGAGGGAGTTATTGACAGAAACGATGGTGCCATGAGCCGCATCTGCTGCCGAAATTTCTTCAATGACCAAGGCATAACTGATCGTATCGAAACCGGATCCACCGTATTCCTCGGGTACCTCAACGCCCATGAAGCCGAGTTCACCGGCCTTGCGAATGGTCTCCACCGGGAATACCGAGCGCTCGTCAAACTCTGCGGCGATCGGGACGATTTCATTCTGAGCAAATTCACGCGCTGCCGCCTGAATCATTTCCTGCTCTTCGTTTAACCTGAAATCCATATCTTCTCCTTTGAATCTATTATATCCCGACAGTGCTATGCTGGCGCCAATTTCCAAGGGAGCAAAACCATGGCGATTCAAGCAGGCGAAAAAATGCCGTCCGGTGTTTTTGGCGTAATGACAGAAGCCGGACCCGGTGCGATTTCAACAGACGAATTGTTCGCCGGCAAAAAAGTAGTGCTCGTTTCTGTTCCCGGAGCATTTACACCGACTTGTTCTGCCAAGCATCTTCCCGGTTTTGTTGAGCAGCTCGCTCAAATTAAGGGCAAGGGCGTGGATACTGTTGCTTTCATGGCCGTAAATGATGTCTTCGTGATGAATGCCTGGGGCAAAGATCAAGACGTCGGTGACAGCATTGTGATGCTTGCGGACGGCAACGGCGAATACGCGAAAGCGCTGGGACTGGAAATGGACGGCACTGCGTTTGGCATGGGCCTGCGCGGCCAACGCTTCGCGCTGATTGTCGATGACGGCACGGCGACACACGTTGCCGTCGAGGCGGCCGGTCAGTTTGAAGTTAGCAAAGCAGAAGCGATACTCGCGAGCCTCTAACCGACAAGCTCCTGCAACTCGGGAATAATCTTAAACAGATCGCCAACCAGTCCAATATCGGCAATTTCAAATATTGGCGCTTCTGCGTCTTTGTTGATGGCGACGATCGTGCCAGCGTCTTTGATTCCGGTAAGGTGCTGGATAGCGCCTGAAATGCCAATTGCGATATAGAGATCCGGCGCGATAATTTTTCCGGTTTGACCCACCTGCATTTCGTTCGGCACGTAACCGGCATCGACGGCGGCGCGGGAGGCGCCGACGCCTGCCCCCATTTTGTCAGCAAGCTTGTAAATCAGGTCGAAATTTTCGGAACTTCCGAGCGCTCGGCCACCGGATACTACCTTCGATGCAGATTGCAGGTCAGGACGCTCGGAATCACCTGCCTTCAATTCCACGAAACGAGTGTGCTCGGGAATTTCGGCATCCACGGCAATAGCCTCAATCGCGGCAGAATTACCGCCGGCTACCGCTTTATAGGAAGCAATTCGCACGGTCGCAACCACCGGTTTGTCGGCAGGCGCCTCGACCGTCAAGATAGCATTGCCGGCATAAATCGGTCGCTTGAAAGTGTGGGCGCTGACAACCTCCATTACGTCACTGACCTGGTTTACGTCGAGAAGAGCCGCTATCCGCGGCATCAGGTCTTTGCCAAAGGTACTCGACGAACCAAAGATGTGGCTGTAAGCACTGGCCAGGGCAGCCGCTTGCGGCGCTATGACAGCGGCGAGGGCGTGCTCGTTGGAGGCGTGATCAATTTGCAAAACACGGTTCACGGACTGAAGATCTGCAGCCTGCGCGGCAACCGCGGCACCGTCGGCCGCGAAAATGGCCACATCGATTTCTGCGCCGGGAATACTTGCGGCGCAAGCCACCGCTTTGGCGGTTGCTGCGTTTAGCGTCGATCCATCATGATCGGCAATCAAGAGTACTTTCGGCATTAGAGCAGTCCTTTATCTTTCAGTGCAGCAACGAGTCCAGCGGCGTCATCAACCATGATGCCTTTCTGCCTTTCCTCGGGCGGTTCATACGCGACCTCAGTGAGTTGTGCAGAAATCTCGATGCCGAGATCTGCCATTGGTATCTGGTCCAGGGGTTTCTTCTTGGCTTTCATGATATCCGGCAGTTTTACGTAGCGCGGCTCGTTTAGTCGAAGATCGGTCGTGATAACAGCCGGTAAATCAATTTCGATAGACTCGAGTCCAACATCGACTTCGCGAGTGACCGTTGCTTTGTCGCCATTGAGTACAACTTCAGAAGCAAATGTTGCTTGTGGGCGACCCCATAGCGCGGCGAGCATCTGGCCAGTCTGGTTGTTGTCATTGTCGATTGCCTGCTTACCCAGGATCACCATGCCAGGTTGTTCACGCTCTACCAAAGCGTGAAATATTTTGGCGCCGGTTAACGGATCAACAGGCTCAGCGGTTTCAACCAGTATTGCCCGGTCGGCGCCCATTGCAAGAGCTGTTCGAAGTTGCTGCTGTGCCTCCACGCTACCGACCGAAACAACGACTACTTCACTGGCGTCGCCCTGTTCTTTTATACGTAGCGCTTCCTCGAGGGCGATTTCGTCAAACGGGTTGATGCTCATTTTGACGCCGTCAGTCTCGACGCCGCTGCCGTCCGATTTAACCCTTACGCGCACGTTGTAGTCGACAACTCGCTTGATGCCGACAAGAATTTTATCCACGAATCTGGTCTCCTGCGTTGAACCGTCAATGCCCACGTGTGCGGGCAGGCCGCGTATTGTCTCCAAGCTCATCATCGTACACAAGCCCCGGGTGGACCGATTTCGGGACTCAAATGGAAGCCCTGAGGGCATCAATCCGGGCCGGTTCCGTTGCGGATACCGGATGAACTTAATACAATTTAATGGCGTCCAATGCCTTGGGAGCCAATTTTGTGCTTGGGGCGAGTGGCGCGAGTGGAGTGGTAAGGAATGATCATGAAAAACGTTATAATACAATTAGCTATAGTACTTTCTTTATGTAGTCTATCATCTCTCGGCAAGGCCGATGACGACGCCAGCGAGACCGAAAACGATATCGATTACAACGGTTCTGATTGCATCTGGATACGGAGTATCCGAGACTATACTCCTCTGGACAGGCGTACACTCCTGATCTGGGGAGGGTCAAGACCCTATTACGTAAGACTGGCGACACCCACCAGCGAAATGGAATTCGGCATGAGCGTAGCGGTACACTCCCGTGACGATCGTTTATGCCCGTACGGTGGCGATGGCTTGATTTTCAGCCATTTTAACGGTCGCCCGATTAGTGTCCGTTCCATCAGCAGGATTTCGAAGGAACAGGCCGAAGACATATTGGTTCGATACGGCAAGAGCAAGTCCGCCGAACCGCAGACTCCGGCCCCGAAAGAACTCGAAGGGGCTGAAGTTGAAGAGCTAGGGTGAGTCGCATCAGCGTTTCATCCGCGCAATCCGCAATCTCCGTGCGGACCCGCCCGGCCAATTTAACGATTGGCCGGGTTTTTAATTAGGGAAGACAGATTACGTGGCAAATGGACCACTGCATGGCATCAAGGTACTCGATCTAAGCCGCGTTCTTGCCGGCCCCTGGGCAAGTCAGCTACTCGCTGGTTATGGCGCCGATGTTATCAAGGTTGAGCGCCCCGGTAGCGGCGATGAGACACGACAATGGGGGCCGCCGTGGGTGCGCGACGAAAATGGCGATGCAACGAATGAATCTGCCTACAATCAATCGACAAACCGCAACAAGCGATCAATTACCGTCAATCTCAGCCACCCACGTGGCCAGCAGATCATTCGCGATATTTGTGCCAAGTCCGACGTACTCATCGAAAATTTTAAAGTGGGGGACCTCCAGCGATACGGTCTTGATGCGCGTACGCTGTGCGACCTGAACCCGTCACTTATTTATTGCTCGATTTCCGCCTATGGTCAGGACAGCAGTCGCAGCAAGCAGCCTGGCTACGACGCCATGATCCAGGCGTCCGCCGGCCTGATGAGTATTACCGGCCCAAAGGACGCTGAGGGCGGCGGACCACAGAAGGTCGGTGTAGCAGTAAGCGATATCATGGCCGGCATGTATGCAGTAACCGCCATTCTGGCAGCACTGCATGAACGAACAACTTGTGGCAGGGGCCAGTTTATCGATATCCCCCTGTATGACAGCCAGGTTGCCTGGCTCGCAAATCAAAACATGAATTTTCTTTTCAGCGGGAAATCCCCGGGCAGAGAGGGTACCGCGCATCCGAATATTGTGCCGTACCAGGCCTTTGTTGCCGCTGATGCTCCTTTCGTGCTTGCCGTCGGCAGCGATACCCAGTTTCGCGCTTGCGCGAATTGCCTGGAGTTGCCGAAGCTTGCCGACGATCTGCGTTTTCACAGCAACACAACTCGCGTGGAGAATCGGCAGGCTCTGGTCGAGATAATGGCGAAAGTAATCGCCAAAAAGCCTGCCCGGCACTGGTTACGCCTGTTTGGCAACAACAACGTGCCAGCAGGACCCATCAACTCGATAGAAACGGTCCTGACCGACGATTACGCCATCGAAAGAAACCTGGTTCGACAGCTTCCACACGCGCTGGCAGGCGAAGTACCTACCGTTGCAAATCCGGTGAAGTTTTCGATCAACGAAACGGTGTATCAGAGGGCACCACCTCTTCTGGGTGAACACACTCACTCCATTCTTGCCAGTGATTTGTCCTATTCGTCCGAAACGATTGATGAGCTCGAAAAGTGTGGTGCGATTTAAACCGCCGTGTCATTCTTCAGGGCAATAAACCATGTCATCCACTATCCAGATAAGCCAGGCTCTGGCCGGCGTCAAATACGAAATTCGGGGGCATTTGTCTGCCAGGGCGAGTGAACTCGAGAGACAGGGTTACGAAATTGTCTCTTTGAACATCGGGAATCCCGGTTTGTTTGGTTACCGAACCCCGGAAACGATGCGCCTTGCGATGATCGAAAATCTGGGCCAGGCAGAACCCTACAGCCATCAAAAAGGTATTTTTCCCGCCCGCGAAGCGATTGTTATGCAGCAGCAGGAACGGGGCATTTCAGGTATCTCGGTTAACGAAGTTTTTATTGGCAATGGCGTCAGTGAATTAATCGATCTGTCGTTACGCGCGTTGCTCAATCCAGGCGACGAAGTGCTGGTTCCCAGTCCGGATTATCCGCTTTGGTCTGCAACCGTGACCCTGAACGGCGGCAAAGCCGTGCATTATCCATGTCCGCCGGAACGGGATTTTCAACCGGATGTTGCTGCGATCGAGTCTCTGATTACGAAACGGACGCGCTCCATTGTCATCATCAACCCCAATAACCCGTCCGGCGCCGTTTACGACAGAGACTGTCTTGTGAAGCTGGTGCAGCTCGCGGAACGACACGATCTGATTATTCATGCAGATGAAATTTATGACCAGATGACCTATGACGAGGCAGAATTCGTGCCACTGGCCACGCTTGCAGGCAAGACGACCTGCCTGACCTATTCCGGTTTATCAAAAGTGTATCGTGCCTGTGGTTACCGCGTTGGCTGGTGCGTTTTCAGTGGCGATCTCGAACGTTCGGAGCCGTTTATGCATGCCATGGAATTGCTGGCGGCGCTGCGCTTGTGCAGCAACGTTCCGGGCCAGTGGGCTGTGCAGACGGCACTTGGTGGCTTCCAGAGTATCGAACAGCTTGTTCGCCCGGGCGGGCGTTTGTACCAGTCGCGACAGGCGGTCATCGACTGTGTGCAACAAAGTCCTCTCTTAAGCATGACAAAACCGATGGGTGCTATGTACGCATTCATCAAACTGGCAGATTCTGTTTCGCGCAACATCAATGACGAAACATTTGCCATGGAGTTGCTGGAAGAAAAACATGTGTTAGTCGCGCCTGGCAGCAGTTTCAATACGCCTTATTCCAATTACTTCAGGATTACGACATTGCCGGATCCGGATGTGCTTAATGACGTTTTTGCTCGCATTGATGATCTTCTCGAACAATATGCATGAGAGCTAAATACCCGTGGCTGGATAAAGCACTTGCGGAGGGTGGCATCGTTGTCACCGCAAATCGGCGGCTGCACAGAGAGCTCCGAAAAGTGCACGGTGAATGGCAGCTGGAGGCAGGCAAGACTGCGTGGCCAACACCCGATATTCAATTTGTCACAGACTGGCTGGGACAATTATTCGAGGACGGCCAGGCTGATGCATCAGTGCCGCTGCGAATTAATTCGCATGCGAGCACAGTTATCTGGGAGCGCTGTGTCGAAAGCACGCTCAGTGAACCACTGCCAGGTCTTGCCGGCGTTGTTCGTCAGTGCAAACAGGCCTGGACGCGACTACAGGATTGGCGTGTTCCACTCGACGAAGTCATCCGTCGTTCTTTCGGGCCCGAGCAAAAGCAGTTTGCCACAGCAGCAAAAAAATACTGTGAGACCTTGTCGAGCAATAACTGGATAGACGACAATGGATTAATCGATGAGATCGCGAAGGGTTTGTCAGAGTCTTCTTCACGAATAGTCGAAAATCTTCCGCCGCGAGTCTGTTTGGCAGGATTCGATCGTATTTCGCCCGCTCTTGAAGCGTTACTGGAATTATTGAGAGCACGAAGCGTGGAGATTTCGCTTGCTGCCGAAAATGACAACGCAGCCTCGATAGTCAGCGTATCGAAAAGCGATCCGGCTGCAGAATTGCGCGCCGCAGGATCGTGGGCGCGAAAGGAATTGCTTGCCTGGCCGGATATACGACTGGCGATCGTTTGCCCCGAGCTGGAATCCAATGCATCGCAGGTAGTGCGTTTTGTGCGTGAAGGATTTGTACCTGGCTGGCAAATAGCGTCTCAGCAATACCGTGATGCTGTCGATATCTCCTATGGCAAACCGTTGGCAGATTATCCGGCGATACGCATTGCATTAATGTTATTGCGCTGGGTGCATCACGGGCTCAAGTCGAGAGAGCTGAGTATCCTGCTTCGAAGCAGATCCATTGACGCAAGTTCGAGTGCCGCAAGAAGCCGCCTTGAATTGAAGCTGCGCCGGATTCCTGATCGTCTTTGGAATCCTGAAGATATGCCAGGCGTGTTGCAGGAGTCGCGCGACGATGCAGAGTCAAGTGCCTGGGATCTAAGTGTCAGCAAAATCGCCGAAATTAAGAAGCACTATCGGGAAAGTGCGAGCCCGGCCCAGTGGGCGCAGAGATTCGACCATTTGCTGACCGAGGTTGGCTGGCCCGGAGGTCAGTCGCAAGACAGTCATGAATTTCAATTATTGAATCGCTGGCGAGACCTGTTGAATGAGTTCGCCGGGCTTGAACGCGTCGAGCCTGCGCTGCGTTTTGCCGCGGCCGTAGCGCGCCTGACACAGTTGGCAAGCGAGAGCCTGTTTCAGCCTGAAGCAGATCACGAAGTACTACCGGTACTCGGCATTCTGGAAGCCGCAGGGATGGAGTTCGACAAGATCTGGGTTAGTGCCTTTGATGCCCGGCACTGGCCGGCGGCGGGCAATCAACTGGCATTTGTGTCGCGCCAATTGCAAAAAGACTACGGCATGCCACATGCAACTCCCCGCGATACGCTTGAATTCAGCCGGCGCGAATTGCGGCGGCTGACGCGCAGCGCCAATAATGTCGTACTGAGCTGGGCGTTAACTGACGATGATGTCCCATTGCAGGCCAGCCCATTGCTGGAGGAGCTGACAGACGTAACAAAAGCCCACGAGAACGATCCGGGCTGGTTTGCGGCCACAATGTTATCGAGCGAGCTATTGGTCACAGTCTCGGAGGATAGGGTTCCGGCAGTAGCCAGCAACGAGGACGTTAGCGGCGGTGCCTACACCGTACAGCGCCAAGCCAGTGATCCTTTTTCTGCATTCGCTTGCGGTCGCTTGCGAATAAACGATCTCCAGTCGTTTCAATCAGGACTGTCGGCCAGAATTCGTGGCAGCGCTATCCATGCCGCTTTGAGTGATTTGTACTCGGGCCACCCGTCGCAAACCGATCTTCGCGATTGGAGCGCGAGTGACTGGCAGAAAAGGGCGGCTGTCTCGGCAAAGAAGTCGCTTGTGTATCTGGAGCGAAATGCCGATTCCGCTCTCCGGCGAATCATCGAACTGGAACAACGCCGTATTGAAAATATTATCTTCAGCTTCGCCAGTGAAGAACAGTCGCGTGAGAATTTTCGCGTTGCCATGACAGAACATAATCTCGAGTATTCCGGGCACGGCATTCGCCTGAAGCTACGAGTTGACCGCGTAGATTTCATTGACGACAAGAGTATCTTGATAATCGACTACAAAACCGGTGTCGAAAAGGGATTGACGAATCGCGACGACGGGCTTTATGACTTGCAGCTAATGGTCTACGCGCTCGCACTGGAGAAAGAATATTCGATTGGTGGCATAGGCATTATCAATCTCGATACCCGCAAAATCAGTTTCAGGAACGCAGTGCGAGACGACAAATGGGATGAGCGCTATGCACGATGGAGCTCCGAGACGAATGCCGCCATTGAAGGCATAGCAAGTGGCGATGCGAGCCTCAACATGCGCTTGAAAGCAGATCAGACTCGACCCTTAAGCCTTCTGAGCCGCATAGAGGAGTTACGTCGTGGCAGGTGATCTCCTGCGTGCAGACCAGCAAGCGCGGCTTGCGGCATTGGACGTTACTCGCTCATTCATCGTGCAGGCTCCGGCCGGCTCGGGCAAAACAGAGTTGTTAATTCAACGCTATCTACACCTCCTGGCAGTGGTGGCTGAGCCGGAAGAGGTTGTTGCGATCACGTTTACCCGCAAGGCTGCCCAGGAAATGCGCCAGCGCGTCGTTGATGCGTTGCACCTGGCACGTGACGGCGTCGAAGCGACCCAATCGCACCAGATAATCACACAAAAAGCGGCGCTCGCTGTTCTTGAGCGTGATGAACGGCTGGGCTGGTCTTTGCTTTCGTCGCCGCGTCGGATGCGTATTCAGACGCTTGATGCCTTTAACGCCGGCATTACCCGATCTCTGCCCGTCAGCTCCCGTCTCGGGGGCATCAACCGCACGATCGCTGACGCTGAAATGCAGGCGTTGTACGCGGAGGCCGCAATGGCCACGGTCGACTGGCTGGGCAGCGGTGAAGCAATGGATGCGGTTGTTGAACTCGTGTTATCGCACCTGGATAACAATACCGACATTTATGCAATGCACCTCGCACGAATGCTGCAGAGCAGAGATCAGTGGTTGGCACTTCTTGGCAGCGGTCTCGACGCCGACAGCCACTTCGATGATGCTCGCGCAAAGTTGGAGCACGGTATCGCTCACGTGATTAACGAAGAACTGCGTCGCGCAGCCGAGCTAATACCACCCGAAGTCTGGCCGGAACTTCTCGTCCTCATGAATTTTGCGGCAGAGAATCTTATCGAGGACGACAAGCCGGACGAGCCGATCGCCAGCCTTCGCGGTTTGTCGGCGCAGCCCGATTGCGACGTCCGATACGTTCAGCTCTGGATCGCAATCGCCGAGCTATTGCTGACAAAACAGGGCGGATTTCGCAAGAGTGTGACCAGGAACATTGGCTTTCCCGCCGGTGCGAAGGAAGAAAAAGACGGCTTCAAGTCAATGCTGGAGCGGTTTGGCCAAATTGCAGGTCTGCAAGCATGCCTGCAACGCGTTAAGTGCCTGCCACCCGCCCAATACAGCGACGAGCAATGGGATGTGTTGACCGCGTTGTTTCGCCTGTTGCCGCAAGCGGTGGGTGAACTGCGTCTTCTTTTCGGGCAGCGATCCGTTTGTGATCATATTGAAGTCGCTCTCGCTGCATCCGCCGCATTAGGCAGTTTCGACTCGCCCGGAGACATATCGCTGGCCCTGGACTATCGAATTCAGCATTTGCTTATCGATGAAATGCAGGACACCTCGCTCAGGCAATATCAGTTATTGGAAACACTCACGGAAGGCTGGACCCCGGGTGACGGAAAAACCCTGTTCTGTGTTGGCGACCCGATGCAATCGATTTACCGCTTTCGCGATGCAGAGGTTGGCCAGTTTGTCGTTGCCCGCGACAGCGGTATTGGCGTGGTCCGGCCCGATTTTCTTCTTCTTCGAAGAAATTTTCGCTCGGGCGAGAACCTGGTGCACTGGTTTAATACCGTATTCAGCCAAATCATGCCTTTGCAGGACAATGTAGCAGCAGGTGCCATCGCCTATGCCGAGTCGGTTCCGGTTGAAATGCACGCTGGCAATGGCAGTGTCAATCTGCATCCGTTAATTGATTATGACGCAACATCCGAGGCGTGCTTTAGCGCAAACCTGATTCGTCAATGCCAGGACGAGAATGCAGGCGATTCGATTGCCATACTAGTGCGAAGCCGCACTCAACTTACAGAACTCCTGGTCGAACTCAGAGCGCAGGGGACTCGCTTTCAGGCAGTAGAGATTGACCGGCTCACGGACCTGCCGGAGATCATCGAATTGCTCGCGATCACTCGCGCCCTTTGTCACGAAGGCGATCGCCTCGCCTGGCTCTCGCTGCTGCATGGGCCGCTGGCAGGATTTTCCTGGCAAGACGTTCTGGCGTTGGTCGTTAATGACTCACAAAGCACAGTGCTTGAGTTGATGGCTGACCCCGAAAGGATTGCAACGTTGTCCGCAGACGGCAAGGAGCGACTAGCGACCTTCGCAAGCACGATTGCTGCGGCACAGAGTCGGACCGCTGTCGACTCACTGCGCGATCGTGTAGAGCGATATTGGTTTCAGCTTGGCGGTCCGGGATTGCTTCAGTCGGACGATGAGCTTGCGAATGTTTATCAGTATCTGGATGTGTTGCAAAAAATCGAGGGTGCGGGAACGCTGGCAGACGTAAGTGAACTCGCCAGCTTGCTGGATCAGGAACGGGTTTCCAGTTCCGCGGATGAAGATTGCAACATTCAGATAATGACCATGCACAAATCCAAGGGACTGCAGTTTGATCATGTCTTTGTTTATGCATTGGGAAGGGCGACACGAGGACAGCAAAAGTCAGTCTTAAGCTGGCTGACCATTCCAGAAAGCGGCGAAGTCGATATGATCATCAGTCCGATCGGTCGGCGCTCTGATCTTGATCACGATAAGTTGCACCAATTCATTGAAGCCACTGAGAAGGGCAAACAGCTTCATGAACTCGACCGCCTGTTGTATGTCGCCTGCACTCGTGCCAGGAAAACCCTGCACCTGATCGGCAGTGCCAGGACAGCCCCAAACGGCGAGAGTCTGCGCGGGCCAACTTCCGGCAGTCTGCTGCACCGATTGTGGCCCGCCGTCGAATCGGCTTACGAGAACGCATTTGCAGATAAACTGGAGACAGAAACTGACCACCAGATCGACGGCAGCGATCAGTTTCAGGATCCTCAGTCCAGACGATATTCCAGCCCATGGCAGCCAGGGGCCGTTCCGGGAATCCCTCTGAGAATAGCCGACACCACGGTTGCTGAGTCCGAGCACGAGGTGCAATTCTACTGGGTCGGCGCGTTAGCCCGGCATGCAGGCACCATAGTGCATCGCTGGCTACACCATATGACGACCAGTCGTGATTTGGAAAACGCGACCAATGATGTCCGGCAAACAGCGTTGAACACGCGCTGGGCACGGCAGATTGGTGTCGCCGAAGGTGATCTGGACGCAGTTTGCGAGCGTGTCGCGCATGCGATCAAGGGCACACTTAATGACGATAATGGCAGATGGTTGCTTGAGGGTGACGGATTTTCAGAATTACCGCTGACCGGTTTGTGGAAAGGGCGGGTGACCTCGATCGTGATAGACCGCGTTCGAATCGATGACGCTGGCGTTCACTGGATCGTGGATTACAAGACAAGCACGCACGAAGGCGGGGATCTTTCGACATTCTTACGCCATGAGTCCGTTCGCTACCGGGCGCAGCTCGAAAAGTACGCCGCAATCTATTCCGCTATGAGCGGCGCGCCAGTCAAAACGGCATTGTATTTTCCGCTGCTGCAGGAATTTTGTGAAATCTGATTACAAAGATCCTTCAAACCTGAACTGTCGCTGCCCGTTTGCATCCGGCGTACCCAGAAAGCGCAAATTCCGGCCTAAGGCTACCGGTGTCTGATTGTTTGGTGCCACATTGCCAATGAGTGAGTAGCTGCGATCTTCCGACAACGTAAGCGTGCCGGAAAGGTCGAGCACAGCACCGGCATCTTCAACCAAACCAACAATGCCGCTATCGCCGGTCGTAATTTCAACACGGAAATTTCCCAATGGATCCGGGCCTGCCGCAGCCGCAACAAGATTACCGATGCCGATGCTTCCTTCAGCTTCCGCCGGCCAGCCATTCTTGAGCACCAGGCTTTGCATCTGTATGTTGATCATGCCATCGATGCGGTTCGCTCTCAGCGCCGGATGGATCGCAGCCAAAGACAAACTGGCAACGATATCGCTCATTGACACCTTGCCGCTTAAGCCAATGCCAGCGCTCAAACTGATTTGTCCACCTGCCGCGTTGACGCTGGTATCGAATGCAAGCTCACCGACCAGCAACGACAGCGGTTTGAATGACCAGTCAAGATTCGTGAAATAAACGCCCTCGACCATTCCTGCGCTCGCTTTTCCGCTCCAAAGGGATCCGCTAATGCCATTGATCCTGATCTGCTCCGGAACAAACCAGAGATAGGCTGCCCTGGCAGGAAACAACAGGATCGTGCCGACCAGGAATGTGACGACACCAATCGCGATTATGCGTTTGCGGCTCATTATCTTATTTGCCTTAGCAGAAGTGTCAGCTAGCGACCGAGAGTCATCTGGGCGTTTACCCGACCCTGATTCTCGGCGCCCGTCATGCTGAAGCTCCCTGACTGAACGTGCAACGCATACTGCGTACTCAGGTCTCCGAGCCAGACCATTAGTTCATCAAAAGAGACGTTCTCGAATTCGACGCGAATATTGTTTCCAGTAGGCTGGCTTCGCTTCAGTGCGGTATTCAATTTGCGAACACGCAGTGTTGAATCAACCACAACGACCAGCGGCTGATTGAGATTTTGTGGGCTTACTCGCGAGTTGCTGCTGTTAGCTCTGCCTTTCAACGGTTGCAACATTTCCAGCGACGATTGCCAGACATCAACGGCAGCCAGGGTGCGTTTGTGGCCGTTGCTGAGCGGCATCCATATCGCCATATAGAGCACGGCCAGGACCACGACAATGCCTGCGCCCAGTACGAATTTCTGTTCACGGTCGTCCAGTGATTCAAACCACTCCTTCATGCACCGGCCTCTTGAATCTGAATGCGACTGTTTACTTTGTCGCCATCCTGATCGGTCGATTGAATGGTGGCTTTAAACTGTCCGCTTTGGGCGATTGCGCGTTGAATACTGTCCAGCGTCGCGACATCAGGGGCGGTCAAACGAACATCAATAACGCCGGCGCGGAAACTGATCGCCTGAATGGATGCAGAACTGTTTTGTTTTACGGCTTGGCTCAATTGTTCAAGAGAGCGTAGAAAGATCTGCGGGGCCTGCGAATTGCCCGTTCGCGCAAGCAATGACTGCACGGCAGCCGCTGGATCTCGTGGCAGCGCCGCACCCGGAACGACTTGCTGGTATTCCAGATGAAATTGCTGTTGCAGGGACGCAAGCTGGCTCTTGAGACTGAAATAACTCGCCGCTTTTCCGCCCACGGCAACTACGACCAGCGCCAGCAGCAACATCGCAACATACTTCCACGGCTGCAGGACACCCGCATAATTGATCTTGCGGCCGTATGCTCCTTGCAGAAGATTGATGCCGGCGCCGGTCGCCACCGTTACTGCCAGTCTGGGTAACACGCCATCGGACAATAGTTTGACATCGAGACTGTCCAGTTCCTGCCGCATGGCAATCCAGTCATGCTGGTATCGCTCTTCGTCTTCCGGGGCACAATAAACCAGCACATGGCGCGGCGTTCCTATGCTGGTGAGGTCATCGTCGGCATTATCGTTCGCACTTTCGCTAGTGTCATCGTCAAAGGCACCGATTGCAGCAAGCGCATCGCCGGGACTAACACCTTCCATGAGTAGTGCTATATCGGCGCCGTCGTTTATCACTACCTGCTGGTCCGCAACCAACAAGCTGATGGTACCCGGTATGCTGGCGAGGCCGTAAATATCCGCAATGATCGACGTGGCCTCGATGCCCGCCTTGTCAAGCCAGGACATCCACTGCTCGAGTTTTTCCTTGTTAACGACAGACACCGGAATGAGCCCACTGGAATGGCGCGTGCCGGCGGCAAAATGCAACTGGTCTACATCATCGGCAAGAAATTCTTCCAGCGCGTAGGGCAAGGCGGCCTGCAACTTCGCGCCACCTTTTATGGGCATGTCCACTGTCATTGTAAGTACTTCCGCGCTTGGCACCAGTACAATTACGTTACGGTCTCCAACTTGCGCGCTGGCTTCGGTCAGGGTACCGCTGACAGGCAAGCCGTGCCGTGCCCCGCTGGAATCCACGGCGATCCAGTCTGCCGGTGCATTCTCGGTCTCGCCTAATCGAATAACCAGATAATCTGCCATCGTCAGAAGGTCCCCAGACTGCGCAATATAGGCGTTACATCGCCCTGCGCCCCACGCTGAAACGTGCTGTACATCGTGATTCGAACGGTATCGATCCGCACGATGACCTTTAGTTGAAAGTAATTGGTGGACTCATCGAGTGTATTTAACACATCCGGAGTCACCAGTGACGAGAATGCGGTCTGAATATCACTAAATCCTGATGATTCCCGATCGCTTACCAGCCGTTCAACGTCGCCCACCGTAATTTCCTCGTCGAGCGACTGTAATACTGCAGGCGTCGCTGTATTGACGTTAATCGTCGTTCGGCCCGGCAGTGCCGTTATATGCGGCAGTAACAACTTGAACGTGTCCCTGTCCATACCCTCAAGCGCAGCCATTTCACTAACACTGGTTATGGTCTGATTCGCTGTCTTGTACGGCGGCACCAGACTCGTGTAAATAGGGTCCTCGGCTCCGTCCGGAAAGCTCGCGTCCTGGTCCGCATCGAGCCAGTCAGCGGCAATGCCGGCGAAACGGGGATCGAGCGCAAGTGCGTTCAGCAAGCGCCGAAACTGTTCGAGCGATTCCTCGTGAACCCGGCCATTGTCGTCAACCAGGTTATTGATATTGAAGCGACCCTGGAGATCGACAATGACACCGAATACCTCACCGCCGTCAATGGGCAATCCCGGAAGATCGGATGCCCAGATCTCACCGAGATGGTCGGTCTGGCCGTCTTCCAGATCCTGCCGAAGAATGTCCATGATCCAGCTTTCGGCGCCGAGCGCCACCTGAATGGCCTGATCGCGATTTAGCAGCACCATTGTCCGTCGAACGTCCAGTGCATTGTCCCAGGCAAGGTTAGCGGCCACGATTGCGGCCAGGGCCGAGATCAACATCGCAGTAATCAGGGCGACACCGCGTCGTCGTGCCATGCTTGCAGGGTAACGAGCATTCATGGCGCAACCTCAATCAGGCGTCTTAGCTCACCTTCCCCTTGCAGGGTCAGCACCATCTCGACTGCGCGCGGGCGCAGCTTGAAACCAGTTGGTCCTGGCGAATTGGCGGGCGGCCAGGTATCAGTCCACTCGCCGTTTGTCTGTAAGAATCGAAACACAATGCTGTCGACCTCATCGAGCAGCGCAACGGCAGACGGCTCATTACTCAGGGTACGATCGAGCACGTTCCAGTGATAACGAATTAGCTCATTCTCTTCGAGGCGATACGCCGCTCGCTGCAAGGTGCCTCTTGGCAACACAATCAGGTTACTCCACCCACCTCGTGTCAACTCAATCGCATACACGGATTGAAGATTGGTCGTCAATGCGGCGCTGAAACCTTCTCCAAAATCGGCCCTTACGGGCCTGGGTACCAGTTGCATAAAATCGTCACTGATGAGCCGCACTGTTTTTTGAATGGCTCGCAGTCTGTCCATTCGGTCACTGAGAATTTCAGAATTAAGCAGGGTCTGGTTAAGCACGCCGTAAGCAAGCGCGGAAAGTACAGCGAAAATTGCCATCGCCACCATGAGCTCGATCAGTGTAAATGCGGCCGTACGGATCTTCATTTATCTTCCCCGGCCGCTTGTGATCCTCTCGTCCATGCCAGGTTCGATTGACCGGGAATGCCCGGTTCGCCGATAAAGCCGGTTACGGTTCGAATTACCTGTTCGTTGCTGGCATAGGAAACGGCGACATCGACTCGATAAAGATTCTCTACGCCTGTTTCAGATATTGTCGTTCTGAGAGCCCATTCGACACTGGCAAACGTGACCTGGTCGTCTGTCTCACTGACCTCTGGCGTCACATTGGACAGGCGAATTTCACTGATCTTGTTTTGTGCTATCCAGCTGGCATAGGTACGTTCCTGTATCGCCGACGCCGCTTGAACCATCTGACTGACGGAGGCGACGACGGCTGACAGCGACAACGCAACTATCGCGAGTGCGACCATCACCTCAATCAGAGTGAAACCGGCTTGCGGTTTGCGTGACTTAAAATTCCTGGTCATGGTTGACAGTCTCCAGCTCGCCACCGACGTCCAGTTTCAGGCCAACCGCCATTTCGTCGGTCAGTCGCACAATCTCGAGATGAAAAGGGGTGATGTCGCCACTGGCCATAATTAAAACGTGTGGCAAGTAGTCATCGGTGAGGTCGCGCTGATCGTCTTCGGATTCTGTGGCATTGGCTTGCTCTTGTAGCAAGACGCGGCGATCTTCGAGGGTTAACTCAATAACCATTCCTTCTTCGAGCGCGCGAGGCATCAACAAGTCGTCTCCGATGACCTCGTTCCACGTCTCCAGGTAGGGATCGAACTCAACGAAACGATAGCCACCTTGCATAAATTCGAGTCCGTATTCGCGGCCCTGAATCTGTGCTTCCTCGCTGGCCATATCGATCAGGGTTGAGAGTTTTAGTACCTGTTTCTGAACCGCGCGATCGTCACCGATGAGATTGAATGACATGACCGCGATCGTGACCAGGATCGCCGCGACGGCGATCACGACCAACAGCTCTATAAGCGTAAAACCGCTCTTGATGGCGCGGCGAATGGTCACTGGGTGGAGCTTTGCTGGCACCGCGTTGTCTAGTCCAGATTCCAATTTCCGATGTCCGAATCGACACCTTCACCACCGGGTTGCCCATCGCGCCCCAGCGTATAGATATCGATTTCACCGTTCGTGCCTGGATTCAGGTACAGATATTCATTGCCCCAGGGGTCCTTTGGTATGCGAGGAATATAGCCTCCGGATTTCCA